>Ga0070731_10002971_pt1 | contig 15601 bp, 11 predicted proteins | sample Coa_R1_2_FD_66448 | JGI IMG/M metagenome (GOLD analysis project Ga0070731, IMG submission 66448) | Surface soil microbial communities from Centralia Pennsylvania, which are recovering from an underground coalmine fire - Coalmine... | ecosystem: Environmental > Terrestrial > Soil > Unclassified ...
GGATCTGCCCGAGTTGCGCTGCTTTCCGCCGGGGGAGAATCATTCCGCGGGTCCGGGCCTGGTCGCCCTGGCGAAGCGGGTCTCCACCCGGGCGAGCCGCGAAAATCGGGACGAGGACGACTGGCTGAGCCGGGTGTTGGGGATCGAGGCGGCGACGACCGGGACCGGCATGGACCTGATCGGCGAGGAGTCGAGGCTTTCCTTCCGCCCGCTGATGAGAGCCGCGACTCCCGGCCCGAAGCGCGTCAGCTGGCGCATGTCCGACGGCGTCGTCGTGCCGGCGATTCTGATGCGGCCGGGGGCGACCGTGAGAGGCGTGCTGGTCGGCGTCGCCGACGAGGGCAAGGAAAGCCTCCTGGGTCATCCGGCCGTCCGGCTGGCCTATGAAGGCGGATGGGCCGTGCTCCTCGCGGATCTCCGGGGGATGGGCGAACTGTCGGTGACGAAGCCGGGCTGGGTGTATGCGATGAGTCTGCTCCTGGGGGAGAACTTCGTCGGACGCCAGGCCCTGGACCTCCAGGCGGGCATCCTGGCGCTGGGGGCGGAACCCTGGCTCCGGGACAAGCCGGTCGGGATCCTGGCGCGCGGGGCCTACGCCTCCTTCGCCGGGCTGTACGCGTCCTCCCTGCACCCGACGGTCGCCTGGCTGGCGGCGGAGCATGGATTCTCTTCGGTCCGGGCGTTCCTGGACCGTCCCCGGTCGGAACCGGCGTCGTTCACTCTGGCGACGCCCGGCCGGGAACGGGACGTCGTCCTGGATCGGGAAATCCCCCACGCCCTGATCCCCTTCGGGATCCTGCGACACGAACGGGAGCTGTCGGGTCTCTTGGAGAACCGCCGGCGGGTCGTGTGGGCGGATGCCGTCGACGGCGATTTTGAGCCGGCCCCGGGTCCCGACTCCGTGATGCCCTTCGTTCGCGCCCGATTGGAGGAAGTCCGATGAGACGTCTGATCCTGTGCGTTGCTCTGCTCGCCGGCTGCGCCGTCCGGCCCGAACCGATGGCCTCGGCGGGCGACGAGCTGTTTCACGACGACTTCTCGAAGTTCCCCATCGGCATGCTCTCCGCGCCGATCGGGCAGCTCAATCCCGCGGTCCAGGAGTACCACTGGCTCGCCCGGCGGGGCGTGCCGCTGGAGCCCTGGGAGAATACGATCATCTACCTGGATCCGTGGTCGGTCGGGGAAGAGGATGGAAAGCCCTATCTAGAAATGCACCTGAGCGCGGCGAACCGCTACATGGAGACGTCGCTCCTGGCCCCCGCCTTCGTGACGGGCGATCCCGAGTGGGCCGACTGCACGGTCGAAGCGCAGGTGCGGCCCTTGTCGTTCGACGAATCCGCCGGCCTCGTCTTCCGCTACCGGACGAACCGGTACCAGTACATCCTCGTCCTGGAGAAGGGGAAGACGCTCCGGCTGGCCGTCCGCGGCATGATCGAGAAATCGTTCTGCCGCGTCGCCGTGCGCGACCTGGGCGTCGCCGACTTCCCCTACGATACGAAGACCTGGTACCGCCTTCGGGTGGAGAACGAAGGGCGGAAGATCCGCGCGTATGTCGATGGCAAGCTTCTGATCTCGGCGGAGGATGACGAGATCCCCTCCGGAAAGGTCGGCGTCATCGCCCAGTGCCCCGCGCGGTTCGCCGAGTTCTCGGTGTCCAGTCCCCAGAAAAAGGAGATTGCGGCGCGGATCCGGAGCCGTGCCGCGGAAGAGAAGGCGCTGCAGGACCAGAATCCGAAGCCGAAGCTGTGGAGGACCTTCGAGACGCCGAATTTCGGCGCCGGGCGGAACGTGCGCTTCGGCGATCTCGACGGCGACGGCGTTCCGGAGATGGTGATCGCTCAGGTCGTGGCGAAAGTCGACTCCGGCAATTTCGTGGAGTGCAGCTGCCTGACGGCGGTCAAGCTCGACGGCACGGTGTTGTGGCAGGTCGGCAAGCCGGATCCGCGGCACGCGCTCCTGACGAGCGACACGCCGTTCCAGGTCCACGATCTCGATGGGAAGGGCAAGTGCGACGTCTTCCTGGTGAAGGATTTCAAGCTGCAGGTTCTCGACGGGATGACGGGCAAGGTGAAACGGTGGATGTGGATGCCCGGCGTCCCCGATGCCTACAAGGACAAGGAGCAGGTCGCGAAATTCGAGCTCAAGGAGCGTCCGTACGAGCTGAACGCCGGGGATTCCATCTCGTTCTTCGACCTTACGGGGAAGGGACGTCGGACGGACATCCTGCTCAAGGACCGGTACCGCTTCTTCTGGACGTTCGACCGAGACCTGAAGCCCCTCTGGCAGGGCGGCGGGCGGCTGGGGCACTTCCCCTATCCGTACGACTCCGACGGCGACGGAAAGGACGAGGTTTACATCGGCTACGCCAAGTGGACGCCGGACGGAAGACAGCTCTGGTCAAACGACGTGACCCTGAACGACCACGCCGACGGCGTCGCCGTGGGGAACTTCAGCGGGGATCCGAAGGCCGACGCGAGGGTTTATGCCGTCGGAAGTGACGAGGGCTTCGTCATTCAGGATCTGGACGGCAAGATCCTCCGGCACCAGCGGGTAGGGCATACCCAGAACATGACGATCGCCAAGCTGCGCCCCGACCTGCCGGGGCTGCAGATCGCGACGATCAATTTTTGGAAGAATCCCGGGATCTTGACGGTCTTCGATGCCGAGGGGACCATCCTGACGCAGGCCGAGCCGCACCACTGCGGGAGCATGATCCTGCCGGTGAACTGGCGGGGCGACGGCCAGGAGTTTCTGCTCCTGTCCGGCGACGTGAAGCAGGGGGGCATGCTGGACGGCCGCCTGCGGCGCGCGGTGATGTTTCCGGACGACGGGCATCCGGACTTGGCGGCGATGGTGCTGAACGTGACGGGGGATGCTCGGGACGAAATCCTCCTGTGGGACCAGAACCGGGTGTGGATCTACACGCAGGACCGGCCGGCGGCTTCAGACCCGGTGTACGCGCCGAAACGGAATCCGCTCTACAACGACTCCAACTACCGGGCCCAGGTGTCGGTGCCGCCGGGGAACTGAAGCCGCCCTCAGGTGGGCGGGAGGGGATGGCCGACGGGCGGGAGCTTCTTCTTCTGCCGCACCTGTCCCTCGGTCTTGCGGCGGATGATGATCTCCTCCCGGTTGAGGACGGGGGCGCTCGGGTCGGTCAGATCCATCAGCAGGCCCCGGACGACGCTGTTGGCGTCCTTGAACCAAATCACGACTTTGGGCCCCGAGCCCGTGATTGCGATCACGTCCCCGTATCCGAAGGGGATATCGACCGATCTGGCCATTCTGAGCTCCTCTCGACTGCGTAATGCTACCCCATGAAATCCGGGGCGGCAACCTGCGGCCATGACAACGGCGGGAGCCGCCGCTCAGAGAGACGTCGGTCGGGGGGGATCCTCCAGCTTCCGGTAGAGGGAAGACAGGTCGATGCCGAGGAGCTCGGCGGCCTGGCGCTTATCGCCGCCGCATTTCTCGATCACGCGCCGGATGTGCGCCCGCTCGAAGGCCACGCGGGCGGTCTTGAGATCGTCCTCCCCGGGTTTCACGCTGCTACCCAGGAACTCCGGAAGATCGTTCGCGCCGAGGGTCGGCCCTTCGCTCAGGATCATCGCCCGCTCGAGGACGTTGGCGAGCTCGCGGACGTTTCCGGGCCAATGGTATTGCTGCAGGGTCGCCAGCACCCCCTCCTCCAAGGAGGGAAGGGGACGGATCATCGACTTGGAGAAGCGCTCTAGGAGGGTGGAGGCGATCGGACCGATGTCCTCCGGCCGGGAGCGGAGCGGGGGGACGGGAATCTCGAACACGCAGAGCCGGTAGTACAGATCCGCTCGGAACGCCTGCTGCTCCGACCGCTGCTTGAGGTCGCGGTGGGTCGCGGCGACGATGCGGCCGGCCACCTTCACCGGTGTCGTGGAGCCCACCCGCAGGATCTCGCGGCTCTCCAGGACGCGGAGGATTTTCGGTTGGAGCGAGAGCGGAAGCTCGCCGATTTCATCCAGGAAGATCGTTCCCGCCCCCGCGACCTCGAAAAGCCCCCGCTTATCGCGGTCGGCCCCCGTGAAGGCGCCCCGGACGTGCCCGAACAGCTCGCTCTCCAGCAGCGTATCCGGAATGGCGCCGCAGTTCACCGCCACGAAGGGGCGGTCCTTGCGGGGGCTTTGCCGGTGGATCGCCCGGGCGACCAGTTCCTTGCCGGTTCCCGTCTCCCCCAGAATCAGCACGGTCGAGTCGGTCGGCGCGACTTTGGCGATGAGGCGCCGGACCTCGCTGAGGGCCGGGCTGCTGCCGACGAGGCCGCTGGGGAAGGCCGCGGACTCCATGGCGCCCCGAAGCATGCGGTTCTCGGCCGCCGTGTCCCGGTGCTCCAGCAGGCGGTCGATCTTGAGCCGCAGCCCCTCCAGGCGGAGGGGCTTCAGCATGTAGTCGTGGGCGCCGATCCGGAGGGCTTCGATCGCCGATTCCATGGATCCGTAGGCCGTCAGGACGATCAGGATCGCCTCCGGAAGCTTTTCCGCCGCCTCGCGGAGCAGCTCCAGCCCGCTGCGCCCCGGCATCCGGAGATCCGTGAGGAGGACGTCGAACGCCTCCTTCGACAGGATGGCGAGCGCCTCGCCGGCGGTTCCCGCCTGCATGACGTCGTGGCCGGCGGCCCGAAGCGCTTCGGCGACGGAGACCCGGAAATCGCGCTCGTCGTCCGCCAGGAGGATTCGGGCCATGGTCAGTCTCCCCTGGTTCCGGCGGGAAGGCAGAGAGTGAACTGGGATCCTTTGCCTTGCGTCGACTGGACCTCGATGCGGCCGTCATGCGCCCGCGCGATCGATTCGCTGATGAAGAGGCCCAAGCCGACGCCCTTTCCCTGGTCCTTCGTCGTGAAGAACGGGGTGAACAGACGGGTGAGGGCGGACTCGGGAATGCCCATGCCGTTGTCCGCGATCCCGATCCGGACCGCGCCGTCTTTCGAGGCGACCGTGATCCGCACCGTCCCCCGGCCGTTGCAGGCGTCCGCCGCGTTCAGGAGAAGATTGAGCAGGACCTGGACAATCTGGTCCTCGATGACATTCACGACGACCGGCTCCGCCGGCACCTGCTGGTCCAGAGTCAGTTCCTTCGCCTTGTCGTGGAAGCGGAAGATCTGCAGGGATTTTTCGACGAGCGAACGGGCGTCCGAGGACGAGTTCCGGTTGGGCGAGGGCCGGGCGAACCCCGTGATGTCCTGGACGATGCGCCCGATCCGCTCCACGTGGGAGTTCAGCGACTGCAGGCGTTCGGAGATCTCCGGCGTCGGACGCTGCAGCTCCATGACCTGAAGGACGGCGGACATGGACGACAGCGGATTCCCGATCTCGTGCGCGATGCCGGCGGCCAGGAACCCCAGGTCGATCATCTTCGACCGGTGCATCACCTGGCCCATGAGCCGGCGCTGATCGGTCGTGTCGCGGAACACCCAGACGACCGGTCCATTCAGCGAGCGCCGGGCGAGGGCGTGCTCCAGGTGCCGGTCCCGGTAAATTCCTTCGAATTCCTCGGAAAGCGAGGCCAGGCGGGTGAAGCGATCCGTGACTCCCAACGCCGGGTCGATCGACCGGATCGATCCCGTACCGGATCCGTTCATGAGCTGCCGGGCCGCGGGGTTCGCCTGGAGGATCGTGCCGTCCTGGGCGAGCAGAACGACTCCCTCGGGAAGGATCGAGAGCAGGACGAGCAGGCGTTCGTTCTCATGGCGCAACTCCTGCTCCTTCTCCCGCAGGCGCTCGGAAATCCTGCCGAAGCCGTGGGCGGAGCCGAAGAGGACCGCCATCAGGATCAGGAGATGGGCGAGGATGTAATTCCATCCCTGGGTATTGTTGTCCGGATCGATCTGATCATGCAGGTTCAGGTCGCCGACCAGTTTGAGATGGTGATGGTCGATTTGCACGGGAAAGGAGTCCAGATAGGTCATGAGGATCAGGGTGATGAACAGCAATGCGGCGAAGCCCGCCAGGAGAAAGCCGGATCGGCGGGACAGGATGACCGCGCCGGCGACGACCGGCAGCGAATAGGCCAGGAACAGCGGGTTCTCGATGTCTCCGGAGTAGTGCAGGTACGCGGTCAGCGCCAGCAAGTCGAGCACGAGGGAAAGGAGAGTGGCCGGGCGCGGACGCGCGACATGCCACGGGGTAAGGAAGATCAGCGAGTTGTAGACCAGGATGACGCCGCAGACGCCGACCAGCTTCCAGGGAGAGACCAGGTAGCCCAGGAAGGACGCCAGGAACGCGATGAGGGCCAGAAAGGCGGTGACCAGGAAGCGGGCCACCACATGCCAGTGGAATTCCCGCATCGGCTCGGCGGAAGGAAAGGGGCCCCGAACGTCCACAGCCCTATGATGAGGTGCTGGCGAGGGATCTGTCAATCGGCGAATAATTCGGGGGCCACCCGCCCTTCTGGGGGCAGGGGAGCCCGACAGGTGCGGGTGGCCCACCGAACTGGTTCGGGACGGGACTGATGCGGCCTCGCCGGCCGGGAGTCATCCCGGGAGGAAGGCACGGTAGGCATGTTGGGATGTCGACTAGCGCCAACCGCAGACAGTCCATGGCCAAGCTTGCGCAAGCCCTGTGCCATCCGAAATATCCGGGATTCCACGAATTCCGCAGGTACCGGAACCTCATTTAGTAACTTTGAAAACGGCCTTCCTAAATATGAGAATCCCGCCAAGGGGACCAAGAGTCCCGCCCTCCCGCTCCGCGGAGACCCAGGTCCGGTCTCCGAGGTCCGGGATCCAACGCGCTTCAGGCGTCGCTCGATCTCCTCAGCGACCCGGGGCTCCCTCCCGCGTCCTGGGAAGGCGAAGGGGAGACCGCCGGGCTTCCTGGGCCCCTTTCCCGGGACTGTTGACTCCCCCCGGACGGCGTGACAGGATGGACCAATGCCCCGCCGGTTCTGGGCTCTGGTCTTCCTCTCCGGGTGCGCCATGCCGCAGGATGTCTCCCCCGTGCTCGCCGACCAGTACGACCGGTACCTCCAGGAGCGTGCGACGCTCGATCCGGAGTGGGCGTCCGGCGTCGGCATCCATGACTACGACGACCGGCTGACCCGCTGGGACGACGCCTCGTACCGGGAACGGGGGGCCTTCATCGACCGCTGGGTCGACCGGGTGCCGTCCGATACGCTGGACGCCCGGCTTTGGCGGAGCGACCTCCTCTCCCAGCAGCATGAATTCCGCCGCCGCGACGTCCGCACCATCGCGCCCGGCCTCGCCTTCGGCACGGTCGGGGTGCTCCACGACATGCTGGTGAAGGACTACGCGCCCAAGCCCCAGAGGCTCGCCCAGATGAACCGGCGTCTCGCGGGGATTCCCGCCATGATCGCCGAGTTGCGCCCGAGGCTCGGTCGACCCCCGAAAGTGTGGACCACGATGGCGATCGACGATGGAGAAGGCGCGATCGAGTTCCTCGGCTCGGAGCTGGGGGAGGCGGATGCGGGGCTGGTCGCCGCCGCCACGTCGGCCTACCGGCAGTACCTGAAATTCCTCAAGGACGAACTCCTGGGGCGCTCCGACGGAACGTTCGTCCTGGGCCGGGAGTCCTACGAGTTCCACCTGCGCACGGATCACTTCCTCTCGATGAGCGCCGAGGAGCTGGAGAAGATCGGCCGCCTCGAATTTGAGAAGACTGAGCGGATGCTCGAGGGCATCGCAAAGGACTGGCCCGAGGTGCTCGAGAAGATGAAGCACGACCATCCGACGGCCGACGGGCTGCTCGGCCACTACCGGAAGGAGGTCGAGCGGGCGCGGCGCTACATGATCGAACACCAGATCGTCGGGATCCCCGACTGGGCGTCGCTCGAGGTGGTGGAGACGCCGGCCTTTCTGCAGAGCTCGATCCCGTACGCGGCCTACTCCCGGCCCGGCCCCCTGGACTCGGCGAAGGTGGGACACTTCTACGTCACGCCGGTGGCGAAAAACGCCAAGCCCGAGGACGCGGAAGCCCAGCTCGCCGCGCACAACGTCTACGACATCCCCGGCACCGTGTGGCACGAGGCGTATCCGGGCCATCACCTTCAGTTCATCTACGCGAAAGACATCCGCTCGAAGATCCGGAAGCTGAATGACTCTCCGCTCCTGTCGGAAGGCTGGGGCCTCTATTGCGAGGAGCTGGCGAACGAGACGGGGTACTACACCGACCGGCGGGAACGTCTCATGCAGCTCAACTGGCGGCTCCAGCGCGCCGCGCGCATCCTGCTCGACGTCGGCCTTCACACCGGGAAGCTCACCTATGACGACGCCGTCAAGTTCCTGGAGGAGAAGGTGAAGCTGAACAAGCCCCAGGCCGAGGGGAGTGTCAACGCCTACACGCAGTCGCCGACCTATTTCCCGACGTATCTCCTGGGCATGCTCGAGATCGTCCGGATTCGCGAGAAGGCCCGCCTGCGCCTGGGCCCGCGCTTCACGCTGAAGGAATTCCACGAGCGCTTCCTGGCCTTCGGCAACGTTCCGCCCGCGCTGATCGAGCTCGAGCTCGACCGCGAGTGGAACTGAGACGGCCGCGAACGCTCCCCCCGGCCCCGGTCCGGATCCCTTCGCCAAATCTTTGCCCACCGATTCCGCCTTCCTCTCTCAAGTTTCCCGCGAATCGGCCGATATAGATCCTTGCCGACGGGGATAGGGAAACAGCTGCTTAAGGGGTGGAAGGTATGGTCAGGGATCTCAACGATCAGGGTCTCGAACAGCGCGTTCTCGAATCGGAAGGCATCGTCGCGGTCGCCTTCCTCGATTTCTGCTCGATCCCCTGCGATCACTTCCGGCCGGAGCTCACGGCCGTCAGCGAGACGCTCGACGGGAAGATCGAGTTCTACCGGATCGACGTCACCGAAAATCCCACGATCACCGACGAGCTGGGGGTCCAGGCGGTCCCGACGCTGCTCGTCTTCAAGGATGGGGAAGAGATCGCCCGGTACGAAGGTCCGTATAGCCGCGAGGCGCTCGGCGAGCGGCTAACGAACCTGATGGCCGGGAAGCCTCCCTCCAAATAGGACCGCCCAATCGCTTGCCACGTCCTCGCGCCCTCGTCACAATGGCGCGATGGACGTGAAAAAGCTCCTGGCGTGGTACCGCAGGGGTGCGCGGGACCTGCCATGGCGGCGCACGAAGGATCCGTACGCGATCTGGGTCTCCGAGATCATGCTCCAGCAGACCCAGATCGCGACCGTCGTGCCGTACTACGAGCGCTGGATGAAGCGCTTTCCCACCGCGAAGGCGCTGGCGAAGGCGCCGCTTGACGCGGTGCTCAAGCTCTGGGAAGGCCTGGGCTACTATGCCCGGGCCCGCAACCTTCACAAGGCCGCCCGCGAGGTGACGGTCCTGCCGAAGACGGCCGAGGCCTGGCGGGAAGTTCCCGGCGTCGGAGCCTACACCGCGGCCGCGATCGCGTCCATCGCCCACGGCGAGCGGGTGGCGGTCTTCGACGGCAACGTGAAACGGGTGCTCTCCCGATTCGAAGGCCGCGACGTCTTCGAGGCTCCGCCGCCGAGGGGAAAGCCGGGCGACTACAACCAGGCGCTCATGGAGCTCGGTCAGCGGGTCTGTACGTTCCGGTCCCCCCAATGCGGGATCTGCCCGCTGGCGGCGGACTGCCGGTCGAAGGCCGCGGGCGATCCGGAGCGCTGGCCCACCAGGAAGCCGAAGAAGGAAATCCCCCACCAGGAAGTGGCGATCGGCGTCATCTGGGACGGCGACCGCTTCTATGTCCAGCGTCGCGACGAGGAGGGCATGCTCGGCGGCCTCTGGGAGTTTCCCGGAGGCAAGCGGGAGAAGGGGGAAACCTTGGAGAACTGCCTGCGCCGGGAGATCCAGGAGGAGACGGGGTTCCAGGTCGACATCGGCCCGTACTTGACCTCGGTAAAGCACCGGTACTCCCACTTTTCGGTGGAGCTCCACACCTACCATTGCTTCCTGAGGAAGGGGGAGGGCCCCGGCAGGTGGGTGACGCTGGAGGAGGTCGCGCAGCTCGCGATGCCGAAAGCGAACTTGAGAATTCTCGACGAGATGCGGCGCTCCGGCCGTCCGCTCGCCCTGGTCAGCCGCTAGAGCGTCCCGAACCGCCTGGGGAATCTCCCCCCTGGGCTCCGGTCGGACCGCCCCCCATGCTCCGATGGCGATCCGATAGCACCTGGAGGGTCGCGTCCTGGATGGGGGGCGACAGCGCCAGCACGCTGAAGGCCAGCGCTTCCCGATAGACCCGTTGCGCCGGATGGCCCGCCACGGCGCCGGCCCCCGCCGCGGCCACGACGGCCGCATGCGCGGCCCGTCCGGCCAGCTCGATGGCGGCGGACCGCGACCGTAGGCTTCGCGAGAGGTCGATGTTCTCCTCCATCGCCTGATAGGCCTCCTCACGGACCGACTCCAGCTCGTCTTCCAATCGGCGGGCCGCATCGATCATCGCCGGTCTGGCCTTCCGCGTCGCCTCGTCCTGGAGCACGTCGATGGCCGCCTGGGCGCAGCCCAGGGCGAGCGGAGACTGCAGGGCGACGGCGATGCGGTCGTTCTCCTGGATCCAGGTGGCCGGGTGAAGATCGACGACGTCGGCCTCGGGGATGAAGAGCCCGCGGACGTCGACCGCGACCGTCTGGGTGACGGCCATGGCCGCGAGCTCGAGGGGCTTCGAGGGGAGAAGCGCGGAAGACCCGACCAGGGGATGGTAGGCGAAGAGGACACGCTGGTCCGGAAGGACGGCGGCGGTGACACAATGAGTGAAGAGTCCCCATCCGGTGACCCAGGAGAGGTGTCCGTCGAGACGATAGCCGCCGGGGGTCGGGGCGGCGGAGATCGCGGGCGGCCCGCTCCGCCGAAGCTGGGAGAATGCGATCGCCGACGACTCGCGGCCGGAGGCCAGGCGGGGCAGGAGCCGACTGCGGAGAGCGCTGTTGGGGCTCCGGACGACGAGCCCGCAGGCGCTCTGGTGCTGGCTCTCGAGGAAGGCGAGGGCGCCGCTGGCACGGGCGGAGGCCTCCTGGAAGCGACGGAAGTCCAGGGCGCCCAGCTCCAGTCCGCCAAACTCCTTCGGGATTCGGAGCCCGAGGTAGCCCCGCCGGCCGAGTTCCGATAAGGCTTCCCGGAGCGCGGGAAGGCTCCGGTCGAGGGAGTCGGCGCGCGGTCGGACCCACTGGGCCAGGAAGGCGCGGGCGTCGTGAAGGGGATCGGCCGACATGACCGAGATTGTAATGTCCGGGAGGAGTGTTTCCCCGATACTTCTTGACCCCTTTAGGCACCCCTCTATAATCGTCGAACGCACCGGATACTCCCCGGTAGCTCAATGGTAGAGCGAGCGGCTGTAGACGGCGTGGCAACCCCACGCGAGTAGCAGCTTCCGCGGGAAACCGCGGTTGAAAAATCGGGTGAATTCAGGGAAGCCTAACCCTCGCAAGAGGTAGGGGAATCCTGAGCGAAGCCCCGCGGCTGCGGCTGCGGGGAACGTGCAGAGACTAGGCCGAAAGGCCGTAGCCCTTTCCGCGCGGCGGAGTGGGGCGAAGCGCCCGACACCCTTCGGGGTGATGAGATAGTCCAAGCCCGACCGAAAGGCCGGGGCACTTGTAACCGCAAGGTTCGAGGTTCGAGTCCTCGCCGGGGAGCCATTTACCAATCAGGGCGGCGTCCCGTTTGATCTGGGGCGGCTGTACTTTCCGCCGCCGTTCCGCTTCAATCGTCCGATGGGCGCTTCCAGGACCCATCCATCGCGCCGAATTACGCTCCACTCCAACTGTGGGCATTATTTCCTCGAAGGCGAAGTGACCAACAGCACTGCCAGCGGATTAGTGCTTCAGATTCTGCTCAAGGGAGTCTGTTGGACTTCTGACGACCTGCCCGAGGCAGTCCTGACCGCCAGGGACGTCCGGATCGAGTCTGAGGCGCTTCTGGGAATGACCGCCTCCATCAACACATGGGTTGGATTGCCGTTGGAAGAACAGAAAGGAAAGCCCCTTGTGGAACGGTTTGTCCTCGTGAAGGGCGACGGTCATCTGGAGCTGAGGTTCGGCCCTCGGGAGGATATGATCGCTTCGGGCGGGAACCCTATCCTGACCGTGGTGTACGACTTCGGTCGCTTGAGGGGACAATTCTCGTTCCAGACGGATCAAAGCTGTCTAAGGCAGTTCGGCGACGAGATCCGTGCGCTGGCGCTTCGTTCGTAGGCAGCCATTCACCGGGTGCCGGCGACTCCTCCTGGCGGGATTAGCCCTTGCCTCCCAAGAAGATCACCCGACTTGCATCGCTCCGCCTCGCACGGAAGGTTCATGGATTGAAGGGACCTGGCCGACGGAGCGATGCGGTTTGATCAGACGCGCAATGACCGTGCAGGCGGCCATGAGGAGAATGAAGATGACGATCCCCCAGGCGAACGGCCGGATTCTCCGCCAGCGAACCTTCCACATGCTGGGCGCCACCAGCAATTTGTCCCGGCCGGTCGGAACCACCGCCTCCGGAGCTTGGAGATCCCGCTTCATTTCGAGGATCGAGGCATAGCGCTTCTCGGGATTCCTGGCCATGGCGTGGAGAATGATCTCCTCGAGGGCTGGGGAGATCGCCGGATTGATGCTACGGGGCGCGATGGGGTCGCCCACCACCCGGGCATGCATCACCGTGAAGGGGTCGTCTCCGGCGAAGGGCATCGCTCCGGTGACCATGACGTAGAGGATCGCCCCCAGGCTGTACAAGTCGGTGCGTCCTCCCGCGCTGGTGCCCTTCACTTGCTCCGGAGCCATGAAGTGGGGTGTCCCCATGGTGCCGGAAATTCGGGGAACGGTGATTTGGCGACGGTCGTCGGACTTGGCAAGACCCAGATCCATGACCCGGATGGACCCGTCCTTGCACATCATGATGTTGGCGGGCTTGAGATCTCGGTGGGTCACTCGTTTTTCGTGCATGTACTCCAAAGCGTCGGCGATTCGGAGGATGATCTGGATGGCCATGGGGATCGGCACGAGGCGTTCCCGGCGCATCAAGTCCGATAGAAGCTCCCCGTAGAGGCGCTCCATCACGATATAGGGCCTGCATTTGGGGGCGACCGGAATGATCCGAAGGATCGATGGATGCTGCAGGCCGATGCCGACCTCCTCCTCGCGTTCAAACCGGAAGAAGAAGGAGGGATCGCTTTCGAATCTCATGAAGGGGATCTTGATCGCGACGACCTGACCGGTCTTCTGATCGATCGCCTCGTAGATCGAGGCCATCCCCCCCTTGTTGATCAGATCGGTGATCTTGAACCGCTCATCCAGGAGGGTCCCGGGTCGCAGTTCATCGGACATAGAGTCTCCGGGAAGGGTTCGCTCGCCGTACAGGGAGGGCGGGGAGCGAGCAGCCGTCCGGAGCCGGTGGAGGGGGTCCGCCGGGAATCCGAGGGATCGGGGCCCCTTCCCCCGAATGGGCCCCTGCGAGTGGAACGCAGGGGCCCATTCCTAGGGTAAGGGGTCGGGTGGCCGCCGAATCCCAAACGTTGTTGTTGCTCCTTGTCCTTCTGACTCTAGAGGCCTAGTTCGACGAATTCACGCCACTCGGCACGACCGACACGGCCGTGGACGCCGAGCCGGCCGGCGGGACGGTGCCCGCGGGGGCGTCGTCGATCCAGACGGACTTGCCCTTCACCTTGCTGGTCTTGAAGAAGTACCGGAGCCCGTAGATGCCCCACACTGCGGCAACGCCGAGCGCGATGTACGACTCCTTCCAGCTCATGCCGTCGACCGTGAACGGCCCGACCAGGTAGAACAGCATGCAGACCAGATTGGCGACGAAGCCGAACATCGGGATCACCGAATGTTTGACCTCGCGGAACGTGTGGTGCTCCTTGAACGCGATCATGGCCGTGAGACAGGTCAGCATGTAAAGCACGAACGTGCCGAAGTTGCTCACGAGCGTCGTGACCAGGAGCAGATTGGGACGCGCGGCGGCGATATCGTGGGTCGCCGGGACGCCCAGGCTGTACCAGCCGTTCTTCGGGAGCGCCTTCAGGGCGTCGTCGGTCGGAGCCGCCGGGCCCCAGAACGCCCCAATGATGCTGATGATTCCGATGACCGCCGAAAGGCCCGCCAGGGTCCAGATGGTTTTGTGCGGGGTGAGGTGCGTTCCGTGCAGGAGGCCGAAATGCGACGGAACTTCCTCGTCGCGACCCATGGCGTAGGTGACCCGGGCTCCCGTGCTGACGCAGGACAGCGTCGTTCCGATCAGGGCCAGGAACACCGTGAAGGCCTGGATCATCATGAAGGCCTTGCCCGCCGAGGCGGAGCCGAAGAGCCACGTGCCCACGATGTACATCATGTCGCCGATCGGGGCGCTGGAGCCGGCCGCCGTCGTCATCGTATAGCCGCTGTTTAAGAAGTAGTTGGCGGCGAAATACTCCAGGAAGTAGCAGAAGAGCCCCTGGATGCCGAGCGACGCGAGCACCGCGATGGGAATGTCGCGTTTGGGATTCACCGCCTCCTCGCCCATCGAGGTGACGGATTCGAATCCGACCAGGATCAGAATCGCGATGCAGGCCTGGATGATGACGAAGCTCATCGAGTGGGGCGAGGTCACCGATCCAGCGGTCCGGTGGAACTGGAAGGAAAGGACCTTTTCCTTGATGTTCGGATCCGGATTGTCCGCGGAGGTGATCGCCTGGTCCGGCGCGTACGTGAGGGCGATGGGCTTATCCTTGCCGTCGGCACCCTTCATGACGGAGTACGTTTCCTCGCCCGTCTTGGGGTCCTTGATCTTTTTGGGCTGAGGATTGCCATCCTTGTCCTTCTCCGTCTCGTACACCACGGAGGTGGGAGTGCCGTCCTGATCGAGCGTGTAGCCCTGGGAGCCGTCCGGGTGCTTCACGCGATACGCGATCGCGATCACCGAGAAGACGATGAGGGCGGTGATCTGGATGACGTTGATCGCCATGTTCACGCCGGTCGAGCCGACGACGCCGCGGTAGGCGATGTAGCTGACGCCGTAGGAGAAGATGACGCAGAAGACCGACATGAAGATCAGACTGGGGAATCCGGCGTTGAACGTCGCCGGCCAGAGCTGACCCAGGATGTAACCGGTCAACAAGGCGGTCACGCCGACCATCACCCCGGGATAGACCCAGTAGTAAAGATGGCTCGACCAGCCGACAATGAACTTCGCGAATCGGGCGTAGCGGCGGTGGGTCGTTTTTCCCAGAAACGCCTGCTCCGCAAAGAAGTACGACGACCCGGCTCCCGGGTAGAGCTTCGAGAGTTCCGCGTACGAGATCGCGGTCGCGAAGCACAAGAGGAGCGCGAGCGCAATGCCCGCCCACATGTCCTGGCCGGCCAGGGGGGCTCCGTACTGGCACTGCAACGCGTACGTCAACCACAGGAACGCCCCTGGGGCGATCAGCGCCATCGCGTTGATCGTCAGGCCGGTCAGGCCCAGGGTCGCTTTGACACCGGATGTTTGTGCTGCCTTTTCTTCTGCCACTGCACTCTTCCTTAAATTAACTTTCCCCGAGATTCCCCAAACCGTACAAATCCTGTCCTAGAACATGAAAATGGCTTCGAGTCCGATCGTGTCCTGACCATGCCTGCCCTTCAGATCGTTGCCTTCGTTGAAGACATCCTTGCTGGCCCGGTCGTGCCGGTACTCGAT
>Ga0070731_10002972_pt1 | contig 15597 bp, 7 predicted proteins | sample Coa_R1_2_FD_66448 | JGI IMG/M metagenome (GOLD analysis project Ga0070731, IMG submission 66448) | Surface soil microbial communities from Centralia Pennsylvania, which are recovering from an underground coalmine fire - Coalmine... | ecosystem: Environmental > Terrestrial > Soil > Unclassified ...
TCAAAATTCTCCTCTTCGCTCGTGCCTTGTGCACGCACAATGGTCGCTCGCTCCAGATGAGAATTTTGAAAAGCCTCCTTGTCAACTTCCCGATTCTTCAGGTCGTTGCGGTATATACCGAAACAACCTGAAGAATCGGTTTTTGACGGCGTCGGCTTCTTCTCAAAATTCTCCTCTTCGCTCGTGCCTTGTGCACGCACAATGGTCGCTCGCTCCAGATGAGAATTTTGAAAAGCCTCCTTGTCAACTTCCCGATTCTTCAGGTTGTTGCGGTATAAAAAAAAGCTGCTCTCCGAAGAGAGCAGCTTTTTGTTGGTTAAAGAGAAGCGAGTTCTCTTTTGCATTTAGAATGGCAATACACGACCTGGTTTTCCACCAAATTTAGTCAGACCTGTATCAATCTGAGCTGCTTTTGGTTGAGCGTAGGTTACACCATTTCCACTCAAAAAATCGACATCTGCGATTACTGGAGCAACTTCATCTACGAAAGGGTTACCTTCGCCTACTACTACTGGATTTCCAGTCACATCATCGAATAGTGTAGGAGCTGCAAAATCAACACTATCAAATAATGAAGGTGTTGCTGGAGCTTTTGCTGTTACAGCTTCTTTTTTTGCTACTGGAGCTGCAAAAGTTTTATTGAACGATGCTTGTCTTGCTTTTAACTGTTGAATATCGGTGTTTATTTTAGCTACATCAGCAGAAGTTTCTTCTGCTTCATCATCATACTCGTCAGAAGCTACGACTGACAAAAGAGGTGTTTTTTCACTTGCTGGTTTTTTAGCAGTTCTTGATTCTGCTAATGCAAGGAAAGCGTCCTCGTTTGAATTTGTTTTGTTATTCAGACGAACATATCCTGTCGGATCGTTGTATTCGTCAGAAGCTATTTCAAATCCATCTTCAGTATCTGTCAGAAGAGGAATGTTTCTTAGTTCGCTCTCACTATCAAGTTCTTCGCGAGAAGGCAGACCTAAGTTTTCAGAAGTTACTTCATCTTCGTCTTCCAAATGTGTGTAAGAATAAAACGTGCCGTCTAATTCTTCAGCGCTTAGTTCGACTGGAGTCGTTTCGATGACGTCTCCTTCTTTAGCAATTTTAGCAAGTTCTCTTTTTGGATAGATATCTTTTGCGAACTGCTTAGAATTTTTATTCACTACTTTAGGATCAAATTCCACGTGTCTTCTTGCGTTTGCTAAAGCGAGAAAAGGATCAACACCTTTAGGCGCTTCTGCAGCAGCTGGCTTTTGAGCTTCTGCATTAGGATACACTAATGCAACAAATGCATCGCTGCCAATAGAATCACGCGAAGCGAAATAACCGAGTTGTTTTATTCTATTTTCGGTTTCTTCTTTCACAATAGCTTCAAGGTTTTTATCTGTCAATTTTGCACGAGCTTCCTCAATTGTTTTTTTCGCTTTTTCAGCTTTTGCAGAAACTGCATCAAGGAGAGCTAGTCTAGTTTTAAGGGGTGACCCTACGGCTTGTAACTCCTCGACGAGTAATCTTGCTTTTAAAAGACTCTCAGCACATTTTTTAATATTATCTGCTCTAACGAGCCTTTGTGGATCAACTCCTTCCCTGTTTAATCCATTAACTATTTCCAACATTTGTTTCGGTGTTTTATCCGCTAGTTTTGGAAGTTGCTTCTTGAAGAGAGCAAATTCTGCTTCTCTATCTTTAAGAGCAATTTTAGCGTTCTTTAATTGCTTATTGTCCGCTACAATTTGTTCTGCAATAGATTTGCTTTGCTCACTGAGAGTTTTAAGTGTTTGTTCTGCAGCATTGCACTCCGCAAGGATCGCATCGTGTTTTGCTTGTACAGCTTCTTTAGGAGCTTTGTTGATGCCGAGTTGTTTCGCTGCTGCATCAAACTCTTTACCGTACTTTGTGATCACTTCTTCGCGCAGAGCTTTAACGAGCGTCTGAGCTGTAACATCTGATCCGCCGAACAATTTAATGTATTGGTCGACAATTCTACCCAAAGCTTGAGGGCCTTGCTCGAGGATCAATTTAGGAGTGATACCGCTAGCGAGGTCAAAACGGACGTTCTGGGCGATGTGCGTATTGATAATCTGATTCCATTTTGGTGAAATAGGCGCATTCTTTTGATTTGCATTGTGTTTTTCAATCCGTTCAGAAAGAGCTAGCATGCCAGCTTGGTATAATGCGACATGTTTTTCTGCAACGCCGTCTTTTGACAGGTCGTTTCCAGTCAATTGAACAATGCGTGATTGTAGCTTACTATAGAAGTTGTCGATCGCTTTGTCCAAATCTTCTCGGATTTTTATTTGTTCCGGTGTTGCGCCTTGAGCCTGATACCCGCCAAGAGCAGCAGCATCAGATGGGCGAATGATAGCAGTTTTTGCTAGCAATGTGATCACATCGTAGCTAGCGGAGTTCAGTTGTCTAATAGATTTGCGTTCTGCGTCGAGGCTGTCTTTGCCTTTAACTTCGCCGTACCAGCCGAAAAAGTGTGCTATTCTGAGAAAAACGGAAGCGATCACACCGTGATTGCTTATTTTTTCTTCGAATGCGATATCTGCTGTAGTATTGAATACTTGTTTTGTAGCAGCTTCAAGTACTTTAGGTGCTACTAATGTTGGTCCTTGTACTGATGACATAACTAATTTCCTCCGAAATTAATTTAAACTTATAAATTATAACGTGACATTTTTTTGCTTACGAATTAATTATATTTGAAATGAATGTTTATTTGCAATTTTTTTATGTTGAAAATATTTCTGATATAATTAATCGATTTTTTAATAAAACAATTTGTCATCTTAATTGCTAAAGCAAAATTATAATTAATGCTAACTTAAAATTTTCTTAAACAAAATAGATTTAAAAATAATTTGGATTGAAATGAAAAAAAATTTAACTTTACTTGTTACAGATAATTACATTGTACATAACAATATGAAGAGTCGATTTTTTGCGCTGTGTTTTAGGGGCTGTCTATACACAACATGTCTGAAAAATTTAATGTGTCTTTTTGATCTTTTTTCCGATGTTTAATTTTTTAATCCCGTCCTAAGAGTCTGTCGTTGAAAAAAGGCTTCGTCGATTTTGGGGATTATTTTGGCCTATTTTCGATCGATTTTTTGGGGGTAGTATACGAAATGTTGATACAACCCCCAAAAAATCGATCGAAAATAGGCTCAAAAGAACCCAAAAATCACCTGAAGCTTTTTTCAACGACAGACTCTAATTACTAAAGTATGGTGCTCGATTAAAAAAATTAAGCCTCCAAAACAGTCTCTAAGCAGATTAAGAAATGAAAGTAAATTCTATGATGGGATGGATTTTTATTATAGGAAATAAAAAAGACAGGGCATTGCACCCTGTCTCTATAAAAACATTAATGGATTTTAATAAGTCCTTAATTAATTTTTATTAAAATGTATTATAATTTATTTGTTAGGCGTTATCCATCCAGCGATTCAGGGCTTGGACAAATCTATCTGCGTTATCGGTAAAATGGGTCTCGCACCATTGCTTATTGATGAGTGTGGCATTTTCTCCTTCTGCAATTGCTTGTTTGCTGAAATAGCGATAGAGCTCGGACCTGTCAAAATCCTCCTTTAATAGCTCCTCGATCTTTCCTTGGAGTCGAGATGCGTAGGAAGGGGTGTCTGTAGGGAGGGAGTAGAAGTCGGAGATATCCTCGGCTTTTTGACGGACTTTCTGAGGGATTTGCGAGAGGCTCGATGCTTCAAGTTGACGAATATGTTTTTTAATGGGTTGCAGAAGCTCTGCAGCCTTGGTTAAAGGATGCTCGGACGCATCGCATAATTTTTGGTAGTATTTCTCAGCAGGGCTGCCTTGCGGTCTGTCGCCCTTTATAATATTTGTTAAAATCCTTCTTTTTAAGTAAGGGGATTGAATGCGATCGAACCAATGAGACTTAGTTGTATCAACACCTTCTTCTCGCAGATCGAGTTCTGCAGAAGTAACGGGTCCGCTTCGGACGGGAGCAGGGGATGCGATAGGAGTTTCATTGGGTGAATCTGTTTCTGTGTCAGAAGGTTCGGTTGCAGTTCGACGCGGAGATCCTGTTTCTCTATCAGCAGGCTTAGTAGAGTGTGTTTTAGCACAGTCTGTTTTGGCAGAGTGTATTTTGGCAGAGGCTGTCGTAGGTGCTGTCTTGGGGCTTGTGTTTTTGTCCTTTGATATAGGGGGAGTAGGGGATTTCACACGGGTAGAGCGGGTTTGTACAATATGCTCGAGGGCATCCCAGGCGTCTTGGGCTTTGACGGAGGCGGCTAGCACGGGTTTAGCTGTTGTCGATAATTGTGCTGCCAATTGTTGGGCTAATGCGGGGTCTTGGTCTTGGATGGTAAAATCATGAGAGATAGGGGCTGCTGTATTTTTGAAATACAGGCCTTGAGCCTTGATCTTGATGGGATCGGATAAACCCGCAGCTGTGTGGGATTTCTTCTCATGCGCTTGGATTAATTCTTTAACGAGTGCATTGACTTTTTCAAGGGAATCTTGATCATTTAACGCGAGTTGGGCTTGATGTCCTCTTGTGTCTTGTTTCCATATACTCACAGCATAGGTCTTTCCGCGATAGATCACATGTTTCAGTGCGGATGGAGTTGTAGAAGTTTTTTTTGTCTTATCGACAGGAGATGTTTTAGGGCCGATTGTCAAATCAGAAGAAATCGAAGATACTGACATAGCTTTATTTCCTTTTATTATTTTAATAGTAATAAAATAATATCATAAACTAACAAAAAATGCAATAATACACAATATTTAAACGATATTAATTATTGTTTTATTGCTAATTCAGATTTTTTATTAATAAACGGTTAAATTAAACTTTTATTATGTTGAATAGTTGATTCAAAATGAATAAATTAATTCTTTATTAATAATGGTATTTTTAATCAAAAAACAGAGTTTGCTGTTGAATCTATCCCGCTAATTGCTGGATGTTGCGATCGTGGATATGTGTAACAGCTTCCTGCAAAGCATGGTTGGATTCTTCGCGTTTGAAGACGTTTCGAATATTTTCATATAGCTTATCTTGTACGTCGCTATCACTCTCTTCGATCTTGTGATAGGCCTTTTGTGCGCGCAAAAGGTCATTGGCTTTGAAAGCCTCTAATAACTCTTCAAAGAGCAATGCGTGTTCCAGGAAGAAAGCCTGTTTGTTCGAATACCAACACTGATTCCAGAAAAACTTGGCCGTCTTTTTAACGGAGCGGCGCAGCTGCTCGACTGTTACTTCATCGAACTCTATTTGATTTTTGAGATAGCGCTCTAAGCATATTTGGCCAAATCGGCTATGCGAATCCCATTTTCTATAGGAAACGGTATCAAAGGGATGGGCAGCGGCATCCGCTGTGATCGCTTTGCGCACAGATTTTGGCAATTTTTTAAAGAGCGTAAGGGTTTTTTTATCCAGCTTGTGCCAGCCTATGCCTGCAATTCGCAACCGCTCCAGGCGATCTGCCAGATTTTCAAGGGTGGGATGTTCTTTTTTCCATTTTTTTTCCTGCTCTGTGGCTTTGTGGTATCCATACCCGTAGATGCATAAACCTATAACACCCGCGACCAAAGAGAGCAGCAACAAGCCAAGGGGAGCTCCTGGAATGAGCACAAAGGCAGCAATAGAGCCTACTATGCCCAATAAATTGCATGCCGCACATATTGCGATAAACAGTTTATCCCCGCTTCCAGGTTGGTTATCGAAAGCGCCTTTCAGAAGGTCCTCATCTGTGACAATGCATACGATCGCAAAAACTATAGTCAGTGCCAACAGACCGTAAGGTCCTGTCAGGAAAAAGGCGGCAACGCCCAGAGCAGCTCCAGCTATTCCCAGCCATTTTGCTGTTTTAAACTCTAATTGTTTTTCTGCATAACTGGAGTCGACTTTTTTGAGAAGTTCTGCGCGTTCGGCCAAGGCTTGTTTTTTCACTGTGGGGATACTAGACTTTGCACGCTCTGTTAAACCGCGCTCGGCTGCCTTTTTGATCCTTGTCAGGCAGTCTTGGCTGAAGGTTCTTTCGATGCGTGCTTCGTTTTTTTTCTGTATTTTGCGTAAAGCCAACAATAATCCGATTGCTGTGGGCAATTCGAGTGCGTTAAAAGTCTCTCTCGATAATTTAGAGAAGTAGAGCTCTTTTAGAGCGAGAAGTTCAGGGTATTTTTGGAAATATCCTAGCAGGATTGCATTGAGCAATGTGTGCTTTTCTTCAGGAAATGCGCTTCCATAGCTGCCTTCATCAGGGAGTGTTTTACCGCGAAAGGCCTTTTCCAAGGCGGTTTCTCCTTCCGTCTGCAGACTCTCTTCCTCTTTTTCGACCATCTCTGCAATTTTTTCGGGGGAGACAAAGAGGCTGCTTTCTAGGAATTCGAATGTCTTGCCATTTTTCTTATACTCTTCATAAAACTTATCCGCTCTCCACGATTGAAAAGCGCCCCAAACTCCTACACATGCGCACGAAATGGGGAATAGGATATTGCCTATGGTTGTAAGTATAGCTAAAACGGCACTTATAGCTGTTGCTGCAGCCGAAGTAGGGAGATACGCAGAATGCACTGTTAGGTTTCTTACGCCTATATAATCCAATCCGTATACCGCTTGTAGTCCACCTGTTGCGAGGTCGATTCCCGCTTCAACAGTTCCTTGGGTATCCTCTATTGCATGAGCAGTTTTCAGGCGATCTACAGCTTTAGCACTTTTGATCAGTCCTCTGGGAAAATTGGTCATTGTAGTTTCCCCAATCAACTGGTCAGCTATAATCCCGCTGGGAAGCTGGCTTCCTGGCATTTGTGAAATAATCGTCCGACTTGTCCACATTATGTCTCCGACTAGGCCTTCGGTGGCTTGAGAAGCATCGGTAAAATACAGCTTGTTTAAGGGGACGGTAGAGGAAGGAATTTTTTTAAAATAAGGGCGGCTGGGTGTTTCCTGGTAAAAACTTTTAGACGCGACGATACTTTGCTCCCCCATAGGGAGGATGTCAGCCGCTTTTGGGTGCGGCGCATGATTTGGCGTCCTTGTAATGAGTGTGTCTACCATTATAAACCCGAGGGATTTTACCCATTATGAGTCTACCTTTTTAAATTTAATTAGTAAACAAAACAAATTACTTAACTAACTAATAATTAGTTGTGTACAAATTAATTTTTTAGTTGCTGATCAGATTTTTTTGAGTAATGTGAAAAAAAATATTTGATAAGGAAAGACAGGCGCGAGAACCTATCCCGATTAGGCCGATAGCTGCTCGACGTTATGATCGCCGACAGCTTTCACAGCCTTATGCAAAGAAGGATGTTCTTTTTTCCATTTTTCTTCCTGCAATGTAACTTTGTGATACGCGTACCCATAAGTACCCAAACTTATCACGCCTGCGGTCAAAGCGAGCAGCAATAAAGCAAGAGGAGCTCCAGGTATGAGCACAAATGCTGCGATACATCCTGCGATGGTCAGCACGGTGAGGACCATAGACAAAGCGATGAACAACTTGTCGTAGGTTCCGGGTTGACCCTCAAAATTTCCTTGCAAGAAGTAGATGTCCATAGCGACCCAAGCAATAGCTAAAGCTAAGGATAGCGCTCCTGCTACTACCAAGCCCGCAGGCCCAGATAAGAAAAAGGCAGCTACACTGAGAACCGTTCCGATGATTCCTATCCATTTTATTATTCTGTATACTTTACAGGTTTTAGCATGCGCGGCATCTATTTCCGTAACGAGTTGGGTACGTTCGGCAAAAGCTGCCTGTTTTACTACTTTGTTAGAAGATTGCGTCCTCTCTGTTAAACCCCGTGCTGCTGCATTTTTGATTTTTTGCAGGCAGCCTTTACCTAAAGCCTGTTCGACTCTTGCCTCATTTTTTTTCTGCACTTTGCGCAGTTGAAGCAATAATCCAATTGCGGCAGGCAAAGACAGCTCATTAAAAGTTTTTGGCGCGAGTTTAGAAAAGTAGAGCTCTTTTAAAGCCGGCAGCTCAGGATATTTTTGGAAATAGCGCTCAAATATGTTATTGAGCACCCTATGTTTACCATCAAAAAATAACTGTTCATACCAAATTTCATTGGCCTTAGTTGAAGCGCCATAGGCCTTATTGGCCTTAGGTGAAGCACGAAAGGCATTTTGCAGAGCATCTCGGCCTGCTTTTTCCAGTCCCTTGTCTTTGAGCATTTTATCGATCTCGAGCATTTTATCGATCTCCTGAGTGGAGACAAAAATGCTGTTTTCGAGGAATTCGAAGGATTTTCCACTTTCCTTATATTCTTCGTAAAACTTTTCTGCTCTCCTCAATTGAAAGGCACCCCATGCTCCTAAGCATACGTGCCAGAGACCAAACAAGACGCTGCTGATCAAGTTGAGAACGGTCACAGCTGTACCTATGCGCGCTGCTGCAGGTGCAGTAGCGGGAAGAACAGCAGAGGTAGCCGTAAGAGATCTTGATGCGATGCTATCCAATCCGTATGCCGTTTGCACTACGCGAGTAGTAAGGTCGATTCCCGCCTCCACAGCGCCATCGGCATCTTCAATCTCTAGAGAAGTTGTGAGACGGGATGCAGTATCTATACCTTTAATGATTCCTTTAGGAACATGCAATAGATAGTGAAGTCCATTAGATTGATTGGACATTATCGTGCTCGGAGCAGAATTACCTGATAGATCAAGAAATGATCGATCTAACCAATTGACATCAATATTTAAATCACTCATCCCTTGAGATGCAGCAGTAAACTGGATTGTTTTGGCTATCGGTGCTCCGGAGGGGATTTTCTTAAATCTAAGGTGGTCATTTGAAGTTGCATGGAAATTCCCTCTAGACGCGCCGGTACTTCCTTCCCCATTCAGGAAGGTAGCGACCCTTTGGGGCCTACTAACTGGCGTCGTAGAGTTTGCCATTTTTATACCCTATTTAATTGCATGACCTTCATGCGATTGGTTTTCACTATCTATTATTATGCTCCTTTACAATTAATTAGTAAATAAAAATTTAAATAAATGCATTACTATTGTTTTAATATAAATATAAATATAAACAATTATCATATGTAAAATTATAATTTTATTTCATTAACACATTGATTATTAGTGTATTAGTTTAATTCATTATTATTAATTTAAAAATTGAATTTAATTACCATTTAATTATATAATTATAATTTAAAAACATAAAAAGAGGGGTAATTATGGCAATCAAAGCAAACTTATCCTCCAGCCTATCTTTTAACCAGCAACTCGAACCAAAAGAAGCAGGGTTTTCTATCCCATACGATGAGTGGGTAGTTACCCATACGGATCAAGAGGGTAGAAAAATCATTGATCAAGAACTCCCTTTGCCAAAAGATTCGAGTTCTTCCCTCTCTAAGAGGGTATCGCTTCCTGTGGACAGTCAAGTAGAAAGTTCCCACGTCCCATCAAAATCAGCAACTAGTGTTTCAGACGCTCAAGGTAATGATGATGTCGTTCATTCAGTGAATAGAGACTTTCTCTATTTCGGTGTGGATTTTTGGGGAGCTATTCGCCAAGCGTTTGTGATTTTTACATCGATTGCAGAAATAGTGGATAAGTTTGTATCTCCCTTTATTCCATTAGGGATGCTCATTACTTTTTTTACTATTGGAACGGCAAATAACTTTGCTACAGCTTATTGGACCCAACCCGATGCTAAAGCTGCGTTAGAAAAAGCATGCGAATTATTTACACGTCTTGAACGCATGTCGAAGGAGGGCATAACGCCAGAAAAAATTGAAAAAGCGAAAGCAGATGCAAAAGAGGCGTTAGAAGAAGCACTCGAGGTCCTGACTCGTCTTAAAAATGCGCCAAAGGACAAGTCGTCAGAAAAAATCATAAAAACAGCAGAAGAATATGTTAAAAAAATGTCCGATGTCCATTCTTATTTTGAACGTTTGCCAAAAGAAGGCATAACGCCAGATAAGATAGAAGCGGCAACAGCCGATGCTCGTACAGCGACAAAAACGCTACATCTCAACGTAGAAAATCATAAGTGGTATAGCTGGATGGGTAAAGGGCAAAAGGTTTTGGCTATCGAGAACGGAGTTGCGTGGGGATTGGCTTACAAAGGGATCACTTTTGCAGGATTAAAGATCATTGAAGCCGTGAGTAGCGTAGCCTTTGGCATTATTTTACTCATTCGAGGAAAATCATTGGTGAAACGTGGATCTGAAAATTATCACATTGCCCATGAATTTCACAATGCATTTAGACAAACAGATAATCCTATTGCATTTATGAAAAATGCGGAAGAAATCGATAAAGTAGGCCCAGGATATCTGATGCGCAGGGTCAACTCCACATGTCTAGAGCATTTAGATAATAAAGGAAATACGTGGAGATGCATGGCTAACGGCATGCAAATGATAAAAGAAGGGAAAAAAGAAATAGCGAATGGTAAAATTGTAGATCTTACTAACGATAAAAGTTATCAAGTGGAGTATTTAAAACGTGTAGATAAAGCGATATTTACCGAAGAGCTCAAGCATTATCTCACTTTGATCATCGCATGGTCGATGATCATCGGGGGTATCGCAACGATTGTTGCTGCTTGTATGTTAACGGGAGGTCTACCGCTCTATATCACATTAGCGAGTGCTGTATTCTTTATTCTTATGGAAGTCTTTTTCTTAACCTATGACTCTTCTTATCTTTTCAACAAACTCAGAGATCTGTGTTATGGGGTAAAACAGATCTTTCCCTGTTATTGGTTGAAGCAGGCGTTAGGCGATGCTTTCGGAGAAGAAATAGATTTGAGTGCGTTCCTTGAGACCGAATTAAATGATGGGAAAGAAGGACCTAGTGCCGGGGCTGCTGAAGAGCCAAAAGAATCCCGCTGTTTGGTGGATTGGACAAGACAAGCTCCTCAAAGCGCCGATTACCTGGCTGTTATTTCCAAGTATGCTGCCAAATTTTTCGAGGCGTGCGATGATGCTTGTGCAGATGCCTGGGAACAGTTTTATGCAGGCCTCGTACAAATGGGTAGAGAAATGCCTCCCATTTCTTTCCCTGTTATTGGTTGAAGCAGGCGTTAAGAGATGCTTTCGGAGAAGAAATAGATTGGAGTGTGATCCTTTTTTTTCTATACTAGCGCGATGGACCTCGTCTCGCTACTTTCTGATTTTTTGTCTTATTTGGGCTCGGAAAAAGGGCTTTCGTCCAACACGCTCTCAGCTTATCGCCGCGACAATGCCTCTTTGATTCAATTCTTAAAGGAAAAGGGAATAGAGCGGGCTATTTTGGTCACCGAAGAGCATATCATCGCCTATTTGACGGATGCTAAGGAAAAGCGCTATGCGGACAGTTCTTTGTGCCGCATGGTGATTGCGATCAAGGTCTTTTTCCGATTTTTGATAAGAGAAGGGGTAATTGAAATAGATCCCCTGGCTCTTTTGGATGCGCCCAAATTGTGGCAGCTGATCCCCGAGGTGCTTAGTCTGGCAGAGGTCAATGCCCTGCTTGCGGCGCCTGATCTGGAAGCGGACGCAGGGGTGCGGGATAGAGCGATACTCGCTGTGATGTATGCTTCAGGGCTTCGGGTATCCGAGGTGTGCGGTTTGAACATCCATTCGATCGACGACTCTATGCTGCGTGTCAAAGGAAAAGGGGGCAAAGAGCGGGTTGTCCCTGTAGCAAAGGTGGCAGTCGATGCGGTGGATGCCTACCTTGTCCAGGTGCGAAAAGAGGGGAAAGGCGATGCATTGTTCGTTACGGAGAAAGGCAAGCGGATCGATCGGAATTTCGTATGGAAAAGGGTCAAGCTCTATGCGAGAAAAGCGGGGATTGTCAAAAATATCTCCCCGCATACTTTACGCCACTCTTTCGCGACCCATCTTTTAGAAAATGGAGCAGATCTGCGTGTGATCCAAGAGATGCTAGGCCATGCGAGCATCGCCACGACAGATCGCTACACCCATCTTAGCCAGCGTCATCTGACTGAGGCGTTTGCGGCGTTTCACCCTCGTCCTTAAGCGTGCGTTCGCGTCTATATTTCTTGAATTTCTCGTGAATCGTTTCAATATAGACATAGATGACGGGCGTAAGATAAAGGGTTAAAATCTGTGAGAAGATCAGCCCTCCGACAATGACGATGCCCAATGGTTTTCGGCTGGCGGCGCTCATGCCTCCTAAACCGAGCGCGATGGGGACGGCTCCCATCATCGCGGCAAAGGTGGTCATGAGAATGGGGCGGCAGCGGACCATGCAGGCGTGATGGATGGCTTCATGGATGGATTTATCTTCATGCAAGCGGGTATGGTTGGCAAAATCGATCATGATGATGCCGTTTTTCATCACGATCCCCAAAAGCATGATAAAGCCGATAAACGCCGTAAGCGAAAGGGGCATTCCGAAAACGAGAAGACTTAAAATGCCTCCCAGCGCTGCGGGAGGAAGAGTGGACATGACGGTGAGGGGAGGAAAATAGTTTTCATAGAGAATTCCTAAAATGACGTAGATGACAAATATCGCAATGATGAGAAGGATTTGCAAGCTGGCAAACGATTGCAAAAAGATATTGGCGGTTCCTTGCACAGACCCATTGACGGTAGGAGGAAGAGTTTCCGCAGCCAGGCGGTTGATGTCATCAATAGCTGTGCCAAGAGGCACATTGCCGCGCGTGTTAAATGCGATGGTGGCAGAAGGAAGTCCATTGATGTGATTGACGGTCAAGGGTCCTATATTTTCACTGAATTTTGCTATGGCGGAAAGAGGGACCATATCATTTGTCGTCGAGCGCAGCCAGATCTGCGGAAGCTGTCCGACGTCGCGATAAAAATGGGGGAACACTTCCATGATGGCATAATACTGAAAAGAGGGGGTGTTAATAGGCGAAAGATTGGTCGTCGCATAAGCGTAGCCTAGGACGGTTTCAATTTCTTGGGCGGTGATGTTATAGACAGAGGCTTTATCGCGCAGGATTTCGATGTTGACCTGCGGTTGATTGATGTCGAGATCGCTGTTAACATCAGTAAGAGAAGAGAGAGCTTTCATCTTCTCTTCCATCATAGGACCGTATTTGTAGAGGTCGTCTTGACTCAAAGATAACAGCGTGTATTGGTAGTTGGCTTTGCTCGTCGTAGTTCCCACTTGCAGATTGATGAGCGGAAGCGGTTTTAAATAGACGGAGACGCCAGGAATGCAGTTCACTTTGGGCAATAGATGGTGGAGCAACGGGATGAGCGACAGCCTTTCCTTGTAGGGTTTTAAGCGGACATACATGATCCCTTCATTATCTTGAGGATTGGCTCCTACTGATGTGACGTTTTCAATATTGGGATCCGCAACGAGGATTTTTGAGAGCTGGTCCATATAATCTGCTGTGAGAAAGGGAGATGTGCCATCGACAGAATGGACAAATCCCTGGAGCATTCCCGAATCTTGCATCGGCATAAAGTCTTTGGGGAGTCTACCGAGGATGAACAAGGAAAGCACTAAACTGCCAATGCCTACGAGGAGGATGAGAAATTTGTGCCCTAAAGCCCATTCTAGAGTGGGTTCATAGATGTTAATGATCTTTTGATTAAAACTGTCCGAAAAGCGTTCTAATTTGGATTTTTGTTTTTTTGTATGTGCAGGGAGAAAACGGCTGCATAAAAGAGGCGTGAGGGTAAGAGAAATAAAGCCCGATATCAAAACGGCAGTGATGATCGTCAGAGCAAACTCATGCATGATCCGGCCGAGCAGCCCTGCCATGAAGACGAGTGGAATAAAAATGGTGCACAAGGAGAGCGTCATGGATAGGATCGTGAAACTGATCTCTTTTGTGCCGTTTAATGCCGCTTGAAAGGGGCTTTCTCCCATTTCGATATGGCGTACGATGTTTTCCAAAACGACGACGGCATCGTCTACGAGGAATCCTATCGATAACGTAATGGCCAATAGTGAGAGCACATCGATCGTGAATCCTGCAAAATACATGACAACGCACGTTCCGATCAGCGACATCGGTATCGCAATAATCGGAATCATCGTATCGCGGATATTGCCGAGGTAAATGAAGATCACTAAAACGACAAGCAAAATGGCGATAAGAAGGGTGAATTGCACTTCTTGGACCGATTCGGAAATGTAATCGGATTGATCAAAGACGCTGACAAGTTTGACAGAGCCGGGAATTTGCGCTTTAAGGCCGGGAAGAGCTTCGTTGATGCGTTGGATCACTTCAAGAGTATTAGCTGTCGGGTCTTTGCGAATGGCCAGAGCAACCATAGGCGTATTCTTTTCTTTTTCAAAGAATCTAAAGAAATATTTATCATCCTGTGTGCTGTCTATCGCCGTGCCTATATCGGAAAACCGCACAATGGAGCCGTCTTGATTTTTGATGATGATCGGATTGAATTCACTCGCGTTAAACAGCTGCCCTGTGGCGTTGACGGTGTATTCGACTTTCTTGCCAAACAGCGTGCCTACCGGTTCGTTGACGTTGGAGGCTTTCATCGCATTGGCAGCGTCGTCTAAACCGATGCCGCGCGCATGCAGTTTCTCAGGGTCTACACGCAGCCGCACCGCAAAGGGGCTTCCATATGTCTCCACTTGAGAGACCCCTTCGATGATATTGAGGTGCTGGGCGATGACGACGTAGGCATAATTATACAGATCACCCAGGGTCATCGTATCCGATGTGACGACATACACGATAATCGGAGTGGCGGTCGGGCTGGTTTTAGTATAAGTGGGTGCATAGGGCAGATTTTGAGGCAATTGGGGGCCGGCGGCGCTGATCGCCTGCTGGACGTCGGGAGCGGCCAGATCGATGTTGCGGTCCAGGTTGAATTGTAGGACGATCGTTGCGCTTCCCGTATAGCTTGTCGAGGACATCGTCTTGAGCCCCTCGATCGTAGTGAATTGCTGCTCCAAAGGAACGACGACGTTTGTCGCAATCGTTTCCGGGCTGGCTCCTGGATAGTCGACAGAGACCTGGATAGTGGGGAAGTCGATATCGGGCAGATTGCTCACTGGCAAGGAGCGGTATGCGAGAATCCCAAAAAAAAGAATCGTGAGCATCACCAGCACAGTCATGACTGGGCGGCGGATAAAAATCGCTGAAATATTCATGTTTTTTTCACTCTTTAATTTCTACTTTCATCCCTTGATAGAGATTCAGCTGTCCTTGGGTGACAACCTTATCGCTTGCCGTAATGCCGGACAAGACGGCGGTCATCTGATCATATTTTTGGCCTACAGTGACCGGGCGCAGCTCAATCGTAGAATTGCTTTTGACCACAAACACATAATATCCGCTTTGGCCGACCATGACCGCTTGCGTGGGAAGCAGCAGTGCATTTTTTTGCTCTCCCAAGATCAGTTTGACATCGACAAAATGGCCAGGCCAGAGAATTTTTTGTTCATTGGCGAAAGTTCCCTCGAGCAAAATCGAACCGGTCCCTGTATTGACCTGATTGTCGATCAAGGTTAGATCTCCCTTAAAACTGCATTTGTGTTCTGGGTCTGGAAAGGCGTAAAGGGCCAAATTTCCTTTTCTTTGCTGCTCTTGAATGAGGAGAAGATCTGTTTCAGGGGCAAAGAAATCGATGAGGATGGGCTGTATTTGCGTCAGCGTGGTTAAGACGGTATTGGCCATAGCATCGACATAATTGCCGGCC
>Ga0070731_10002973_pt1 | contig 15593 bp, 15 predicted proteins | sample Coa_R1_2_FD_66448 | JGI IMG/M metagenome (GOLD analysis project Ga0070731, IMG submission 66448) | Surface soil microbial communities from Centralia Pennsylvania, which are recovering from an underground coalmine fire - Coalmine... | ecosystem: Environmental > Terrestrial > Soil > Unclassified ...
CCGCCCCACTTGGGATCGATCGCGTCGGCGAACTTGTCGTCATCGGCGGCTTTCTTGAGATAGGTGACGCCGGCGACGTTGTTTTCCTTGAGAACTTTGAGCGCGGCCGGTTGGGCCTCGGGTTCGTCCGCGGAAATGGTGACGAGTTCGAAACCGCGGGCGCGGAGTTTTTGATCGAGTTTCACCAGCTCCGGCATCTCCGCGCGGCAGGGCTTGCACCAGGTGGCCCAGAAATCGACCAGAACCACCTTGCCTTTATGAGCGGCCACCATTTTCTGATAGCCGGATTCGTCGATGGGCGTCAGGCCGGCGGTAACGGCAAGCAAGAGGATGGCGTGTTTCATCACTTTTTCTCGGGTTTCTCGAGTTTCAGGTTGATCACGGGCACTTTGCGGGAATCGAACACGCTGAGCGTTTTCCAGCCGCTGGTCATGCCGTTGAAATCGGCCTTCAACTGGTAATCGTTATCGACCTTCAGATTGGAGAAGTGATACTCGCCGTTCTGCTGGGTGATGAAGGAGCGGACCTGAAGACTCCGGCCATCCTTCAACTGCACCACAGCGCCATTGATGAACTTGCCGTCGGGGTCGGCGACCGTGCCCTGCACCGTTCGCTCGGAGGCTGCTTCCCGTTTTTCCTTCCTGGTTTCTTGCGCCCGGGCGAAGGAAGTCAGAAACAGGAGAAAGAGGACGGCTGCTGTGCGTAACACTTTAAACCTCATTTCGATTGGGGCGCGAGCACCAGGTTCACGTCGATATGCTCCTCGCCGGATATCTTGGCTTCCTTTTCGTCCGGGCGATAGCCTTTTAATGTCGCGCGGAGCAGATAGGTTGCTTCCTTGGGGGGCACGTGAAACAGGAATTCGCCACGATAGTTGGCGGTGGCTTCCTGGAGCTTCTTCGGCTTGGGCTCGGCGCGAAGCATCAAGACGACCTTGGCTTCGGGCAGGGCGAAACCAGGATCGCGGAAGACGGTGCCGGCAATAATCGCCGTGGGCGCGGGTTTCTTGTCGCCGGCCAGGGCGCACAGGCACGCCAGAAAGGAGAGCGCGGCAACGGCAACGCGCCTACTTCCATTCATCCTCTTCTTCGTCCTCCTCATCCTCGTCGGCATCGTCTTCATCGTCGTCATCAAGATCGTCGTCGTCGAGATCTTCGTCGTCGTCATCAGCGTCATCCGGAGACAGTTCCAGGGGCGAGACCCCGCTGACGTTGAGATTGGTTCCACACTCTTCGCAGGTCAGCGCGTCTCCCTCGTCCAACTCCTCTTCGTCGACATCGATCACTGCGTCACACTTGGGGCAATTCACCATTTGATTTCTTCCTCCCGATAGGGCGTGCAGGTTCGTTGTTGTTGATTCTGCTCTTATATCTACCACGACGGGACCGTGATGAAGGTTACACCGGCTGGGGCATGCCAGCGGCGCGTTCAAGGTCGCCCGGCAGCACCGTCACCAGTGTTTTCTCTAAATCCTCACCCGATTCGATCATATACTTTAGATGCATCGCAGCGAGCTTTAGACACCAGGCATCCGTCAATGGATGGCCGGATTTCGCGCTGAGGGCGAGCAGATCGGGATGGGGAAGCGCGATCACCTTCTCCTGTTTGGGCTCGGGATCGGATCCGGCCTCGGACCAGACCACGAATTTGACGTCGACGGTATCGGCGTGGCGGATGGAAATGCCGGTCTGCAGCCAGCGAAACTCTACTTCCCAGAGGCGTCCGAACGGGTCGGGTCCGGCCTGGAAGCGGCGAAAATTGTCAGCCATTGTTTTCAGACTAGCAAACCGGAGTTAGGGTTACTTGACGGCGGCCCGCGTGGCTGCGGACGGGCCGTATAGACGGCGGTATACGTCGGCATTGCGCAGGACGGTCTGGATGTAGTTGCGGGTCTCGGTGAAGGGGACGGTTTCGATGAATTCCGCGGGCTCCCGGAAATCGCCCCAGCTTAGCCAGGCGTGGGCGCGGGACAGGCCGGCGTTGTAGGCGGCGAGGGCGGCTTCGCTGTGGCCGCCCAGCGACGCGGTCATGCTCTTCAGGTAAAACGTCCCAAGCTGGAGATTCACGACGGGCTGGAATAGCCGGGCAGTCGTGTAGGGCTTGACGTTGAGCCGGCGGCTCAGTTCGCGGCCGGTGGACGGGAGAATCTGGGTGAGGCCGCGAGCGTTGGCGCGGGAAACGGCCTTGGGGTTGAACTCGGACTCCTGGCGGATCAGCGCGGCCATCAGGAACGGGTCGGTGTCGTTCTGTTTTGCGAAGCGCTCCAGGTCCGAGCGATAGGGCATGGGGAACGCGAGCTTCCAGAAATCGGCGGGCGCGGATTCGAGCGGCATGAACAGATAGCCGCCGGCGTAACGCTTGATGTAGCGAAGGGCCTGATCGGGGCCGGTGCGGCGGTTGGACAGGGACGCCAGTTCGATGGCCAGCACATGCGGCTGATCCTCGGTCTGGGCCCCGAAGCGGAGTTCGCCTTCGGCCCAGTCTTCCAGGTCCGCGCTGGCCAGGAGCCGGGCGCGTTCGATGCGGGCCTTGGCGGTCGCGTTGGGAACGAAGTCGAGCGAGCGGGAGCGCTGCGGAAAAGGGATGGTGCGGAGGAATTCCTTAACGGACGCCGAAGGGGGCGACGTAATCTGGCGCAGGCGCTCGCGTGCCAGGACGGTGTAGTAATAATTCGGATATTCGCGGACGATCTCGTCGTAATAGGCTCGGGCGGTTCCGGGATCGCTGGATGCTTCGGCAAGGCGGCCGAGAAAATACAGAGCCGCGGGGGCTTCGTCGGATGCGGGATACATGCGCAGATGCGAGCGCATCAGATCGGCGGCGTCGGATTGACGGCGTAGATAGTGGCCCCAGACGACTTTCCAGTGGCACGTCGCGGCTTGCGGATCTTTGGGAAACGATTCGTAGCAGGCGCGATAAAGCGGCTCGTAGACGTCGAGCGCGTTTTCGATCAAATGAGAATTGGCGTCGGCCATCAGGGCGTCGAGACGCCACTTCGATTGCGGGTACTGGCGGCCGAGTTTGTCGAGCGTGGCGTGGACCTGATCCTGATTCTTCAACCGGCGAGCGCAGAGGACCAGGTACGACAAGCGCTCGGCGTCGGCTTCGGGGCTGGGAACTTCGAGTGTCTCCAGGTACTTTTGGGCGCGCAGGGTTTCCTTGACGTTGTAGTCGGCGACGCCCAGGCGGACGCGGGCGAGGTCGCGCTCGGCGCCGCCGAGCTGGGGAATGATGAACTCGAGTTCCTTGCGGGCGCGCACGGTATTTCCCGCGTCGAGCAGTTTCAGCGCGCGGCCGAGCATCGCATTGGGCATGGCGGGCGGATATGCGTCGCCGAGATCGGTCTTGAGTTTCGCGGATTCGGTATCAGCCTGGGCGGCTTCGGCCGACATCGGAAAGCCGTAATAGACGCGCTGGTAATAGACGGCGGCGCTGACGCGGTCGCCTACGCCGGCGAATGCGGCGGCCATGGCGAGGTCGCCCTGGGGCTGGGGCAGCGTCGCGTAATGCTTCCGGAGAAGATCGAGGGCTTCTTTGGTATCGCCGTTCTGGACGTAGGCTCGGGCGGCGAGGAGGACGGCTCGGGCTGCCAGGGGCGAGGGCGGGGATTGCTGCCAGACGATGGCCAGCGATTTCGGCACAGCGGCGTAGTTCTGGGATTCGAATTGCGCGTTGGCCAGGAACCAGGCGGCGTAGTCGGCAAGTTTCGGGAGACGCTTTGGCAGCGGTTCGAGGGATCCGATGGCGGCGGCGTAGCGCTTGGCGTCGAGCGAGGTGGCGCCGGATTTAAGGTCGGCCAGGGGGTCGGTGGAGGCTGCGAGATTGAGGGCGAAGGCGACAAGAAGCGCTCGACGCCAGTGGGGGCGAGGGGCTCGGCGCACTTCAGGATTTGGTTCCGGCACTGCGAACTTCCAGTTTCGCATGAGTGCGCTCGCGGGGCGGATTGATGGGAATTCGGGGTCCGCTTACTGGCGTGCGCGGTTCGGTGTGAGTGATCGGGACGGAGGGCCGAGGCAGGGCCGCGAGGGATCGTGAGTGGGTTATCGCGTCTGGTTGGTGTGCTCGGGGGGAGTGATCGGCATTCGGGGCCCGCTTACTGGCGTGCGCGGTTCGGTGTGAGTGATCGGGGCAGAGGGCCGAGACAGGGCCGCGAGGGATAGCGAGTGGGGTTATCGCGTCTTGTTGGTGTGCTCGGGGGCGGATTGATCGGCATTTCGGGGCCCGCTTACTGGCGTGCGCGGTTCGGTGTGAGTGATCGGGACGGCGGGCCGAGACAGGGGCGCGAGCGATAGCGAGTGGGTTATCGCGTCTTGTTGGTGTGCTCGGGGGCGGATTGATCGGTATTTCGGAGGCCCGCTTACTGGCGTGCGCGGTTCGGTGTGAGTGATCGGGACGGAGGGCCGAGACAGAGGCCGCGAGGGATCGCGAGTGGGTTATCGCGTCTTAATTAGTGTGCTCGTGGGCGAATTGATAGGAATTCGGGACCTGCGAAATCGGCGATCTTGTGCAGGGCTGACATTGGGCGCGAGCTAATAGGGGGTTATTGCGGCGCTGCCAGGGCGGTGAGTGTGCCGGTGTAGCGGATCTGGCGGCCGCGGTTGGTTAGATCTAAGACCAGACGGCCGTCGGATTGGGTGGCGCCGGTTCCGGCGTAGGTTTCTCCGGCCTGGACGACGTCGAGGCAGGAGACTTTCCAGTGCGCGCCGGGGAGCAGGTCGAAGCATCCGGCAACGGTTTGAAATTCGGCATCGGGGTTGAACGAGATGGAACGGCCTCGGAAGCTGCCTTGGCCGTGCGCGTCCAGTAATAACTGGACCCCGGCGCCTTCGGCTTCGGCAGTTCCGTCGAAATCGAGAGTTCCTCCCTTGTAGGCGAGGTCGCGCAGTTTGCCGTCGAAGCGATAGCGGGGGGCGTAGGCGGTGAGATCGATGGCCAGTTCACCGGTTACCTGCGCGGGAGCGGTGTCAGGCTGATTGACCTGCGCCTCAAGATGGGCCACGCGCAAGAGGGCGCCATCCCACAGGAGCCGGGCGCTGCTGATGGCGGCTCTGGAATCGCCGACGGTCAACTTTGCAATCACCAGCGTTCCATCCGCGCGGCGGGATTTCAGCCAATCGGGCACGGGCGCGGGAGCGAGACGCAGCGTGCGCGCGAGAAAGCCGCGCTCGCGGACCAGGACCGGGGCACACAGGCGCTCGATTTCGGCGGCGTCGGCTTCGGGAATGGTGAGGTGGAATTTGTGGGGCCGGATGGCGGCGGGTTCCCAGCGATAGTCGCCGGTCAAAGCGATCTCGCCGATGCGGGCGCGCAGGCGGTTGACGGAGACGCGCCCGACCGCGGCGACGACCGATGCGGATTGGATACGCACCGGATCGGCGAGGCCGTCGAGGGCGATGCGGGCGTTTTGCAAATCGTATTCTCCGGACCATTCGCCGGGCGCGCCCGGGGTCCAGCGGTAGCGCGCCCATCCCCGCCAGGTTCCCTGCGCGGTTTGTTCGAGCACTGGAATCGACGAGAGGCCGAAGGAGCGGATATCGGTGACGCTGAGGTTCCGGGCCGTGATTTTCAGATCGAGGCCGGCGGCGGTTTCGAAGCTGCCCTCGATCTCGGCCGCTTCATTTTCGCCGATCTGGACTTTGGCGGGAGCGAGCGAAATCGACGGACCGGCGATGGAAACAGTGGCAGTCTGGGCGCGAACCGGCTGCGCCTCAGGCAGCGCGATGGAGGCATTCTGAAGTTCGAAGCGGCCGGAAAGTCCGTCGGGCAGGCCGTAGCGGACGCCGCCGGAAACCGATCCTTCGGCGGAGAGTTTTTCCGAGATGGGCGCGCCCATGTGACGGGCGATTTCGAGGAGCGTTGCCAGCGGAACCTGCTTCACATCGGCGGCGGCGTCCCATTGCGGGCGCGAAAGAAAATCCCACAGGCGAAATTGCAGGGCGAGCGGAGCGTCGGGCGTGTCGGACACGCTGGCCAGTTCCAGGCGGTCGTCATGCAGGTCGATCTTTCCTTTGTAGGCGACGCTCCAGCCGCCGCCGCGCTTGGGCAGGAGATCCCAGCGATGGACGTCGTCGATTTGAAGCTGGCCGTTGATTTCCAGGTTCGACGGGCGGCCGGCGAGCTGAGCATCGAAGGCGAGAATACCGTGAAGGCCGAAGCCGTGCTGGTCGAACAGGCGCGCGACTTCCTCCACCGAACTGCGCTCGAGTTCGACGCGCATGTCGACACGCTGGGCGCTCCACGCGCCGCGGACGAAAAAATGCCCGAAGCTTTGCGCGGCCTGATCGGTGCGCGAAGGCGCGCCGCCGAAACGCAATCCGACCGAGCCGCTGTCGGAAGGCGAGACGTCGAGATCGGCGTCATTGAAATAGAAGACGGATTTGGTGTCGCCGAATTTGAAATTGACGCGTCCGCCGCGCATTTCAATGGCGGGCATGGATCCCGCGACCGCCGGGGCGCTTCCGAGCAGGAATTGGAAATTCCAGGGTCCGGCGTCGGTCTTGACCAGATTGATGCTGGTGCCTTCGCCCAGCCTGCCCTGGCTCAGCCGCAGAGTCGAGAATTCCAGGTGACGCGAGAGGACGGCCAAGAGCCGGACACGGGCTTCGAGCTTTCCGACGCGCGCGAATGGTTCGATGCCGGCGCGAGGATCTTCATGGATGACGACGTTTTCGAGCGTGAATCCGGGGCCGCGGAACAGGGTGAAATAGGCTTTTTCAACCGTGACGCGGCGGCCGAGGCCGCGCTCGAGGGCGCGCTCGATTCTGGGCTTGATGAAATCGGCGTCGAGATAGGGCGCGCCGACGCCGATGATGACGATCAGGGCGAAGCCGATCCACAGGGCGCGTTTCATGTGATTGCGCCGGCCAGGCGGCGGTAGGCTTCGATATCGTCGATGTCGGCCAGGATGCCGGGGTCGTCGACGTCGATATATCGGGTGGCGGATTTGTGAGCGTGAACCACCTGGCGGGCTTGCGCCGTCGGGGGCAACGCGAGGAACTCCTGAATCAGGGGCGCGGCCGCGAAGACGGGATGGCCGTGTTTGCCCTGGAATTGCGGGACGACCACCAACGTCGCCGGGTCGCGATGCGCGACTGCCTCGGCCAGCAAAGATACGGTGGAGGGCTCGGCGGCAGGGCAATCGACGGGGATGAAGAAGAATCCGTCGACGTTCGCGGGGATGACGGCGAGCGCGGTCTGGAGCGAGCTCAACTGGCCGCGATCGGGATCGGGATTGACGACGAACTGGGCGCGCGGGTCGGCCTGGGCGCGAATCAGGGCGGCGTGATGGGCGAGCGCGACGACGACCGGGTCACACGAGGGCGACAGTATCCGGATCAGCCGGTTGAGGAACGTTTCTCCGCGATATTCGAGCAGCGCCTTCGGGCTCCCCATGCGGCTGGACGCTCCGGCGGCGAGAATGATTCCTGCCGTTCTCGGAAAAACGATCACTTCAACAGCGCTCTTAGATTCTCGTGGGCAAAAATGGATTTCGAAAGCGAACGCCAATCCGCTGACGGCGCGCGGCGAATCGCGATCATTTCGGCGACCACCGAGATGGCGATCTCTTCGGGAGATTCCGCGCCGATCTCCAGGCCCATCGGGGCAAAGATCTTTTCGAACGACTCGCGCGAGAAACTTTCTTTTTCGAGTTCGCGGATTACGGAGATGGTTTTGCGTTTGCTGCCGATCATCGCGATGTAGCGGGCCGGTGTCGAGACGGCCCAGCGCAACACGCGCATATCGTCGCGATGGCCGCGAGTGACGATGATGATGTAGGTGGAGGAAGTGATGGATAGCTTCGGAAAAACGGATTCGTATTCGTCGGCGTAGGTTTCCTCGGCTTCGGGGAAACGTTCGCTATTGGCGAAGGCTTCGCGGTCGTCGACGATGACGGTGGAGAATCCGGCGAGATTCGCGACCTTCGAAATGCTCTTGGAAACGTGTCCGCCTCCGAAGATAAAGGCGCGCGGCTGGGGAACGACGGGTTCGACGAAGATGTTCAATTGACCTCCGCAGATCAGGCCGTTGTCGTAGGCGGCGTCCTGGCCGAGGCTGAAGGTAAGGTGACGCGGCTTTTCGGTTTCAATGACTTCGCGAGCGGCGGTCCAGACTTCGGCCTCGACGCATCCTCCGCCGATGGTGCCCATCATGGAGCCGTCTTCGCGGACCAGGAGTTTGGCGCTTTCGTAGCTTGGAATGGAACCGTTGACCTGGACGATGGTCGCAAGCGCAGACTTCTGGCCAAGCTTGCGCAGGCGGACAATTTCGTCGTAAACGTCCATTTGGATTGATTATACCGGTTGCAATCAGGAACTTGGGTCTGCTGCTTGAACGCTACCCTTATACAGAACTTGGCTAACGCTCGGACTATTCCTGGGTGAGAACGTCTCGCGAATGGCGGCGCTGCGCTCCGCAGCTCTATCGCATGTCTCAAAAAACTCGATGAACGGCAGGTTCTCGCTCCGAAGCTTCATCGCCTCCGCGAAGAGGAATCGACCGTAATGGTCTTCGCGCGGAAAACTATAGCCGACCACGACGATTCTTTCGGCTTTCTTAACAGACTGGATCACTGCAGTCCATTGGCGCATGATAACGTCAAAAACCTGATCCACTTTGTAGTAACTCTGGACTTCCCGCAGCAGCTCACTTTTTATCGGAACAGCGCCGAGGACAAGTGGTTCTCGTCCGTTCGAAACGTGGGCTGGCGTCAGTGACTCCAGCAACGGCGCGCCATCCGGATGAGCGTGTGTCACGCACTTTTGTTCGAGGTCCAGACACCATGAGGTCGAGCCGTGCGGTTTCGCGAAGTTCACAACATCTGAGCGAAGCTCCTTCGAGAAGCTGCGAAGGTCCAAGCCTCGGCTCAGAGCGAAACGCTCGACCAACGTATCGTAGTTGAAAGAAATAACAGCGTCGCCAGGCTCTACCTGCCTGAGAACGGCGCTGAGCGTGAACGCTTCAGTGGGTTTAAGCTTGTGCGCCTTACGATCGATTGGGCCGCCGTAGACGCTCAAAAGAGCGCTCTTGAGTTCCGGAATCAGATCGTACAACGCCGGAGTTGGGAATGCATCGTGGAATTTGCAGTAATAATCGATGAACGTCCAGATCTCCTCAAGTCCGAGTTCGCAGATGTCGGCGTTCAAGTGCACCTCTATCAGCTCGCTGAGTTTCTTATAGTGTTCTTTCCAGTTAGGATCATTGGCAAGGACTCTCGCGCCGAATTTCGCGGCGGTCGGACATTCATCTCCCAATGTTCCGCATGAGCAGCCCGCGCCGAAGAAGAAAGCGTTCATATTCGATTCCAAGCTTTCGGCGAATTTTATCACCTTGCGCTCGCTATGATAGACAGCTGTGCCGGAATCTTTTGACGTCATCATCATCGGCGGAGGCCATAACGGGCTGGTTACGGCTGCTTACCTTGCGCGCGAGGGACGGCGGGTGCTGGTGCTGGAGGCTCGGGAACTGGTCGGGGGGTGCGCCGTTACCGAGGAAGTCTGGCCTGGGTATCGCGTCTCGACGGCGTCCTATCTCTCGAGCCTGATGCAGGAAAAAGTTGTGCGGGAGTTGGAGCTGGAGCGGTTCGGATATGCCGTCGACGCCAAAGATCCGGCGTTTTTTTCGCCGTTTCCGGATGGAACGCACCTGTTCATGTGGCAGGACCGGGCGAAGACGCTGGTGGAGATTGCGAAATTTTCAAAGCGCGACGCCGAGGTTTATCCGAAGTACGAAGAGCGGCTGGAGCGGCTGGCGATTGTGGCCGAGTCGCTGCTGCTGACTACGCCGCCTCCGTTTCCACCGAAGGCTACGGATCTGCCGCATTACTTGAAGCTCATCGGCAAGATGAAGGGGCTGTCGAGCACGGAAATCGTCGCGCTGGTCAAGATTTTTACGCAGAGCGCGGCGGAGTTTCTGGATGAATGGTTTGAATCGGAGCAGTTGAAGGTTACGCTCGCCACCGATGGCGTGATCGGGGCGAACGGAGGGCCGCGGTCGCCGGGGACGGCGTATATTCTGCTGCACCATTGCATGGGCGGCGTGAACGGGCATCGCGGATTGTGGGGATTCGTCCGCGGTGGAATGGGCGCGGTTTCGAATGCGATTGCGGATTCGGCACGGAGCCGCGGAGTGAAGATCCGGACCGAGGCGCCGGTGGCGAAGATTCTGGTGCGAAGCGGGCGGGCGAGCGGCGTGGTTCTGGAGAGCGGCGAGGAGATCGCGGCGCGCGTGGTGGCGAGCAATCTCGATCCGCGGCGGACTTTTTTGAAGCTGTTGGATGCGGGCGATCTCGATCCGGAGTTCCTGGACAGCATCCGCAAGTTCCGCTCGGAGGGGACTTCGCTCAAGATGAATCTTGCGCTGAATGGGCTGCCCGAGTTCAAGGCGCTTCCGGGCGCGCCGGGGCCGCAGCATCGCGCGACGATGCATATCTGTCCATCGGTCGAATACATCGAGCGGGCCTGGGATGACGCGAAGTACGGACGGCCGTCGCAATCGCCGCTGATTGAGATGACCATTCCGACGATGTACGACGCGTCGCTGGCGCCGGCGGGGCATCACATCATGGGGATTTTTTTGCAATACGCCCCGTACACGCTCAAGGGCGCGAATTGGGACGAATTGCGCGAGCCGTATTCGAATCGAATTCTCGATGTGATCGAGGAGTATTGTCCGAATATCCGGTCGATCGTGGTCGAGAGGCAGACGCTGACGCCGCTCGATCTGGAGCGGCGGTTTGGGCTCACGGGCGGGAACATCTTTCATGGCGAGATGAGCCTGGATCAGATGTTCGTGCTGCGGCCGGTGGCGGGGTGGGCGCGGTATCGGACGCCGGTGAAGGGGTTGTATTTGTGCGGGTCGGGGGCGCATCCGGGCGGGGGCGTGATGGGCGCGCCGGGGCACAATTGCGCGCGAGAGATGATTCGGGACCGGTGACGAACGCCGGTCGGGGACCGGCCCCACTGTCAACGAAGGGCGAGCGGGGTAAGGACGCCGTCTTTTTTCACTCCCAATTGGATGGGACGAGGAGGGCCCTTCGGCGGGACGGTTAGTTCGACCCAGAGTTCTTCGCCGGCGGGACGGCGCGATGGGTCGGGGATGTGTTCGGGGATGAAGAAGGCGATCGGCTGGGATAGAGTCGCGGTCGCGTTGTTGCCGAAGGTGTTGACCATGTTGCCGCCGTTTTCGTCGGGACGGGCGACCAGGATGCCGTCTTCGACGGCGAGGCGCGCGGAACCGTAGATGGCTCCGGCTGGGAATCCGCGGGCTTCGGCGGCGATGCTCAGGCTGACGTAGCGGCCGCGGATGGGAAGATTCGGATCGTAAGGCATGGTCCGGACCCAGACGCGGGGCATGGCTGCGCGATCGAGGAGAAGCTTGCCGCCCAGCGATAGCACCATGGCGACGTGCACCGCGGCGAGCGTCAGGCCTTTCACGAGAGGCGTCAATTGGCCTCCTTTACGCGAGAGACAAAACGTCGGCGAAGGCGTTCGAGGGCCCATCCTCCGGCGAGGAACAGCAGGCCGAGACCGATCAGGCTGGTGGAACGGCCCAGTTTGTCCATGATCTCGGAGAAATAGAAGAACAGCAGCGTCAGGGCGAATCCGGCCATGCCGAGGTTGACCCGTTCGCTGCGGCCGTCGCGAACGCCCCAAGCAACCATCGCGGCAGCGCCGAGTGCGCACCACAAATACAGGCCGATGTTCTGGGTCTGCGCGATGAAGCCGAGCGCGAATACCCAGACGGCGGCGACGGCGTTCATCCACATATCGCGTTTCCTGAGGAACCAGGCCAGGATCAGGGGAAGGCCGAGACCGAGCGCATAGCCCGCGATCCCGTGCCCGTTGATAGGGTCCGCATCGGTGTGACGCCAGAACTCGAATTCGAGGGCGAGTATGACGGCGCCGGGGAGGACGGCGATGCCGCCGATCCAGACCAGAGCCCGGCGCGTGAGGCTGTCTTGTTCCCGGGTCCGGGCGGATACGTAAACCAGAGCGGTGACTAACAGACCCTCGACGAGCACGCGAAATGGCTGGCGGCCGGCGTTTGGAAACGATTCCACCCATTCGCCGGACAGCCAGAACGGCGTGAGGATCGCGGCGAAGGCGAACTGGAGCCAGTCGCGCCGCAGCGCCCATCCAACCCAGGCGCCGGCGGCCCAGAGGAGGACACCGGAGGGCCAGTGGGCCTGCAAATTGAAAATTTGTCCGCCGAGAAAGATGCCGGCTCCGAGGGATGCGGTGCCGATTCCGTGGAACGTGATCGCAAGGGCTCCGCTGTAACCGGCAGAGAATGCGCCGGCCAGGTGCAGGATGGCGACCATGAGGACGACCAGAGTGAATCGCTGGGCGGGCGCGAGTGTGTCCCAGTGCGCGGCGACGAAAAGGAGGATTCCGGCGCCGAGCATCAATCCGCCGAAGACGAGGGCGACGATGGCGGGCCAGCGAAGTTTGGAAGGACCGGCGGATTGTTCTTCGAATTGGCGGATGCGGTCGGCCGTCGCGGCGTCGATCAGTTCGGCGGATTTCCAGCGTTCGAGGGGGCGCTCCCAGTCTCGCATGGGTCTACTTAAGACTACCTGGATGAGAGACACGTCGGGACCCGCTTGCTGGCGCGCGCGGTTCGGTGCCGGGCATTGATGACGGAGGATTGATATGCGTGTTACATGGCGGCGTCGCCGTCGAGGCTGCGCCAGAGGTACCAGCTTGCGATGGAGCAATAGGGACGCCAGGAGGCGGCGATGCGTTCCATTTCTTCGGGCTTCGGCAGATCGGCGAGGCCGTAGGCTTTCTTGATGGCGGCGCGGACGCCGAGGTCGCCCGTGGGCAAAACGTCGGGGCGGCGGAGGGCGAAGATCAGGAACATGTGGACGGTCCAGACGCCGATGCCTTTGACGCGGGTCAAATGCTCAATGACCGCGACGTCTTCAAGAGTGGCGCACTTGCCAAAATCGACTTCGCCATCGCGGGTGAAGCGGGCGAGTTCGCGAATGTAGGTCATTTTCTGGCCCGATAGCCCAAGGGCGCGCATGCGAGCGGGGCGAAGGCGGAGGATGGATTCGGGGGTCAGAGGGTCGGCCTTGGCCGCGGCCATCAGGCGGCCAAAAATGGTGGAGGCGGCTTTTCCGTGTAACTGTTGATACACAATCGAGCGGACCAGCGTCTGGAAGACCGGCTCGCGGTATTCGATTTTGAGGGGGCCGACACGGTCGATGATCGAACCGAGGATGGGATCAGCTTTCTTTAGGTGATTCAGGGCTTTTCGCATGGAACACGTTTTCAATGCCGTGCATCTATGATTGTAATTATGAAGTTCCTTCCCATTCTGCTGGTGCTTTCTCCCGTTGTTTTCGCTCAGGACGAGCCGACCATCAAGCTGGATGTCAGCCTGGTGAACATACTGTGTTCGGTGCGCAATAAGAGCAATGGGCTGGTGGGGAATCTGGAAAAAGGCGATTTTCAGATTTTCGAAGACGGCAAGCAGATGGACATCAAGTACTTCACGCGTGAAACGGATCTGCCGTTGACCATCGGCCTGCTGGTCGATACCAGCAAGAGCCAGGAACGGCTTCTGGATATCGAGCGGCGCGCGGCTTACCAGTTCTTTTCGAAGGTCCTGCGGAAGAAAGACCTTGCGTTCCTGATGCAGTTCGGCGCGGAGGCGGAATTGTTGCAGGACGATACCAATTCACCCAAGCTGTTGCAGGACGGGCTGAATCAGTTGCGGCTCAGCGTTCCGGTGGGCGGGCTGCATCCGGGGCCGGTGCCGACGATGAGCAGCCAGGCGGGGACCATTTTGTTCGATGCGGTGTATCTCGCCTCAACGGAAAAGCTGAAGGGCGAAGTGGGGCGGAAGACGGTGGTCATCATTACGGATGGCGTCGATACGGGCAGCAAGATTTCCAGAGACAAGTCGATTGAGGCGGCGCAGAAGTCGGATGTGATTATTTACAGCATCGACTATGAAGATCCGGGCGCGTACGGCGGCGGGTTCGGGACCATCCGGCTGGGCGGCGGGCAGGGTGAAGGCGATTTGCGGCGGATGTCGGGCGAAACGGGCGGGCATGTGTATAAGGTGGACCGGAAGAACTCGCTCGACGATATTTTCCGCGAATTGCAGGAGGAGATGCGCAGCCAGTACGCGATCGGATATGCGCCTGCGAACGGGAAGAAGGACGGGTCATATCACAAGATCGACATTAAGGTATCGAATAAGGATTATAAAGTTCAGGCGCGCAAGGGATATTACGCGGTGGACAGCGGGAACTGAGTGGCCGGACCGGATAAGTTTGCCGTGGTCATTCATTCCGAGCCGTCCGGAGGGTATTGGGGCGAAGTGCCGGCGCTGCCGGGTTGCCGGTCGCAGGGAGAGACCGTCGAGAAGTTGATGGCGAACCTGCGCGAAGCGATTGCGTCGACGCTGGAAACGCGCGAGGGATCAGATAACGTCGGCGAAACTCTTCCTCAAGCGGTGAAACCAGGCGTGGCCGACGATCGCAATGACGATGGAAGCGATCCAGAGGGCCGCGAGGGGTCCTGAAGCGGGTGCGTGGTTTTCGAGGAAAATCGCGCGATAGCCGCGGACCAGGATCAGCATCGGATTCAGACTGAGCAGCTTCAATGCTTCGGGCGGCAGGCTGGCTTCGGGGTAGCAGATCGGCGTAAGAAAAAACCAGAGCGTCAGCAGGAACCCCATAATCGTTCCCAGATCGCGGACGAAGATGCCGAGGGCGGCGAGGAACCAGCACAATCCAGCGGTGAGCAAGAGCTGTGGTATGACCAGCGCGGGCAACCAGAGCACCGATGGCGGGATCGAATGCCGGGCGGCGAGAATGCCGGCGAGAAAAATCATGAGCGCGAAGCACTCGGTGACTGCGCCGGAGATTACCAGGTTCGCTGGCAGCGTCTCGATGGGGAATACCAGTTTCTTTACAAAGTTCCGGTATTCGAGGATGACGTAGGGCGCGCGACCGATGGCTTCGGAAAAAGCGAGCCATGGCAGCATTCCAGCGAGGAAATAGAGCACGTAGCCGACGCCGGATGTATCGGCTCCGAAGCGCGTTTTTAGGACAACGCCGAAGACGAAGGCGTAAGTTGCCATGAGCAGCAGGGGGCTCAGGAACGTCCACAATGCGCCGCCGAAGCTGCCGCGATAGCGGGCGAGAATGTCGCGGCGCACCATGGAGCGGATCAGCTTTCGATTGCGCCAGAGGCTGCGCGGCGGATAGAGGAAGGCTTTCGGAATCGCCTGGAGAATGCGGGCTCGGGATTGCGCCGCGGTGGTGGTTACTTGCGGCGGGGCCATTGCGAGCTTTCCGTTGACGACGTGCGCGTCGATCAGGACAAAACGGGCCCGGTCTTTGACGGGAGCGATTTGCACGCGATACGGGCCGTCATCGGAGGGAACAGCGACGCGCATGTCGACTTTGGTGTCGCGCAGATCGGTCCATTCGCCTTCGAAGAGGAAGGCTCCGGTGGAGGGATCGAAGATCTGCCAGCCGAGGATACAGGGGGCATCGAGTTCGCAGCGCAGGCGGATGGCGCCGCCGTCAATCACTGCCGCCACTTGGCTGAATGTCGCCATTTACATTTTTTAAG
>Ga0070731_10002974_pt1 | contig 15591 bp, 16 predicted proteins | sample Coa_R1_2_FD_66448 | JGI IMG/M metagenome (GOLD analysis project Ga0070731, IMG submission 66448) | Surface soil microbial communities from Centralia Pennsylvania, which are recovering from an underground coalmine fire - Coalmine... | ecosystem: Environmental > Terrestrial > Soil > Unclassified ...
CCATCCGGCTGCGCGGCGGCAGACCACTCGCGGAAATACGGGTTGCGCACGAGCAGGATCTGCGGGGCGGTACGGCTCGCGATCCTGTAGGGCCCGGTGCCCGGGACCCCGAACCGTTTGAACTCCTTGAGCGGAAGAGGCGGCACGAGGAACGCGTAGGGAAGCGCGAGCTTGTAGAGGAACTCCGGATCGGGCGCGCTGAGATGCACCGTGACCGTGCCGGTCGTGTCGTCTGCGACGACGCCTCTCGAGAGGTCGCAGTGGGACTTCGAGCACGCGCTACCCCCGAGGACCCCCGCGTAGTAGCCCGCGCTCGGGGAGCCGAGCCGGAAGTCGCGCTCGAGCGCGCGCCGCAGGTCGCCCGCGCGGACGGGTACGCCGTTCGAATACTCGATACCCGAGCGAAGCTGGAACGTGTAGGTGCGTCCGCCGTCGGTCGCGACCGGCAGCGACGTCGCGAGGTCGGGGACGATCGTGCCCCCGTCGAGTCCGCTGACACGCTTGAAGCCGACGAGACCGTCGCCGGTCATCGCCACGAGCGACTCCGACTGCGGCGCGTCGACGATCGCCGGGTCGATCGAGTCGATCAGGTCGCCCGACACCGCGACCCGGAGCGTGCCGCCGCGATGCACGGCCGCGACCCCGCGCGCGCTCAGCCAGATGCGGCCGTTCGTCGTCGCGAGGCTCTGCGGCCCGTTCCCGACGTCAATCGTCTTGACGACGCGGTTGCTCCGCGCATCGATGCGCGAGAGCGTGCTCGCGGCGCTGTCGGCGACCCACACCGCCTCGCCGTCCACGAGCAGTGACGACGGCCCGAGCCCGACCGTGGTCGTGGAGCTGACGACATTGCTGACCGGGTCGATTCGGGAGACGGTTCCGTCCAGGCCGTTCGCGACCCACACTGACCCGGCGCCCACGGCCACCGCGGCAGGGCCGTTGCCGACCGGCACCGTCTGCAGGCCGCCGGTCCTCGGGTCGAGCCTGGTGACGGTCGAGGAGGACTCGTTGGCGATCCAGAGCTCGCCGAGACCGTAGGTCAGGTCACTCGGGCTCGGCCCCGCGGCCAGCGTTCCCTCGACCCGCCCGCTGCTCGCGTCGACCTTCGTCACCGAGTCGTCGAAGCGGTTCGTCACCCAGATCGTTCCCGGGCTGAGGGCGACTCCGCTCGGCCCGTTGCCGACCGGGATGCGCTGGACGATGCGATACGTCTGCGGATCGATCCGCAGCAGCTTGCGAGTCCCGGCGCAGGCGACCCAGAGCGATCCCTGTCCGACGGCGAGTGCCGTCGGATCGAGGTCGACGGCGATCGTCTGCTGCATCGACGCGGTCGCAGGGTCGACGCGAGAGACCGAGTTGTCGAGCACGTTGGCGACCCAGACCGAGCCGGCGCCGTTCGCCATTCGCCCGGGGCCGGACCCGACGCGCACCTGCTCGACGAGCCGGTTGTTGCCCGCGTCGATCGCTCCGAGCGAGTTCGCGTCGATCTGTGTGAGCGCCGAGCTCGAGCGGCCGAACAGCAACACGAGCGCGACGGCGAGTGCGGCGAGCCCGACTACGCCACCGACGACCGAGGCGCGGCCCACGCGTGCCGCCCCGCCGCCGTGCGTCGTCGCCTTGGCCCTTCTCGGGCGCCTGACCGCGCCCTCCGCGACGACGTACTGTGCGCGCACCGGCTCGCGCAGACCCTTGAGGCGAAGCCGACTGCCGTCCCGGTACTCCAGGCCCGCGATCTTGCCGGCCAGGTGTACGACGCTCTCGCTTGCGAGCACGTCGCCCGGGCCCGCGTGCGAGCACAGCCTCGCTGCGAGGTTGAGCGCCGCACCGCGGTACCCGTGCTCGAGCGGAACGGCTTCGCCGACGTCGACACCGATGCCGACGTCGAGCGGCAGGTCCGGGTGATCCCTGCGCAGGGACGCATACCGCTCTTGCAGCTCAACAGCGGCACGCAGCGCCTGCCGCGCGGAGCCGAACACTGCGAGCGCCTCGTCGCCCCGCAGCTCGATCACCTCGCCGCCGCGCTCTGCGACCTCGGCTCGCGTCGCCTCGGCGAAGGACGCCGCCAGCCTCGCGGCCGCCTCGTCGCCGTGCTCCTGGGTGAACCTCGTGTACCCCCGGACGTCCGCGATCAGGAACGCCTTGACGCCGAGGCTGTGGGCCTCGACGGCAGGGAGCTCGGCCTTGCGGTCCGAGGACCCCGTGTCCATTTGACGTGGTTATACAGGCAGCTAGCTCGCGAGTTGAGCGAGCGCCTTGGAGAGCGACTGCCGCGTCTTCAACAGGGGCTGGTACAGGTCGCCGCGCGCCTCGACGCGCTCCAGCACGGCCGACATCGTGAACGCGACCGGGTCGAGGCCGTCCTCGACCTCGTCCCACTCGAGCGGCGTCGACACCGGTGCACCGGGGCGCGGTCGCACCGAGTAGACCGAAGCGATCGTCTTGCCTTCGCCGTTCTGGTTCGCGTCGATCAGAACGCCGCGTCGGCGCGACTTCTGCCACACCGTCGTCGCAAGCTCTGGGTGCGTGCGTGCGATCGTTCCCGCAACGAGGTCCGCGAACGCGCGCGAGTCCTCGTACGTCGATCGGCGGTCGAGCGGCACGAGGATGTGGAAGCCCTTGCCCCCCGAGGTCTTCGGGAACGACGCGAGCCCGAGGCCGTCGAGCAGCTCTCGCACGAGCCGCGCGACCTGGAACGTCTGCGACCACGGCACCTCCGGCGTCGGGTCGAAGTCGAACAGCACCCAGTCCGGCCGGTCGGGCTTGTCGATGCGCGAGTACCACGTGTTCATGTCGATGCAGCCCATGTTCACCATCCAGAGGAGCGCGAGCTCGTCGTTCACGAGCGGGAACTCGACCCACTTCTTCGCACGCGACCGCTCACGAGTCGAGACGAGCGCGCGGTAGCGCGGAATCCACTCCGGCATGTGCGAAGGCGCGTCCTTCTGGAAGAAGGCCTTGCCGGCGATTCCGTCCGGGTAGCGCCGCATCGTGAACGGCCGGTCTTTCAGCTGCGGCACGAGCACGGGCGCGATCGCCCGGTAGTACTCGATCAGGTCGCCCTTCGCGATCCCGTCGTCGGGGAAGAAGACCTTGTCGAGATTCGTGAGCTTCAGCTCGCGCTTCCCTTTGCGCACGATGTCCTCGGGGAGACGCTCGCGGCGCACTTCCCCGGCCGACTTGTCCTCGCGCAGTCCCTGGTAGGAGGGCTGGCGCAGCCGGCCGTCGTGTGTCCACTCGCTGAACTCGACCTCGGCGACGAGCCTCGGCTCGACCCATACGACGTCGTCCTTGCGTACCCGCGGCATCTTCGGCGTCACGGGAAACGGCGGCTCCTTGCGCTCGAGCGGTCGCAGCTGAGAGAGCAGCCGCTCGATCTCCTGCTCGTTGAACCCGGTGCCGACGTTGCCGACATAGCGCAGCGTTCCGCCCTCGTTGACTGCCAGCACGAGCGAACCGAACGAATTCGAGCGACGCCCTTCGCCGCGCGTGTAGCCGGCGATCACGAACTCCTGCTTGCCGTGCGTCTTCACCTTGAGCCAGAGGCGCGTGCGCTTGTCCGGGTAGTACTCCGCGTCGAGGCGCTTGGCCATGATCCCCTCGAGACGCTGCTCTCGCGCCGCCTCGAACAGGGCATCGCCGTCGTCGAACTGCTCGGACAGCCGCACGGTTCGGTTGCGGCGGTCGAGCAGCTTGTCGAGGCGCTTGCGTCGCTCGCGTAGCGGCAGCGAGAGGAGCGACTCGCCGTCCAGCTCGAGCAGGTCGAAGACGTAGTAGACGAGCGGTCCGGTGCCCTGCTGCATGGCCGAGAACGACGAGCGACCCCGCTCGTCGAGTGCGCAGACCTCGCCGTCGAGGACCGCGTCCGGCGATTTCACCGCCTTGACGACCTCCTTGGCAACATCGGGAAAGCGTCCCGTGAGGTCGTTGTCGTTCCTCGACACGAGCTCACACTCGCCGCCCCGCAGGTAGCCGAGCGCGCGGTAGCCGTCCCACTTCACCTCGTACGTCCACTGCTCGCCGTGCGGCACCTCTTCCGCGAGCGTCGCGAGCATCGGCTTGTACCTCCGTGTCGTCGCCGCACCCTCGGCGCCGTCGCGGCTCCGGATCAGCAGCCAGTTCTCGTCCTTGCCGTCGAGGTGCGCGGGCACGAGCGTCCAGACGCCGTCGAGCCGCTTGCCGTGCAGCCGCACCTTCAGCTGGCCGTCGCGCTTCTCCTCGAGCAGGTCGTACGTGCCGCTGTCCCAGATCTCGACCGTGCCGGCTCCGTATTGCCCCGCCGGGATCTCGCCGGCGAACGACCCATACTCGAGCGGGTGATCCTCGACGTGCACGGCGAGCGCCCGCGCGCCGGGCTCCAGCGGCACACCTTTCGGCACCGCCCACGAGGCGAGCACGCCCTCGCGCTCGAGGCGGAAGTCGTAGTGGAGGCGTCGTGCGTCGTGGCGCTGGACGACGAAGATCAGCTGCTTGCTGCGCTTCTTGCCGCCGAACGGCTCCGGGGTCCGCTCAGGGTCGCGCTTGGCCTTGTAGTCGCTCAGCTTCGGCATCGCCCCCGCTTTCCACATCCGACCCCGTAGAAGGGAGGTTTACCCGCTCGGGGGCCGGTGAGAACCGCCGGGAGCTCCTCCAGCCGATGGGGCCTGGGAGTCCGGGGCCCGCCCAGTGCGGGCCCCGGCGCGTTCATGCACAGGTTGAAAACCCTGTGGACGCTGTGGACAGAATGTCACGGAGCCACATCTGCCTCCGACACTTCTCTGAGGCGTGTCAGAGGCCGGGGTCACGCGAAGACGCCGAGGCCGCGGAACTTGGCCCGGCGCTTCTGGCGCAGCTCGTCGGCCGGGAGGTCCTCGAGCTCGCTCAGCGCCTCGAGGAGCGCCGTCTTGAGGAGCAGGGCGGCGCCGTCGTGGTCGGCCTGGGCGCCGGCCTCCGGCTCGGGGACGATGCCGTCGATCACGCCCAGCTCGAGGCAGTGGAGCGCGTCCGGCTTGAAGGCGGCGGCCGCCTTCTTGGCCTCGCCCGCGTCCCGCCAGAGGATGGCCGCGCAGCCCTCGGGCGTGATCACCGAATAGATCGCATTCTCCTGCATCAGCACGCGGTCGGACACGGCGATCGCGATCGCGCCGCCCGAGCCGCCCTCGCCGATCACGCACGCAACGCTCGGGACAGCGAGCTGCAGCATGCGCGCCTGCGAGCGGGCGATCGCGCCGCCCTGGCCGTGCTGCTCGGCGGCGACGCCCGGATATGCGCCGGGTGTATCGACGAGCGAGACCAGCGGGAAGCCGAACCGGTCTGCGAAGTCCATCATGCGCATCGCCTTCGCGTAGCCCTCCGGATACGGCATCCCGTACTGGCGATCGAGCCGCTCCTTCAGGTCGCGCCCCTTCTGCTGGCCGATCAACGCGACGCTGCGGCCGTCGAGCCTGCCGACGCCGGTGACGAGCGCGCCGTCGTCTGCGCGGCTGCGGTCGCCGTGGAGCTCGACCCAGTCGTCGAGGATCCGCTCGACGTAGTCGAGCGTGTACGGCCTGTCGGGGTGGCGCGCCAACTCGACCGAATGCCAGATCTCCTCTTCGGACGCAACCGCTTCGGCCTCGAGCTGCTCGAGCTGCCGGCTCAGCCGCTGCTTCTCGCCCGCGACGCGCGTGCCGCGCAAGAGCGGCAGGCTCGAGAGCTTCCCCAGCCGCTCGCGCAGCCGGAGCTCGGCGTCACCGGGCAAAGACACGAAGGAGCCGCGCGAGGTACGACCGCTGCTCGGGTCGGGGGATGATGCCGTCGAGATGGCCGAAGCGCAGGTTCTGCTCGGCGAGCGCGAAGTCTTCGGGAAGCTTCTCGCGGGTCGTCTGCTGCACGACGCGCGGACCCGCGAACGCGATCAGCGCGCCAGGCTCGGCGATCGTGACGTCGCCGAGCGACGCGAAGCTTGCGAGCACGCCCGCGGTGGTCGGGTGCGCCATCACGACGAAGAGCGGCTGGCCGGACTCGTGCAGCTCCTGCACGGCGACGACGGTCTTCGGCAGCGTCATCAGCGACAGGATCCCCTCCTGCATGCGCGCGCCGCCGGAGCTCGGTACCGCCAAGACGGGCGTCTCGTGAGCGACCGCGGACTCGCACGCACGCGCGAACTTCTCGCCCACGGCACTTCCCATCGAGCCGCCCATGAACGCGAAGTCCATCACCGCGAGCTCGACGGGGTGTGCATCGAGCGTCGCTCGCCCGACGACCATCGCCTCGCCGAGGCCCGTGTTCAGCTCCGCCTCGGCGAGCCGCTCGGTGTACGGGCGCAGGTCGAAGAAGCCGAGCGGATCGGCTGAGCGAACGTCAGCCGCCTCCTCGACGAACGACTCGTCGTCGGCGAGCCACTCGATCCGCGCCCACGCCGGCATCGGGAAGTGGTAACCGCACTGCGAGCAGACGTAGAGCCCCGCGACGAGCTCGTCGTCGCGGTAATGCGAGCTGCAGCGCGGGCACGTGTTCGGGTGCTGCTGCTCGTCCGGAGGGACGTGCTTGTGCTCGACCTGGACGTCGATGCGAGTCTGGGCCATGCGCTCGTTAGTGTGGCACGAGCGAGTCGAGGGCGTCGGCGAGCCCCCGAAGGTCCTCCTGCTCGAGCGTCGGGGTCGGCCCGGGCCGCTCGCCGAGTCGGTTGATCCAGATCGACGGGAGCCCGAGCTCGTTCGCCGGGGCGATGTCGTGGAAGAGGCTCGCTCCGATGTGCACGTGCTGCGCAGGGTCGGCGCCGGTCCGCCGTGAGAACTCCCGCCAGTGTCCGAACGCGGGCTTGTAGGAGCCGATCTCGGAGGCGACGACGGTTTCGTCGAACCGCACCCGGAGCCGCGCCTTGGACGCGGTGATGAAGTCCGTGTCGGTGTTCGACAGGATTGCGAGACGCCAGCCGCGCCCGCGCGCCTCCTCGAGCGCTTCGCGCACCTCGATGAACGGTTGCCAGGTCGGGAGCGAATCCGCCAGGCCCGCCTCCTCGCCGTCGGGCGCCCCGAGCCTGCGCATCGCCTCGGTCATCACCTCGCGGTAGGAGCGCTTGCCATCACGCTGGAGCGTCGGCTCGAGCTCGTGGTAGTGCCGGAGCTGCTCGTCGGCGCGCTCGTCGCCGAACACACGGACGAGCTCGGCGCGGATGCCGGCGTTCCAGTCGATCAGCGTCCCGTAGCAATCGAACGTCGCCCAGCGGGTCATGCCGGAATTGAACCGTTTTCGTCGAGGTGGCGAACCAGCGAAGATGACTGGTGCGATGCCGCGTGAGCTGGCGCATCTGACGGACGAAGCAGTCGTCGCCCTGGCCGCGCGTTCGGACGAGGTCGCCTTCGCCGAGCTCTACGACCGCTACGGGCGCGTGGCGTACGGTCTGGCGCTGCGCGTGCTGCGCGACGAGGCGCTGGCCGAGGATGCGGTCCAGGATGCCTTCCTGGCGATCTGGCGGGGCGCCGCCCACTTCATTCCGGAGCGCGGCAAGGCGAGCACGTGGATCCTCACGCTCGTCCACCGGCGCGCCGTCGACCTCGTCCGGCGCGAGAATCGCAGGCGGACCGAGCCGCTCGAGGACGCAGCCGTGCCCGGCACGCAGGGATCGGTCGAGGACATCGCCTGGCTTCGGCTCGAGCGCGAGCGCGTGCAGGCAGCGCTCAAGCAGCTGCCGGACCCGCAGCGCGAGGCGATCGAGCTCGCCTACTACGGCGGGTTTACGCAGTCGGAGCTCGCGGAACGGCTCGGGCAGCCGCTCGGTACCGTGAAGAGCAGGATGTTTGCGGGCCTCACGCGCCTGCACGAGCTGCTGGATGCGCCGAAAGGGGGGACATGGCAGACAACGCCCTTCACGAACTGAGCGCCGCGTATGCGCTCGACGCGCTCGACGCGACCGACGCACGCGCGTACGAACGGCATCTCGCGCATTGCGAGCGCTGCCAGGGCGAGCTGGCGCTGCTCACGGCCGGTGCCGTGGCATTGGCGTTCGCCGCCCCCGAGGCCGAGCCCCCGCCCGAGCTCCGCACGAGGATCCTCACCGCGGTGCACGACGAGCGGCCGAACGTCGTGCAGCTTCGTCCGCGCCTCCGTCCGAGCCTGCGCTGGAGCCCGGTTCGCGCCTTCGCGGTCGCTGCGAGTGTCGCCGCGGTCGGGCTCGGCGTCTGGGCCGCAGTCCTGCACCACCAGCTCGACCGCTCGCACGGGGCGCTCCAGACGGTCGCCGTGCAAGGTGCGTCCGGCTCGGTGGTCGTCGGCCCAAGCGGCCAGGGGACGCTTGTGCTGGCCGGGCTCGCTGCCCCCCCGGCGGGCAAGACGTACGAGGCCTGGGTGATCGACGACGGCCGGGCCGAGCCGGCCGGAGTCTTCGCCGGCGGAAAGACGGTCGTCGTCCACCTGCTGCGGCACGTCCCCCACGGCGCGATCGTCGGCGTCACCGTCGAGCGCGCGGGCGGTGCCCAGCAGCCGTCGAGCACGCCGTTCATCACTTCGGCTCGCGTCTAGGTTGAGGTCACGGGGGCCAGGCTGAAGCCTGGCCCCTCTCAGTTTCTTTTTAGATGCCTCCCACCTTCCCTTAGGTACAACGGCGCTATGACTCGAGTACGGCTTTCTCTCACCATCCTGCTCGGGCTGCTTGTCGTCGCCGCCCTCGTCGGCTTCACGACCAGCCGCTCGACCTCGTCCGCGCCTGGCGCCGTCCCGCCGGCGAGCGCGGCGAGCCTGCAGAAGACGTTCGTCGGCGTGTTCAGGCAGGTGTCGCCGTCGGTCGTCCAGATCAGCACCGCGTCCGGGCTCGGCTCGGGGATCGTCTTCGACTCGAAGGGCGACATCGTCACGAACAACCACGTCGTCACCGGGTTCACGAGCTTCACCGTGACGACCTCGACCGGCAAGAAGCTCAGCGCGAAGCTCGTCGGCGCGTTTCCCGAAGACGATCTCGCCGTGATCAAGGTCGACAGCGGCAGCCTGAAGCCCGCGACGTTCGCCGACTCCTCGAAGCTCGAGGTGGGCGACATCGTGATGGCGATCGGCAATCCGCTCGGGCTCGCCTCGAGCGTCACCGAGGGGATTGTCAGCGCGCTCAACCGGACGGAGACCGAAGGCGGCGGCGTCACGCTCCCGAACGCGATCCAGACAAGCGCCCCGATCAACCCAGGCAACTCCGGCGGTGCGCTCGTCGACATCACCGGCCGCGTCGTCGGCATCCCGACGCTCGGGGCGACCGATCCCGAGTTCGGCAGCACCGCCGCGGGCATCGGCTTTGCAATCCCGAGCAACGTCGTCAAGGACGTCGGGAGCCAGATCGTCAAGTACGGCCACGTCGTCAACTCGCACCGCGCCTACCTCGGCGTGCAGGTCGGCGACACGGGCGGCAGCGGCGTCTACATCGGCACCGTCACGGCCGGCGGGCCGGCGGCCAAGGCGGGCATTGCGGCCGGAGACGTGATCACCGCTGTGGCCGGCAAGGCGACGCCCACGACCGACGATCTCAGCACCGTGCTCGCGGGGCTGAAGCCCGGTCAGACGGTGAAGGTCGCGCTGCTGAAGCAGAGCGGCTCGAGGACGACGGTCAGCGTCACCCTCGGCCAGTATCCGGGCGGGGGCTAGCGATCAGCCCGGCCCCATGCCGGGCTCGTCGTCCTGCAGCGGGATGCCTTCCGGCCCGTGACCCCGGTAGGCATCCCGAAAGGCCTTGAAGGCCTTCGCGTTGTAGCCCGGGCAGATCGCCACGTGGCCGATGCCGTAGTAACCGTTCCGGTAGTAGCGGGTCACGTCGCCCGTCCACGCAGTCAGGGCGACCTTGTCGCCGAGGCTCTTGCCGTCGATCGGCTGGTCGAGCGGCGTTCCGAACATGCCGTCGCCCGCTCCCCCCGAGACGGGCTCGTTGTAGAAGGCCTGCAGCTGCCGGACGGTCGACGCCGGGACCTTCGGGCCCCACCACATCACGATCGCCCCGTGCTCCTCGTCGTGGACGACCTGCCGCGGGTTGACCGGCGCGGTGTAGAAGCCCCAGACCGCCCAGAGCCCGTAGTGGGCGCCCGCGGCGGGCGGGAACGTGTTCCAGAGCTTGTTCATCGGGGTCGAGAGCGTCGGGACGTCGGCGTGGTAGTTCACCTTGTCCTTCGGCGGCTTCGGCGCCACGTCCTCGTAGGTGCAGCCGGCGGCGAGCATGGTCGCGCGCACGTTGGCAGCCGAGCTCTTGCTGCTGCCGACGAGCACGACGACCGCGCCCACGATCGCGGCCACGACCGCGACGCCGGCGAGCCAGACCCAGCGCGGGATCCACCCGCCCCCGACGCGCGGCCCCCGGCTCCGAGCCGGGGTGTCGCGGCGCTTCGGCGCCTGCACCGGACGCGGCGGGCGCGGCGTCTTCGCCTTCTTCGCCATCGCGGGCCAAAGTAGCGCACCGCACGGCGCGCGCCCCGGAGGAAGCAGCTCGTACGGATGCGCACGATCCTCCCGTCCGGCCCACGTGCGAACACGCACGAACGAGCTCACACCACCGCCCGACTTCGTGACAAGGCAATGCCGCTTAGTAACGATCAGAACGGCCGAGTTTGTGCCGCTTGCGCAGAACGAAACTTTATTGACGAAGCAAGTATCCTGACAGCTCAACCCACTGCAAGGAGACCTTCTGTGAGCACCGCTGTCGCTGTTGTCGCCCCCGAGCCCGTCGCGGCTCCCCTCCATGTCGTGGCCACCCCGGTCGTCGACGTCGCCGCGCGCGAGGCCAATCGCTGGCTGCTCGTCTTCGGGATCCCCTGCCTCTTCGCGAGCGTGTTCGTCGCGGCCGCCATCGGCAGCGGCGTCAAGTGGCTGCTCGGCTTCGCACTCGTCTCGCTCCTCGCGGCGATCTGCTCTCTCACGTGGCTGGCGCTCTCGTCGGACACGAACGGCTGAGCCGGCTCAACCTCCCCTAGTACGTCACCCCGGGGCGCCACGCTCGCCTCGGTGCGGTCCCCTACTCCACAGCGAACTCTCAGGGTCCGTTAGCGCTGCCTTCATGCGCGACTGGTTTCCTTCAGTCATGTCGACTGAAAGAACCGATCTGATGGGCGACCTGATCCCCGAACCGCCAGGGTTGCGCGGCGACGAGCTGCAGTTGAAGGGCCTGATCTACGTCCGTGCGCTCCGCGCGGCGGGAGGCGCGCCCCGTGCGGAGCTGCAGCAGTTCACGGCCGAGATCAAGCGGCAGCGCCGGCTGCTTGCGGCCGACCGCTGTTCGAGCGCGTAGGCCGGCCGCAGCGTTCCCGCTTTTCGAATTGCCCCCGTTCGCGGGACAAAGCCCCACGGTGAGGTGCCGATGCCGATGGCATGGCACGGAACCTCGCTCCCAGGCTCCTCGCGGCAGCTGCCGTCCTCGCCGCCGCCGCAGCCTTCGTCCCGGCCCAGGCGTTCCCGGCAGGAAGTGCCGGCTCCGCGGCTTCGATGGCCGAGCTCCAGAACGGCGTCCTCCAGCAGCTCAACGTGATCCGCCGTCAGCACGGGCTCGTCCCGCTGAGCGTCAGCCCTGAGCTGTCGGCGGCGGCGCGCCAGCACACTGCAGAGATGCTCTCCGACGGCTACTTCGCGCACGAGTCCGCCGACGGCAGCGCGTTCTGGCAGCGGATCGAGAGGTTCTATCCGCACGTCAAGAGCGGCTACTGGTCCGTTGCCGAGAACCTGCTCTGGAGCGGCGGCTCGATCGACGCGAAGGAGGCCCTCGACTTGTGGATGGCGAGTCCCGGCCATCGCGAGAACATCCTCACGCCGGAGTACCGCCAGATCGGCATCTCGGCCCGACGCCCCCGGCACGTTCGCAGGCGGCGACGTGACCGTGATCGACACGGACTTCGGCGCCCGCCACTGACCCGAAGCGCGCCCGCCTAGAGGCTCTCGACCGCCGTGAACCGCTGCGGCGATGGAAAGGGCTTCCGGCCTGACTTGGGCAGCTGCTCGAGGAGCGACTCGAGCTCGCGTGTTTCCCGCTGCTCGTCGTCGAACCGGTCGAGGTAGGCGAACACGGCCGAATGGAGAAGGCGTGCTTGGGATTGCGTGAGGTCGATCGTCATTTCCAAGGGGTCAACGCCGCCGAGGGCGATTCGGGTGCGGGTGCCGGGTTGGAATCTGGCCGCGCCCGAAAAGGGCGCTACTGGCAGATCGGCTTCGGGACCGGTCGTGCCGGCGGCGAGGGGATCGGGAGCTTCGGCGGGCCCGAGAGCGGCTTGATGTCACTGACGATGTGCATTCTCTGTCCGCCCGTGACCTCGATCGCGACGTGCACGGGCGGCCTCGTTCCGGGCCCGAAGGTGTCGGTCTCCGTGGCGCGGGCGTTCGGTGGCCACGTATACGTGAAGGTCGTCGAGGTCGAGCTGGAGCTGTATTGCAGCGGCAGGAAGTGGGCGCCGCCGTCGTTGAACAGGTACCTGTTGCCCGTGCCGAGTGGAGACGAGCCGGGAGTCGCTCGTGTCCAGCAGCTGCTCGAGGAGAGAAACACGGAGCCGCCGGCCATCAGGACGCGCACGCGCGCGAGCTTCGGCCCGGTGAGCGTCGCGTAGAACGCGGCGATCTTGCCGGCGTCCAGCTGCTCGACGATCGTCGCCGTCTGCGGCGTGTAGCCGGGTGCGACCGGACGCGCCCACACGAAGCGCACTGAGCCGGGTCCGCTCGGGATGCCGGAGTAGTAACCGGTCTCGGTCACCTTCACGCCCGGGAAACGGCTGTAGATCTTGGCCGCCTGGCTGAAGTACGCGATCGCCTGCTGATCGCCGGTCGGCGGCGTCACCGCTTCGGCCGCGCCGGCGGGCAGCGCCGCGACGAACGCCACCGCGACGAACGCTGCGACCCCGGAGCCGGCTCGAACCCGCCAAGCGCCCACTCGTGCAGGGTAACAACCCATCGCGCGCATTGTTTTCTGCCCGGCGCGGCAGATTGTCGTTGCGTCGCTAGCCCACATCGATCGCCTCGACGAGCGCACGGACGCACGCGCCGTCGAACTGCCGCCAGGAGGTCCTCTCGAGCTCGGCCAACGCGTCGCTCAGCGTGCGCGGCGGCCTGTAAGGGCGGGATTCGCGCATCGCGCAGAAGGCGTCGGCGGTCGCCACGATCCGGGCCCCGTGCGGAATCGCGACTCCGGCGAGCCGATGCGGATACCCGTCTCCGTCCCAGCGCTCGTGATGCGAGCGGACGATTGCGAGCACCGGCTCCGAGACGGCATCCGACCCGAGCAACGCGACGCCGAGCGCAGGATGCAGCCTGATCGTCTTCCACTCTGTGCTCGAAAGTGGAGTCGGCTTGGCGAGGATCCGCCTGTCGACGAAGAGCTTGCCCAGGTCGTGCAGCAAGGCGCCGGCGGCGAGGAGCTCGAGCTCCTCTTCCGGGAGACCGAGGGCCCGGCCGATCGCGACCGCGAGCCGAGAGACCTCCGGCCCGTGGCCGCTGACGTAGCCGTCTCGTTCGTCCAGCTCGTCGAGCAGCTCGCGGACCCGGTCGTCGAGCGCCGAGACCCTCGGTTGCGCAGCGCCAGGTCGGACGACGCCATGGGTTCGCAACGACAGCACGGGCGTACGCGTTCGAGAGCGAATCGGCGCCTCCTCCGACCCCGGGCGGCGAATGTCGTCCTGCACCGTTGGGAGACTTGCGTTGATGGTTCGCGCCGTCCGCTTCAGCGTGTTCGTCGGCTTGCTCTCGGGGCTGGTGCTGACCGCGGCATACCTGTGGAAGCCCCTGGTTGTCGGGAACCTCCCAAATGCACAGCTGCCCGGTGCGCCTCTGGAGCCCGCCCCCGGGTCAGACGGCGCGAGACCCATCAGGGTCGTCGTGCCGGCACTCCCCATCGTCCACCGCGCCCGGCACGCACCGGGACCTCGTCCTGCGCCGGTCGACGTCGTACGGAGCCGAGCCCCGCGACGCCTGCCGCCGCCGGTTGCAGTCCGCGTTCAGCGCGCGGGCTCGACCTTGATCGCGGTTACCCCGGTGATCGTCCACGCCGCGCCGCGCACTGGCTCGATCACGTCGCGGCCGACGCAGGCGCCGATCGTCGGAACCGCGCCTGTGCCGCCGACCGTGGTACACAGCGTCGCCCCGAAACCGAGCCCGGCGCAGTCGACGCCGCGAACTTCTCCCGCGCCGCACGTGCACCTGCCAAAGCCCAGCGTGGCCGGCGTGCCCGCACCGACGGCTCCGTCGCCGGTCGTGGTCGCGCCGCCCGGGGTCGTTTCCCCCGCCACGCCCATTCGCACACCGGCGGCGGCGACTCCGACCGACGTGCAACCGCGGCCCACAGTCCCGGCGCCACCAGCAGTGCAAACGCCCCCCACGCAACCGTCAGCTCCGCCGACGCCGCCGACTCCGCCGACCACGACGACCGGCGGCTCGAACCCACCGCCGCCACCGACCACGGGCGGCGGCAGCGGCGATCACCGACCGGGAAAGGATCACAGCGGCGGCCTCCACGACGGCCAGGATCACCCATCGTGTTCGGCGCAGCGGCCGAACGCCCAGCTCGTTGTCGGGGTGACGTCCACCGCGGCGCCGACTTCGACTTCTGCTCAGCCGTCTCCGACGCAGCCGCCCGCGCAACCCTCGCAAGCACCGACGCCGCCGCAGCCGCTCTCGGCTTCGCAACCGCCCGCCTGGCAGCCACCCACCGCGGCGCCCCAACCGGCCGCTCCGCTGCAACCGCCTCCGCCGCCGGCCCCGACGACGACTACGACGACGACTGCGATCGCGCCCGCGCCGTTGCCGCCGCCGGCAGCTTCCTCCGACTGGCATGACCACGGTCCGTGGAAGGACGGCGATAACCACCATTGATTGCGGCTCGTACCGGCCCTGAAGAGGCCGCGTTGTCGCGGCGCCAGAGACGGCGAACGCAGGTCGGCGGCCGGGAGATCCTCAGCCCGCGCGTGGCGCGCGAGGTTTCCGGGCACGTGTCCGACGAGGAGCGCGTGCTCTTCTGCCTGCGCGGCAGCCTCTCGCACTCCCTGGTCGCGCTCGAGAACCGGCTGCTGATCGTCAAGCCGGGCTTCCACGCTGGAACGACCTTCGGCAGCCTCGTCACGACCTTCTACTACCAGGACGTGACGGCGATTCAGGTCCATACCTTTCTCCTGACCGGCTGGATCGAGGTCTCGTCTCCGAGCTTCCAGGGGCGGGAACGCAAGCGCAACCGGCAGCCGAGGTCATCCGATCGCGACGTCTACAAGCTGCCCAACTGCATCCCGATCTCGAAGCGAAGGGCCCACGCCTATCAGCCGGCGCTTGCGCAGCTGCGCGAGCGGATCGAGTTCTGCAAGCGCTACGGGCGCGTCGCGTCCGAGCCACCGCCGCTGCTCGGGAGCCTCGAGCGAATTGCCGACCTGCGTCGCGCGGGCGCGCTGACCGAGCCGGAGTACGATCGCCTCAAGCTCGTGCTGCTCGAGACCGCAGTGAACGAGGGCGGACTCGAGCAGACCGGCGGGACGTGAGACAGCGTGTTCCCTGTCAACGAACGCCTGTCCCTGCGAGGGCGCGGGTGATCGCCGCCCAGGCCGGCTTGGCTGCGTAGTTCGCGGCGAACGGAAGCGGCTGGGCGGCGGGGCCCAGCCACGAGTACCTGTCGGTGAAGCCCCAGGTCGTGAACGACCAGCACGTCGGCGAGGC
>Ga0070731_10002975_pt1 | contig 15589 bp, 11 predicted proteins | sample Coa_R1_2_FD_66448 | JGI IMG/M metagenome (GOLD analysis project Ga0070731, IMG submission 66448) | Surface soil microbial communities from Centralia Pennsylvania, which are recovering from an underground coalmine fire - Coalmine... | ecosystem: Environmental > Terrestrial > Soil > Unclassified ...
GTGGAAGATAATGTCAGCGTGAAGGCCCCCGCCGCGTTCCGTCTCATTGGTAAGTCCGTCCCGCGACTTGATATCCCGGCAAAGGTCACAGGTGGCGAAGCATTCTTACAGGACATGCGTTTGCCCGGCATGCTGTTTGGCAGGGTGGTACGGCCTCCGACGTATAGCGCCGAACTAACTGCTTGCGACGAAGCAGTTACTAGCCAGATGCCGGGCGTTGTTAAAGTGGTACGGGACGGCCGTTTCCTCGGCGTGGTAGCCCAACGCGAGGAGCAGGCCATAGCGGCTCGCGCCGCGTTGCAACGCACCGCCGTGTGGTCGACGCCAGCCGATCTTCCCGACGAAGCGCACTTGGCGGATTACCTACGCGGTGCGCCCGATGCTAAAGTCACGACCGTAAACTCACGATCGGCGCCTCCCGACGCGGCACCGGCGGTTAAGTCCGCTTCGGCCGCGTACTCGAAACCCTATATCGCGCACGCATCGATCGGACCGTCCTGCGCGCTTGCGATGACGCGGGACGACACCCTGACCGTTTGGTCGCATACACAGGGGCCCTTTCCGCTGCGTTCCACCCTTGCGATGACAATGGGCCTGCCGACCGAGAAGGTCCGGGTCATTCACGCTCAAGGGTCCGGCTGTTACGGCCATAACGGCGCTGACGACGCGGCGCTTGATGCTGCGCTGTTGAGCCGGGCGGTCGACGGAGCGCCGGTGAAAGTCCAATGGATGCGTGACGACGAGTTCGCATGGGAGCCCTTCGGGAGCGCGATGTCGCTCGGCCTGCAGGCGGGCTTGGCGGCGGACGGTTCAATCGTCGATTGGCAATTCGATCTATGGAGCAACTCATATCTCATGCGGCCAGGAATACCCGGCGGCGTCAATCTCTTGGCTGCCTGGCATCTGGCCAAGCCCTTCAAACCTTCGCCACCCATCGAGATCCCGTTGCCGGCGGGTGGCACCGACCGCAACGCCGTTCCTTATTACGATTTCCCAAGCCAACGGATCATCGAACATTTTTTGCCGACGATGCCGGTGCGGGTTTCTTCGCTGCGTTCCCTTGGCGCGTTCGGCAACGTTTTCGCCATCGAGTCCTTCATGGACGAACTCGCCGCGCTGGCCGGAACTGACCCAGTCGATTACCGGCTGCGGCATCTGAAGGACGAGCGGGCAAAGGCGGTCATCCGGACCGCCGCGCAGCGCGCCAATTGGCGGACCGGAGAAAAAAAGAACGGCACACGGGGTCGCGGGATCGCCTTTGTGCGCTACGAGACTAACAAGGCCTATGTAGCTTTGATCGCGGACATTCAAGTCGACCGGACCGCAAACACTATACGCGTGGAGCGAATTACCGCCGCTGTCGACGCAGGGCTTGTCATCAACCCGGACGGGCTCGTCAATCAGGTCGAAGGTGCAATCATCCAGGGCATCAGCTGGACGCTCAAAGAAGCACTGCGATTCGATCGTCAACGAATCACGTCGCGGAGTTGGGCGACCTATCCCATCCTGACTTTCCGCGACGTCCCGGAGCTCGATATCGTCGTGATGGATCATCAGGAGTTGCCGCCTTTGGGAGTAGCGGAAGCAGCCTTACCACCGGTCCCGGCCGCTATCGCAAACGCCTTTTTCAACGCGACCGGATATCGTTTGCGCGATCTGCCCTTCGACCGTGATCGCGTAAAGGCGGCCCTCAGGTGAGGCGGCGACTGTTCCGGGGCAGCGATCACCGATGAGGTCGCACGAGGGGCGGTGAACCCAAGGGGGGTACAAAAAAATTCCAAAGCGCTACGGTGTGGGCCGTTGGATCACGCTCGCAAGCGGCTACACGGACGGTTCCGCAGCGCTATCGGTCGACAACGACACGTGGGTAGTGGGCGCTACCTTGCGACGTCAATTCCTTACCAACTCGGCAGCCGCAGCGCTTATTTGGTTCCGGCGATGGGCGCGGTCTTGCTGAGTGGACCCACCATTGCTGCTGGCGAGGGATGCGCGGTTCGATTCCAACCGTCGTTGAACCTCGAAGCAGCCGCGGCTTCGGAACTGGTTCTTATCGATGCCGGAAACGGCCGTTAATCCTCCGCTTCGACGACGCGAATAAGCATGGCGCCTTCGGTGATTTGATCACCTACCGCTGTACGAAGCTCAGTGACTACGCCATCAAACGGGGCCATAAGGCTGTGCTCCATTTTCATCGCTTCTACGACAACGAGCTTGGCACCTTTGAGCACGCGATCCCCTTCGACGACCTCGACGCTGACCACGCGGCCGGGCATCGGAGAAACGATCGCTCCACTAGCAGAGTAGGCGGCCCCATCGCCCGCGTGTTGGTCATACCGTTGAGCTGCGAAAGTCCAAGCGCCGCCCCGACAGAACACAACCTGCTCGTGATCCACCGTCGCGACGTGAGCTTGAACGGAGGTATCGTTGAGGGCGACCGCGTAGTCAGAGCCCGCTATTTGCAACCAAATCTCGGAATGCACCGCGGCATTGGCGCGAAAGCCGACCAGTGCCGACCAAGGCTGATCTGGACTCGACGAAATAAGAGAGCGTGCTGCCGCCTGCTGGGCCTCGGTGGGCGGGTCCGAACGCGCAATAAGTTCGGTTGCGTGGCGTTCGATAAATCCGGTGTCGACTTCCCCGGATAAATAGGCCGCACTGGCGAGGGCAGCGGTCAAGAAGCTCGCGTTCGTCTTCAGCGGCCACACCTCAATGCTGCCGCAAGCAGATTCCAGTTTGCGTGCTGCGGCGTTGCGGTTGGGCCCGTGCGCGATGATCTTAGCGATCATTGGGTCATAAAACGCAGTGACTTCGTTGCCTTCGGCGATACCGCTGTCGATGCGGACATCGGTAGGCAAACTGAAATGTTTCGCAACGCCAGTGGCTGGCAAAAAACCCGCAGAGGGATTCTCGGCGTAGAGGCGTGCTTCTATGGCCCAACCGTTGATCGCGAGTTGATCCTGGGTCAATGGCAACGGCTCGCCTGAGGCAACGCGGAACTGCCACTCGACAAGATCCTGCCCCGTGATGGCCTCGGTGACGGGGTGCTCTACCTGCAGCCTTGTATTCATCTCCATGAACCAGATGCGGTCGGACCGCAGCCCTTCGCTACCATCCGCGATGAATTCGATGGTTCCCGCCCCTTCGTAATCGACGGCAGCGGCGGCTCGGACCGCAGCCTCGCAGACAGTGCGACGCGTCTCGCCATCCATCCCCGGCGCGGGAGCTTCCTCGATCACCTTCTGGTGCCGACGTTGCAGCGAGCAGTCCCGTTCGAAGAGATGAACGATGTGACGATGTTGATCGCCGAACACCTGTACTTCGATATGACGGGGATTGAGAACATATTTCTCAATGAGCACACGATCGTCCCCGAAAGCGGCCAGCGCCTCGCGGCGACAGCTTTCCAGAGCATTGTCAAATTGGGAGGCCAACTCGACGCGCCGCATGCCTTTGCCGCCGCCTCCCGCAACGGCTTTGATCAATACCGGATAGCCGATCTGTTCGGACTGGCCCCGCAGGACAGCCGGCGACTGATCTGCGCCAAGGTACCCGGGCGTGACGGGAACTCCCGCAGCTATCATCCGCTCTTTCGCGGCGTCCTTAAGACCCATCGAGCGGATCGCCGCTGGGGGTGCGCCGATCCATACCAGCCCAGCTCCACGAACGGCTTCGGCAAACTCCGCGTTTTCTGAAAGAAAGCCGTAGCCGGGGTGGATCGCTTCGGCCCTGGTATCCAGCGCGGTCTCTAAGATGCGTTCCATGCCGAGGTAGGTCTCGCGTGGTGTAGCGGCCTCGACGCAGACGGCAACGTCGGCCTCTTGCACGCATGGCAGGCGAGCGTCGACGGGCGCGTAAATCGCGATCGTCCGCACCCCAATCCGCCGGGCCGTCCGGATGATGCGGCTCGCGATCTCACCGCGGTTGGCGATCAAAACGGAGGAGATCATTGCTTACGTAATCTCCAAGCGATGCCGCGTTACATCCGGAAGACGCCGAACCGGGGCGCTTCGGGGATGGGGCTGTTCAAAGTCACATGGAATGCGAGGCCCAGGACATCCCGGCTCTGAATTGGGTCAATGATGCCGTCATTCCAAAGCCGAGCAGTAGCGTAGTAGGGATTGCTCTCGCCTTCGTATCGCTCCCGAATCGGCATCTTGAATGTCTCGGCCTCCTCCGGCGACCAGCGGTCGGCATCGCGATGCACTGTGGCTAAAACGGCTGCGGCCTGCTCTCCCCCCATCACTGAAACACGAGCATTAGGCCACATGAAGAGAAAGCGCGGTCCATAAGCCCGGCCACACATGCCGTAATAGCCGGCGCCAAAAGCGCCGCCGATAAGCAACGTAATTTTAGGTACGTTGGCGGTAGCGACCGCGTTCACGAGTTTTGCGCCGTGCTTGGCGATGCCTTCCGCTTCATAGCGGCCACCGACCATGAAGCCCGCGATGTTCTGAAGAAAAAGCAGTGGAATGTGCCGCTGACAGGCTAGCTCGATAAAATGAGCGCCTTTCAAAGCGCTCTCAGAAAACAACACGCCGTTGTTCGCCAGAATGCCGACTGGTACTCCCCAGATGTGGGCAAACCCACACGCCAGCGTCGTGCCATAAAGCGGCTTGAACGCGTGGAATTCTGAGCTGTCGACGATCCGCGCGATGACTTCATGCACATCGTAACTCGCGCGAATATCCATGGGCAGGACCCCGTAGAGCTCTTCCGGACTGTATCGCGGTGGCGCATTGGCCTTGAGGACAACGGGCGCCGGTTTGATCCGATTGAGGGTCGCAACGATGCTACGTACGATGCTTAGGGCATGGTCGTCGTTCTGGGCAACATGGTCCACCACGCCGGAGCGCCGGCCGTGCACATCCGCGCCACCCAACTCTTCGGCCGAAATAATCTCGCCGGTCGCGGCCTTCACCAATGGCGGACCGCCAAGGAAGATCGTCCCTTGGCCTCGCACGATCACTGTCTCGTCCGACATCGCCGGTACATAAGCGCCGCCCGCGGTGCAGCTCCCCATCACGCATGCAATCTGCGGGATTCCTTCGGCGGACATGTTTGCTTGATTGTAGAAAATTCGCCCGAAGTGGTCGCGATCGGGAAAGACATCGGCCTGGTGCGGAAGATTCGCCCCGCCGGAGTCGACCAAGTAAATACAAGGCAGCCGATTCTCTCTCGCAATATCTTGGGCCCGAATATGCTTTTTGACCGTCGTGGGAAAGTAAGCGCCGCCCTTCACGGTCGAATCGTTGGCGACGATCATTACTTCTTCGCGGCAGACGCGGCCGATTCCGGTGATCAAGCCCGCTCCCGGCGCCTCTCCATCATACATCTCATATGCCGCCAGCGCACCGATTTCGAGAAAGGGCGCGCCGGGATCGAGCAATCGGTTCACGCGCTCGCGCGGAAGAAGTTTGCCGCGAGAGAGATGACGCTGCCGCGCGGCACTCGATCCACCAAGAGCGGCTTGAGCGGAGCGCTCGTGCAGCTGAGCGGCAAGAGCGCGGTGATGGCGGGCGTTGACCTGAAAGCTCGGAGCGTTGGAATCGATGGAAGTGCCGAGCAAGCTCACGGAACTCTCTTAGGGCTTTCGCGGGGACGGTCGCCGACCGTAGCAACGTCTCGGCGTTTTGGTATTGATCTCGATCCGCATGCTTGGACTCAAGACCGGCGTAACGGCGGCGTTTCCGCATTGTTTGGAAGTCCGAGGATGAGTCTTGCTTCGGCCGGTGTTGCAGGCCGGCGGCCATGGCGCTCGCAGGCTGCTACAGCCAGCCGGACCAATTCCGCGTTGCTTCGCGCCAAGCGATCCCTCGTGATCCGGATGTTGTCTTCGAGACCGGTGCGGACAGCGTCCGCACCCTTGGCGAGCGCCCAATCGATAACTTCCATTTGGTGCCGACCGATACCAGCGGCCGTCCAAGTCGCATTTGGGAGAACGCGGCGCAGCTCATCATAAAGATGATCGAGAATCTGCGGCTCGGCTGGGAGCGCATTCTTAATTCCCATGACGAATTGCACGTGCGGACGATTGGCGATCAGACCACGGTCGACCAGTCTTTTCGCAGCGTGGATATGGGATAAATCGAAGACTTCGATCTCCGGCAGAACGCTATTTTTCTTAAGCTCAGCGGCCAAAAACTCGACGAAGCTCGCAGAGTTTTCGTAGACGATGGTCGGAAAATTTACAGATCCTGTGGCGAGCGAAGCCATATCGGGCTTAAGAAAAAGCGCGCTCCCCCGCACCGCTGGGTCTCGGCCGCGGCCACCGGTCGAGAACTGCACGATGATGCCCGGACATAGCGAGCGAATCGCATTCTGCACCTGGGCAAAGAGTGCAGGCTCGGAGGAAGGAGTCTCATCAGCATTACGGACATGGATGTGGGCCAGCGAGGCCCCTGCTTCGAATGCCTCACGAATGGATTCGATTTGCTCTGCGGGCGTGATTGGGACGGCCGGATTATCCCGTTTTCTAGGAACGGATCCGGTAATGGCGACAGCGATAACAACCGGATTCATGAGCAATCGCTCCTTCGCGGCGAGCGTCGAAGCCCAAGCTCAATCGTGCGCGTGGGTTCGGCGTGGCCGAGATTCGTTAGTTCACAGCGGAGAAGAGAATGGGCGACTTCATGCGTACCCTTCCGATCGCCACACGCTAGGTTGATTTGGTCCGTTTTTCCTTCAGTCCAAAATCGAAGGACAGCTTGCGCCAGGGGCCTGCCATGCGTTTGCCATCGGGGGCGGTGCCGGCGGGCTCATGGGTGAACTCGCTAATCAGGGTGTCTTTCACGCCAAAAACAGCATCGCTGTCGAGATAGGGGCTATCGGAGGCGAACACATGGGTCACGAGCGTTTCGTGCCCCGGCGCAGTGATCAAAAAATGAACGTGTGCAGGGCGAAAGGGATGCCGTCTGGTTGCCTTCAGCATGTCCCCTACAGGACCGTCGTCGGGTATCGGATAGTATCTTGGCATGATGGACCAGAAATAAAATCGTCCGTTGGCGTCGGTATGGAAGCGGCCGCGCAAGGCTGCGCTCGAAAGATTCGGAAGCTGCACATCGTAGAATCCGTCATTGTCGGAGTGCCATGTGTCGACGACAGCACCCGAAATGCGGCGCCCGTCTGCAGCTGAGACCGCGCCTTCGACGAACAGCGGCTCGCCGGAAAAGCCCTCCGACACATCGGCGCCGATCGGAAGGTCGGGAGGATTCGTCACGTAAAACGGGCCGAGAACAGTTGAATCCGTAACGCCTGGCGCTCCAGGATTGTCGATCGCATCGACAAGCATAGAAAGGCCCAGAGTGTCAGACAGCAGCACAAATTCCTGACGCGCATCAGTGCAAGTCCGCCCGGTGCGAGTTAGAAAATCGACAGCCAGGCTCCATTCCCCGAACGATAGTCGTGTGTCTCGGGCGAATGCGTGCAAATGCGTCACCAAGCTTGTCATTATCTCCTTGAGGCGCGGGTTAGGCGTCTTCGCGAATCGATCGATGACTGCCGGCGTGATGGTGGTCTCGTCGAAGTTACGCATGTCGTCCGTCAATGATATCCGGTGCCACGTCCTGGCCGGCGCCCGTGATAGGCGTCGTCCAACAAGTTTCGGATTCCTTCGCGATCGAGCGGGCGCGGATTAGGGTAAGGACTGGCGACAGCAAGGGCCGTGGCGGTCTCGATCCCGTCGAGAGGCATGCCAAGTTCCTTAAGTTTCGTCGGCGCACCCAATTGTTGTGCCAAGTTGAACAACGCGTCCGCCGCTGTCGGCGCATTTAGCAACGTTGCCACTTGTTGAAGCGCTCCCCTCGCCGCCGGCTCGTTGTAGGCAACAGCATGGGGAAGAACGACGGCGTGCGTTTCGGCATGCGGAAGGTTAAAGGTCCCTCCAAGCACGTGGCACAGCTTGTGGTGAAGAGACATCCCTACGCTGCCAAGGCACACGCCACAAAGCCACGCGCCGTAGAGGGCATCTGATCGGGCTTCGCGATCGGAACCGTCGTCCACGATGCCGGGAAGTGCTCGTGCGAGTGCCGCTACGCCGTCCTTTGCCAGGAGCGAGATGATGGGATTGGCCTCAGGCGAATACAGCGCCTCGACCGCATGCGCGATAGCATTCAGTCCAGATGTCACGGACAGCGAAACCGGAAGGGTCAACGTCAAATCGACGTCGTAGACGATGACCTGAGGAAGGACTTTCAGCGTCCGCCGCGTTCTCTTGACCCCATCGGCGGTCTCGCCCAGGATCGGTGTCGCTTCCGAACCAGCATAGGTCGTTGGCACCACGATCTGGGCAAGATTGGCTCGCAACGCGATCGCCTTGCCGAGACCTGTGGTGGATCCTCCGCCGACAGCTACGGTGCAGTCAGCTCGCCGCTGCCGGACAACCTGCAACGCCGCTTCCGTGACATCCACGGGCGTGTGCATGGCTGCACCTGTGAACGTTCCGACCGACAGGTCACCAAGTCTGCCCGCGAGGTCCTCGGCCAGTCCCGCCTGCTGAAGGGTCGAGAGGACCAGCGCCCGCTCGCAGCTCAACAAGCGGATTTCGTCTGCGACCTTGTCGATACTTCCGGGCCCGAACAAGACGCGGCCTTGTAGTCCCGTATAGGCGAAAGACTGCATTAGCGGACTTTCTCCGCTCGTTGCCGCAATTGGGAGCAAATCGCTTTGTTGCGCGCTACGCGCTTCGATGACAGGGCGCATTCAATATTTGTCCGAAGATCGGTGGTTTGCATTGCGCCCTGATGCAGCCACTTCAGCTGCTTCTTCACGCCGCGCCCCATATCTTCATCTTCAGCCACTTTGCGCGGGGCCATTAATTTCATCAGCCATAGCCTTTCGCATGACGAACTTTTGCACCTTCCCGGTCGCGGTCATCGGATAACCGTCGACGAACTTGATATAGCGAGGGATCTTGTAGTGCGCGATCTGTCCGCGGCAGAATTCGCGTATGTCGTCGGCGGTGGCGTTGGCTTCGGCGCGCAGAACGATCCAGGCGCAGAGCTCCTCGCCGTATTTCTGGTCCGGCACGCCGATCACCTGCACGTCGCGAATCGCCGGGTGACGATAGAGATATTCCTCGACCTCTCGCGGAGAGATATTCTCGCCACCCCGGATGACGATGTCTTTGATCCGGCCGGTAATCCGACAGTACCCTTCCTCATCGATCGTCGCGACGTCGCCCGAGTGCATCCAACCGGCGGGCTCAAGAACCTCCCGCGTCCTTTCCTGGTCTTCCCAGTAGCCGATCATGACCGAGTAAGCCCGGGTGCACAGTTCACCCGGTTCGCCGCGAGGCACGATGATGCCGTTGGGATCGACAATCTTCACCTCGACGTGAGGCATGACGCGCCCGACCGTCGAGACGCGCGCCTCGAATGGATCGTCGCGCCGAGTTTGGAAGCTGACAGGACTGGTTTCTGTCATTCCGTACGCAATGGTGATCTCCGACATATTCATATCGGTGATTACAGCTTTCATGACTTCAGTCGGGCATGGCGCGCCGGCCATGATGCCACCGCGCAAGGAGGTGAGATCGAAGTCGCGGAATTGTTCGTGGCCGAGCAACGCGATAAACATTGTCGGTACGCCGTATAAATGTGTGCAGCGTTCGGCCTTAATGGTGCGCAAAACCTCAAGCGGATCGAACGATTCGCTTGGATAAACCATGGTTGCTCCATGGCCGAGGCAAGCGAGATTACCCATGACCATGCCGAAACAATGATAGAGTGGGACCGGGATGCACACTCTGTCGCCGAGACGGATGCCGGTGGCGTCACCGACCTGAATCCCGTTGTTGAGCAAATTGTGATGGGACAGCGTTACGCCCTTTGGAAGCCCAGTCGTGCCGCTTGTAAATTGAATGTTCACAGCATCGTCGATATTCAGCGTCGAAGCTCTCTCGAGAAGAGATGTATTTGATCGTGCGCCGAGTGCCATGACGTCGCTGTAACTGAGGTGCTTGCCGTTCGCAGGATCGTCCAGCACAATCACTGAGCGAAGCGAAGGCAGTCTGCCGCTGGTGATTTTTGAATCGCGGCCGAAATCACCAATAAGTTCTTCCAGCATTGCTACGTAGTCGCTCGTTTTGAAGCGGTTGGCGATGACGACGGCTTTGCAGCCGGACGCCTTCAAAACGTGCTCGAGTTCAGTCACACGGTAGGCGGGATTGATATTGACCAACACCAACCCCGCCGCTGCCGCAGCAAACTGAATAACGGCCCATTCAGCGCGGTTAGGCGCCCAGATTCCCAAGCGGTCCCCTTTTTCAAGACCCAGCGCGATAAGCCCGGACCCGAAGGTTTCCGCGTTTTGTAGAAGCTCGGCGTAAGTCAGACGGATTCCCTGCGAAGCCGACACGACTGCCTCCCGGCCGCCGTGCTTCGCTACAACGTCATGGAGGAACGCTCCGATCGTTGAACCGACCAATGGAGATCCGCTCGGACCGTGCACATAGCTTGGTGTGCTCACAGGAACCTGCCGCATGCGTTTCTGACCCTATCAAGATGGGCCGGGGCGGCAGGACGGTCTTGATACAGATGAGCGTGTTTGGGACGGCAGAGATTACCTTTTGACCACCGCAAATTAGCTTGCCAGTTCGTTTAGCTAGACCGAGGTTGACAACTAAATCTCGCGGGTCCTAACTCCACGTCAGAGTAGGCTTGGATCCGGACCAAGAGGCCACCAAAGGCCCCCAGGATGCGCCCCGTCAGGGAGGAAGCCGATGAACGAAATTGGCGTTCAGTCGAGCGGCTCGCACAACCTCAGTGCCATCAAGGTCGACAGCAATTTATGGGGCGGCATTACCGTTCAGGCCATTCATGTGGAGGCACTTCCGGGCCGGTCATGGCATCTGCTGACTTGCGATCAGCCGGTTCTCTCCGTCGTGGTCAATGAGACGGGCGGACAATGTGAGGCACGCCTGAACCCCAGCGCTCCCATGACCTCGCGGGACACAGGCCGGCGACGACAATCCGGGCATGTCAGCATTATCCCCGCCGCGGCACCGGTATGGGGCTATTCCGACAATATCGGACAGGTGGACGAGGTTCGTCTGATCCTCGACGTTGACCGTGTGCGGGAAATCATGGGGGATGATTTCACCGCGGTGCCGCTGAAAGAGCTTTGCCTCGTATTCAACGACGACAGCTTGCAGGAACTTGCACGTCTCGTGGTCCTGAGGGAAGACAGGCCTACCTGGTCGGCGCTCTTTGCCGATAGCGTCGTCACGGCGATGGTCGCTCGCCTATCCAACCTTAAGCCGAGCACCGTGCGGCAGAATCGGCGACTCGGCCTCACAGCGGGCCAGCTGTCTAAGGTCACTGAATTTATTCGTGACAATCTCTCGAGACAAATACGGCTTGCCGAACTAGCGGACCTCGCCGGTCTATCCCCTTCGCAATTCGGCCGCGCCTTTAAAACCTCGACGGGCACAACACCTCACCTTTGGCATCTCGGCGCACGTGTTGAAGGGGCGAAGCGGTTGCTGGCAAATCGCGAAAATCGTTTGGTCGATATCGCGCTGGATGTCGGGTTTTCCGAGCAGAGCCACTTTAATCGGGCGTTCCGCGCCGCGACTGGTCTCTCGCCCGGCTCATGGCGCCGACGCCTGACCAACTGACCGACCAAATCGACGGTCCCATTCGCAGCGAAAAACGTCAATAATTCTTTGCGGCGAAGTGACTAGCTAATCCCCGATAGTTCCTGCAGCGGACTAAGGGGATCGTTCCGCATGATTGAAGAGCGCGACCTTCGCATCAAGATGCGGGACGGAATTCATCTCGCGCTCGATGTGTATCGGCCTGAAGGACCCGAACCGTACCCGGTGCTTTACGCGGCTGCCCTGCATAACAAAGACATGCAGGGTCCTGACATGGCCGACGTGCTGGCGCCACAACCGGCCAACGCCCCCCTCTGGTTCGGCCCGCTCGAAGCGGGCGACACGAGACGATTTATCGCCAACGGTTACGTCCATGTGATCGCCCAACCGCGAGGATCCGCCAAATCCGAGGGGCATTATGGTCACGAAGACACCGACCATTACGACGTGATCGACTGGATTAGCCATCAGCCTTGGTGCGACGGAAATGTGGGTATGGTGGGAATATCCGGTTATGCCGGCGAACAATGGCGAGCAGCGGCGCAAGGCCATCCCGCTTTAAAGGCAATCTTCCCGTACGACGCTTGCAGCGCTTACGGTGGAATGTTCGGATTCCGCGATTTCTATCCAGGAGGAGTTCTGCACACCTTCCCCTACCTGCTGGACGTCTTCAGCACGGTGCACGAGCCCCGCGGTATTCCCGGGAAGCTGTCGGCAAACGAGGAAAAACTGTTCCTCACCGCCATGGCAAATCCAGACTTCAAAATGTACGCCAACCTCTACAACATTTTGACCCAGAAGGGGCAGCGAACATTCATTATGTACCTTTCCATGATCGCGCCGTGGGAACCGGACGGCACGGTAGAGGCGGCAGAGGCGACATTCAAGAAAATCAGAATTCCGTACTACACAGGTTCTGGCGCTTACGCGTACACCTACAAGCTGCACTGGCTCGGCGCGCAGCACTATTTTCAGAATGTGAAGAGTCCTCGGAAGCTTCTTTTCGCGGGTCCCGCTCATCTGGAGCGGCCTTTTCACGAATATCACGACGAAATCATTCGTTGGTATGATCACTGGCTGAAAGGCGTTGATAACGGCATCATGAATGAGCCGCCGGTACGCTACTGGCTGATGGGTGCTAATGAATGGAAGACTGGCGCCGACTGGCCGTTGCCCGGCACTCAATGGACCAAGTTTTATCTTGGGGATTGGGGGCGCCTCAGCACGAACGAACCTCGCCCGGCTGATCAAACGGGTAAGGCCGCCAGCGAACCCGACGTGTTCACCCAAATGCCGCTCAAAAAAACCATGAAAGTGGAGCGGCTCCGTTACATGACCGATCCGCTTGCCAGGGATCTGATCGTCGTCGGGCCGATAAGTCTTACGCTTCATGCAGCCCTCGACAAGACGGATACCAATTGGATCGTCGTTCTCAAAGATGTTGGCCCCGACGTGTCGGTCGTCACCGCGCGGGAGGGTGAGCGAACGGTGCCGGCTAACCTTCCGGAACGCGAACTGACACGAGGTTGGCTGAAGGCTTCTTACCGGGAGCTCGACGTAGCGCGCTGCAGGCCCGGCGAGCCGTTCCACAAACTGACGCACGACTCCATCAAGCCGGTCAACCCGGGCGAGGTTGTCGAGTATCAAATCCAGATCTTGGCCACCGCCAACCAGTTCAAGGTCGGCCACCGGATTTGCCTGGAGATCACGTCAATGGATGTTCCGACAGGGACAGGCGCTATGACGAATGTCGAATACATCCCTTATCACGTTTGCCGCAGCGAGACGGTCACGCACAGCATCTATCATGACGCAAAACATCCGTCGCATTTGCTGGTGCCGGTCATCGCCGGCCAAGCAGGCGCGGAGTGAGGACGCGCCCTACCCGTCCCTCAACAGGAGTTTCCCAACATGCAGACGATCAAATTCGAGCGCGAAAAAGCCGTCGGGCGCATTGTTCTCGCAAATCCGCCGTTTAATCGCCTCGATAAGCAGTTTTCGGAAAGCCTTCGCCAAGCCGTCCATGACGCGAGCGAAAGCGATATCCGTGTTTTGATCGTGAAGGCCGAAGGACCGCACTTCAGCTTCGGCGGCGAAGTGCGGGAGTGGCCGGGCAAGGACATCAACTGGTTTCGCACTTTCGTCGCCGAGGTCAATCAGTCGTATCGTGCGATCGAAGCGCTGCGCGTACCTACGATCGCTGCGGTACAGGGAATTGCTTTTGGCGGTGGCTTCGAGCTTGCTCTCAATTGCGATTTCATCGTCGCCGCCGAGAATGCCGTCTTCCGCTGTGTGGAAGTGACGACCGGCATGCTGCCAATCGCGGGAGCGCTGCAACGCCTCGCGGAGCGCTGCGGACGAGCGCGGGCGTCCCGTTTTGCGATGCTCGGCGAGCCGATTTCGGGGACTATAGCGGGGGAGCTCGGCATCGCCTCTCACGTCGTCCCGGAAGCCGAAGTCTCGGCAACGGCTGAGACCTTGGCGCTGAATCTGGCTGTGGGACCCACCAAGTCCTACGCCGAGACGCGTACGCTTTTGAAAGCTTGGTCCGCAGGAGGGGTAACGGCAGCAGATGCCATCATGCTCGATCTGACCATGGATCTGTTCAATACTGACGACTGCACCCGCGGCTTCCTGAATACGGCGAAGGCGTTCGATCTGGACATTGAGCCGCCGAATATGGAATTCAAAGGTCGTTGAAATCTCCGGAGACGTTCTGAGGGACGTCAGATGCGTTCGTGCAACCACGCGCTCGGGGTTTGCCCGACCACTTTGAAGAAGGCGCGCGAGAAGTGGCTCTGGTCTTGGAAGCCACATAGAGCGGCAACCCGAGCCAAACTAGCGTCCGGGTCATCCGTAAGCAGCCGTTGTGCGCCGCGTACGCGGTAATCCATTTGCCACTGTCGAAGGGACATGCCGGTTGCCGCCTGGAATGCCGGACCGAACTGCTCGGGGGGCATTCTGACGAATGCCGCCAAGGTAGCGACGCTCACCGGCTCGTTGAAATGGTCGCGAAGATAACTGCTTACGGCGTGCCAACGCATTCCCGTCAAGAACCCGGGCACTGGCGGTTGATCCGATCCACCGCTCATATCGAGGACGGCAGCAAACAGTGCTTTTGAAAGCGAGAGCGCATATGCTGTGTTCGTCACGTTTTGAGTCCGGTCTGCATCTAAGAGCGCAGCGCAGGTCCTGACGAACGTGTTGCGAAACATGTAGCGGGTGCGCAAGCGGGCGAGGCTTTCTGCCTGGTCCTGGGAGAGATAATCGGCATCGGACGCGCGAAAAGTGAAACAACAGAGGCGGGCTTCGCGCATCTCTGCGCCGAAAATTGCAACGGGCGAGCCAGGCATTAAGAACGTTAAGGCATCCGAGCCAAAGTACTCTCCATCGACCGGCTGATCGGGTTGGGCTCTCAGTTCACATCGTCCCCCAACTTCCGAGGCGACCATACAGAGCGTGGGCTCCTGGACTTGAAGCGTCAGCGAACCGCCCTCAGCAAGCCATCGAATATAGTAGGCATTTTCCTCAACGCTGGAACCTATCCAGCTTTGCTGGGTGACCTCGACCCCCTGTTTGACACGGATCATCGACATCTCTCACCGAGTCGGCGCCCGAAGCAGATCAATATCGCCATGCGCGGCTGACGTCCGCAAGAGAGACCCGCGAGATTGTGCGGTCGCTAAACCTCTCTATGATTCTGCGACGATGAAGCGGAATTTGTTGTCCATATGCCCCCGTCCGGACATTGTCTCGAACGGAGCGATGGCTGACAGCAGGCCATCACCTGCCGGCAGCGGCGACAGCGTTCGTAATATATCATTATGCGAACCCAAATCAGATAAGAGTACCGCCACTCGGTAGTACGACGCGAACGAGACTGCGAACCACCTAGTTTATTCCCGCGCTCAAAGTCTAACGGCCGTTTCCAGATAACGTCCGTATCAATATAACTTGAGAAGCTCGTCCACGACTAAATCCTACCAAGGTCCGCGT
>Ga0070731_10002976_pt1 | contig 15583 bp, 18 predicted proteins | sample Coa_R1_2_FD_66448 | JGI IMG/M metagenome (GOLD analysis project Ga0070731, IMG submission 66448) | Surface soil microbial communities from Centralia Pennsylvania, which are recovering from an underground coalmine fire - Coalmine... | ecosystem: Environmental > Terrestrial > Soil > Unclassified ...
CCGATGGCGCCGACGATGCGGAAGCACTCCTGTTCGTCGGGGCTCTTGACTGCGCGCGCGTCCATCATCGGCGTCATGCCGTCGGCCCAATTGATTTTTTCTTCCTTGAAGATGTTGAGCATGTTGATGTCGATGAAGTCGCAGCCGAGCTTTTGCCCCGCAACGCCATTCTCTTTCATCGCCTGCTTTATCGCCTTGGTGAATTTCTTCACCTGCTGCGTGGCGGCGGGACCGGCGGCGCCTTTGATCCACGCGAACGAGTGACGCACGTTCTTTTTCGGAATCCACGGCGAGTGTCTCTCGATCTGGAAACCGAGGTCACCCTGCTCGAACAGGATCGGCCGGCCGTCGCCGCACAGCATGGCGTAGCGCAAGCCGGGCTTGAGCCTGTTCCAACCGGGCGTCAGCGTGCCCGTGATGTAGCGGACGTTCTCATCGTACATGCACAGAAGCGCGCCGAGCTTGTGCTTCTTCATCATCTGCCGTGCGCGCTCGATGCGGTACTCGCGCAGGCGGTCCCAGTTGACGCGCTGCTGCCAATCGAGTCCGGCAATACCGAAGTTTGCTGTGCCCATGGTGCTGTCTCCCCGATGGTTTGCCGCGGTTTACGCCGGCGACGCGCTGTTGCGGCAATGTTATTCGCATGGCGACACTTGAAGAAATGATATAATCTGTGCTTCCCCATCAGCTTTTCTAATGGCGCTTCCGGCATGCAGAACATCCCTCTCCGCCAGATCCGCGCCGTCATTGCGGTTTGCGAAGAAGGCTCGTTCACGCGGGCCGCGGCGCGTGAGAACGCCACGCAGTCTGGCATCTCGCAGCATGTCGCCGCCGCCGAGCGCACGCTTGGCGTGAAGTTGTTCCAGCGCTCGCCGTCTGGCGTGACGCCGACCCCCGCGGGACAGCGGTACTACCGGCGTTGCGTTGAAGCGGTCGGACAGCTCGACAGCGCCGGCGAGGAGGTCCGTGCCTTCGGCTCGCGCGTCACCGGCGACCTCCGCATCGGAATGATTCCGACGCTCACGCGCGCCGCGGTGGCGCCGACCTTGGAAAAGTTTGTGCCGCGCTATCCCGACGTGCGCTTGCACGTCGTCGAGGGATACAGCGGCACGCTCACCGAAATGGTGCAGAACGGCGACCTCGATTTTGCGGTTGTGCCCGCGACCGAAGGTCGCGTCGGACTGAAATCGCGTTTGATCGTGGGCGACCGCGAGATGTTGGTGTCGAACGTGCGGAGCGGGCGCAAGCCGTTCGTGCCGGTGCGGCTGAAGGACTGCGGGCCGCTGAAAATAATCCTGCCAGGACGCAACAACGTGCGGCGCCGCAATATCGAGGTCTATTTCGAGACTCACGGCATCGAGGTCGCCGGGATCATCGAGATGGACGCCATGATCTCAACGCTGCAATTTGTGCTATGCTCGGATTGGGTCGCTATCCTGTCTGGCCTGATCTGTTACGCCGATATCGGCCGCTCGATTGGCCGCGTCATCTCGCCGATCTATGATCCGCCTCTGATCGCCGAATTTGTGGTGATCTCGCCGGCACGGCGCACCCTGTCGACCCAGGCGCAGCTTTTCCTTGAGGCTCTGGAGGCCGAGATCGCGCGCATCCAGGATGTGTGGGCACAGACCATCCCGCCTGCGGTTTATCCTATGCGGTCCCGCCGTGCGACTCGGTAGTTCGGCACTGGCTATGGCGAAAAGACTTCAGTTCGGAGACGCACCAAAGATGGCCACGATCACACGCCGCAGTCTCGCGCGCGCTGGCGCCATGGGCGTCGCCGGTGCCGTCGCCGTGCCCGCTCTGGCACAGGGCGACAAGCGCCGCTGGCGCATGGTCACCTCATGGCCGAAGCGGCTGCCCGGCCCGGGTATGTCGGCGGAGCGCATCGCTGAACGCATCGGCAAGCTTTCCGGCGGCCGGCTTGAAATCACAGTTTCCGCCGCGGGCGAAATCGTGCCCGCCTTCGAAGTGCTCGATGCGGTTGGCTCCGGAGTTGCTGAGATGGGGCATACCGCTGCCTTCTACTGGCAGGGAAAGGAGCCGGCCGCGGCTTTCTTCACCACGGTGCCATTCGGTCTCACGCCGAACGAGCACGTGGCCTGGATCGACGCCGCTGGCGGCCAAGCCCTGTGGGATGAAATCTACGCGCCGTTCGGGGTCAAGCCGTTCATGGGCGGCAACACCGGCGTATGCATGGGCGGCTGGTTTCGCCGCGAGATCAAAAGTCACGACGACGTTCGCGGACTGAAAATCCGCTCCCTTGGCCTCGGTGGCGAGGTCTATCGGCGGCTCGGCGCGATTCCGCAGACGACTGCGCCCGGCGAAATTCTCGTCGCGCTGCAATCGGGCGTGCTCGACGCCGCGGAGTTTGTCGGGCCGGGCTCCGACATCGCGCTCGGGCTTTTTCGGTTCGCGCCATTTTATTATGGTCCGGGCTTCAACAAGCCAAACGGCACCGGTGAGTGCATCGTCTCGCAAAAGGCTTGGCAGTCGCTCGACGATGAGATGCGAGCAATCGTGAGCAACGCCTGCGCGGCGGAAGCCTCTTACGCGCTGGCCGAAATGGAGCGGCTTAATGTCGAGGCGCTTGCCGTACTCAAAAGCCGCGACAACGTGCAGCTGCGAACGTTTCCGCAAGACCTGATTGCCGCTGCGCGCGGGCAGGCGAGCGAGGTGCTTGGCGATCTCGCCGGCAAAAGCGCCGCGGCTCGTAAGGTGCGCGATTCCTACATCGCCTTCCGCGACAAGGTCTCCGCCTGGTCGCGCATTTCCCTGCAGGCGATTCTGGAGGCGAGGGGAGGATGAAAATCTTCGTCCGCGCGCAAATCGCTGTCGTTGTGATGGTGGTGGCAGTATTGGCGCTGGCGGCCGTGTGGCTGACGGGCGCTTCGGCGGGGACTGTCACCGTCGCCCAAACGACGACTAAGCCGGTCGTGTCGGCGGCGGCGATGGCCGAGTATCGCCGCGCGTTGGAAGCTTACAACAAAGTCCACGATGCCTACACGGCTGCCGCTTCCGCTTACTGGTCTGCGATTGCTGATAAGCGGAAGACTCGCTTTGCCAAGCGGGCACGCAACGAAGCTCTCGTCATCGACGACTATGTGCTGACGCAGCCGCCGGTCTATACCGGGCCGCCGAAGCCGGTCGATCCTTCTGTGCCGAAGGTGGAAACTCCGCCCCCACCCTCTGTGCCGGTGGTCGCCGACTTTCTCAACGCCGCGATGCAAGAATACAAATTTGTTCCGCGCCGTCCGCAAAGCGAGATCGAGTACAAGCGCGCCTATGCGCGGGTTGCAGCCGCGGCGGGCCTGACCAAAGAGCAGGCGGTGCGCATCTATGGCTTTGAGGCCAGCGGCAACGGTGCCTACGACGTGCAGGCCGGCCTCGAATACAACAGGCCCGGCGCGCATGCGATTACCACTGCGCTCGGCTACAATCAGCTACTCACGACCAACAGCGTCGAGCTGATGGCGGAGTCGGGCGGCAAATTCCTCGCAATTCTGGAATCAGAGGCGAAGGGCCTGTCGAACGGACAAAAAGCCGAGCTGGAGAGGACCATCACCGTGGTGCGCGCGATGATCGCGTTTGCGCGAACAGTGCCCGACGACTGGGGTCAGCACGAAGTGCTGGGGAACACGCCGAAGGGCTTGGCGACTCACGCAATGAATCTCGATCTCAACGTCGGTCCTTTGCTGCAGACGCAGAAGCTCCTGGATTCGATCGTGTACGCCCACAAAAAGGGGTACAGCCAGCCGCTAACGGCGGCCGAGCTTGAAATGATGAACTTGACCGGTGACGGCAACGGCTTCGACATGGTCCTGATGCCGTTGGATTGGCGCAGCCAGGTCCCGACAGCGAATTTCTTCCAGCGCAGCGGCTATAGCCACAACCCCGTTGCGCAAAGAAATAACGTGGTGGCAACGCTCATAGGCGCTACGAACGCCGTAATGGACAGCGCGACCAAGAAGCAAGGTGCCAAAGATTTAGCCGCCGTGTTTCCCAATTAACGCGCGATCTGAGTTACGCTCGCGGCGTCTGAATATTTGCCCTCAAGCCTTGAACTTCACAACCTTCTGCCGCTGCTCGCCCAAGCCGTCGATGCCGAGCGTGACGACGTCGCCTGCTTTGAGGAATTTCGGCGGTTTCATGCCGAGCCCCACTCCGGGTGGCGTGCCGGTGATGATGACGTCGCCCGGCTCCATGACGAAATACTGTGAGCAGGCCCAGACGATGTGTCGGCAGTCGAAGATCATGGTCGAGGTGCTGCCGCGCTGGCGCTTCTCGCCGTTGACGTCGAGCCACATGTCCAAGTTTTGCGGGTTCTTGATCTCGTCCTTGGTGACGAGCCATGGCCCGAGCGGGCCGAAAGTTTCGCAGCCCTTGCCCTTGGTCCATTGCCCGGCGCGCTCGATCTGAAAGACGCGCTCGGATACGTCGTTGGCGAGGCAATAGCCGGCGACCACGTCTAGCGCCTTGTCCTTGGAGAGATAACGCGCGCGGCTGCCGATGACGATGCCAAGCTCAATCTCCCAGTCGAGCTTGGTCGAGCCCTTTGGGGTCATAGTGTCATCGTACGGCCCGCAAATGCAGGACGGTGCCTTGTTGAAGATGATCGGCTCTTTCGGGATCGGCATGCCAGCCTCAGCCGCATGGTCGGAATAATTAAGTCCGATGGCGATGAAATTGCTGACCTTGCCGACGCAGGGACCGATGCGCGGCTTGCCCTTCACCAGCGGCAGCTTGTCGGGATTAAGCTTGCGCAGCTTGGCGAGGCCTTTGGGCGAGAGGGTGTCGCCGGCAATGTCGGGCACGATTTTCGACAGATCGCGGATTTGGCCCTTGGCATCGATCATGCCGGGTTTCTCGCGGCCAGGCGCGCCATAACGGACGAGCTTCATGACTATCTCCTTGGGTCGGTGTTCTGTGACAAAGGCCGATTTCAAAACGCGCCGGGGAATCGCCCCCCATCGATAAGAATGTTCTGGCCGGTGATATAGCCGGCCTGCGCCGAGCAAAGGAACGCGCAAGTCGCGCCAAACTCGTCCGCCGTGCCGAGCCGCTTGGCCGGAACCGACTCAATGTTCATCGCCAAGGCATCGTCGTAGCTAGTGCCGCGTTTCTTGGCCGTCGAGACGACATTGGAACGGAAGCGGTCGGTATCGAATATTCCGGGCAGCATGAAATTGATGGTGACGTTGGAGGCCGCCACCGAGCGGGCGACGCCGGCGAGGAATGCGGTGAGGCCAGCGCGCGCACCCGATGAAAGGTCGAGGCCGAACAGCGGCATTTTCACCGAGCCGGAGGTGATGTTGACGATGCGGCCGAATTTTTTGGCGACCATCGGATCGATCGCCTTCTGCACCAGTTCGACGGCCGTGATCATGTTGGCGATGACGCCGTCAATCATCTTTTGCCGGTCCAGTTCTCGGAAATCGCGAAATGGCGGACCAGCATTGTTGTTGACCAGGATGTCAGGTTCGGGGCAGGCGGCAAACAGCGCCTTTTGCCCTTCGGGTGAGGCGACATCGGCGGCCACCGCTGTGATCTTGGCGCCGGTCGCCTTCTTCAACTCCGCCGCCGTCGCCAACAAGCGCTCCTTGTCCAGGCCGTTGATCACCACCTCGCAGCCAGCCTCCGCCAGCCGGTGGGCGCAGGCGCGGCCCAAGCCCCGGCTCGATGCGCAGACGATGGCCTTGCGGCCAGTGATTCCAAGGTCCATCGCCAAAAGCTCCCTGCATATCTTTGACGCGACAGCGAGCCGCCGCGGCTGTATGTGCTCTTCTCGTGATTGGACAGTCTCAAGTCAACGGCCGAATCGGGCAAAAGCATCGCTGATATGCCCTTCTTCCCGGACGTGTCGCCACTGCAGCTTGCGCTCATCGTGGGCCTGGCGGCTTTTTCGGGCATTGCCGGTGGCATGGCGGGATACGGCACCGGCGCGCTGATGCCACTTGTGCTGGTGCCGTTGGTCGGCGCCAAGCCAGTGGTGCCGATCATCGCTATTTCGGCGATGTTCACCAACACGGCCCGCATCACCGCCTTTCGCGACCGCCTCGATTTGCGCCGCGCGGTGATCGCGCTCGTCTGCGCGCTGCCGACTTGCGTGGTGGGTGCGTGGCTCTACACACTGCTCACCGGCCGCGGCGCTGCCGTGGTCATTGGTTGCACATTGATCGCAACCGTTCCGTTGCGCCGTTACCTCGGAAAGCGCGGTCACCACATGGGTGAGAAGAGCTACGCTGCGGCGGCCGCCGGCTGGGGCATTCTGGTCGGCGGTACTACTGGCGCCGGTGTCATTCTGCTTTCGCTGCTCATGGCGACCGGACTGGAAGGTACGGCGGTGATTGCCACCGATGCGATGGTGTCAGTTGCCATGGGCGTTATCAAACTTCTGGTGTTCGGGCTTGCCGGCGTCATTACGCCGATAGTGCTGGTGGTCGGTCTCCTCATCGGGGTGATCGGATTTTTCACGACGTTCCTCGCCCGGCTGATCGTCGAGCGGCTGCCGGTCCATGTGCATACCGCCATGCTCGATGCCGTGGTGCTTGTCGGCGGAGCGGTCATGATTTACGGGGCGTTCCGATAGCGGCGTTGCTATGGCCACTTCACGACTGGCGGCATCGACGAAAGGATCGACTCGACATTGCCGCCTGTGCGCAGGCCGAAAATCGTGCCGCGGTCGTAGAGCAGGTTGAATTCGACATAGCGCCCACGGCGGATAAGTTGCTCCTCGCGCTCGCCTTCTGTCCACGGTCTCGCAAAGTTTGCACGCACCAGCTCGGGATAGACGCGAAGAAAGGCGTTGCCGACGGCTTGGGTGAAGGCGAACGTCTCATCCCAATCGGTTTCCAGGTAATCGTAAAAAATTCCGCCGATGCCGCGCATCTCGCCGCGGTGTTTCAGAAAAAAGTATTCGTCGCACCACGTCTTGAACTTTTCATAGGGTGCGACCTTGCGATGAGCATTACATGCCGTTTTCATGGCAGCGTGAAAGGCGATGGTATCGGGGTCTTGCTGCGTGCGCCGGTGCTCCAGCGCAGGTGTCAGATCAGCGCCGCCGCCGAACCAGGCTTTGGTCGTAACGACGTAGCGCGTGTTCATGTGCGCCGCCGGCACGTGCGGATTCTGTGGGTGGGCGATCAGCGAGATGCCGGTGGCGAAGAAACGCGGGTCATCGGCCGCTCCGGGGATGTCCTTGCGGAATTCCGGGGCGAATTCGCCGAATACCGTGGAGGCGTGGACGCCGACCTTTTCGAAGACGCGACCGTGCATCATCGCCATAACGCCGCCGCCTCCCGGACCGCCGGTGTGGTCGGTGCGGCTCCACGGCGTGCGCTTGAAACGGCCAGGTGCGCGGGCGGCAAGGGGCGCACCAGCGGGCAGGGTGTCCTCGAGCGCCTCCAGCGCGCCGACGGTCTGGTCGCGCAACGTCTCAAACCACGCTCGCGATCGCTGCTTGCGCTGTTCGATTAGGCGAATGTCCATCTTGCGTTCGGCGCCAACATCGAAACCGGGTGTTTCGTAGAGTTACTCCGCGTCCACCTTCTCCGCTAGCCACACCTTGATTAGCGACTGATACGGCACGTCCCGCTTGTTCGCGGCCACCTTGATCTGATCGAGCAAGCCCTGCGGTAGGCGCAATGAAATGGCAGTTGTGGACAGTTTCAGATTGGGTAATTGCGCGCGACGAGCCTTGCTCCAATCAACATAGTCAGTTGAGTCATGCGTTTCCCAGAACCTGCGTTCTTCCGCTTCGCTTCGAAAGCGAGGGATGGGCTTAAGTTTCTTGGTCATAATAAGCTCTTTCCTTGCGACTCATGCTGCGCGCGGAAATCACGCGAATCCGTGTTTGGTTGTTCCGCAACGTAAACGTGACGTGCAGCAAGCGGCCGCGGACCGTCCGTCCCATCGCCTGATAACGCGCCTCACGTTCACTATGCTTCACATCCTCGGCGATCAACAACCGGCTGTCTGCAAACACTTGCTCCGCCTCGGCTTGCGAGATCGCATGCTTCGCGGCGCTCTTGAAGCTGTTGGCATCGTCCCAGTCAAACCCGACAATTTGGCTGAGGTCGATCATGCATGTATATCAAGGTAATATACTCAGAACGCCAAGACGCCTTAAGTAACTGGCCGGTTAAGACAACCTGCCCGTCTGCCGCAGCGCCTCGCCGGCGGCCATGGCGGCGGCGACCGCCAAATTGAGCGAGCGCATGCCGGGTCGCATAGGAATGACGAGGCGCGCTTCCGCGGTGTGGTGGACCTCTTCCGGTACACCGGCCGATTCGCGCCCGAACAGCAGGACGTCGTCCGCCCGGTAGCGATAGTCGAGGTAGGACAGAGCGGCGTGGGTCGTGAACAGCGCGAGACGGCAGTTTTGGGTCTGCCGCCACGTCTCGAAAGTCTGCCAGGATGTGTGCCGGACCAGCGTTACAGCGTCGAGATAATCCATCCCGGCGCGGCGGAAGGCGCGATCGGAGGTCGGAAATCCAGCCGGAGCGATGATATGCGCCTCGATATCGAGGCAGGCGCACAGCCGTAGAATGGTTCCGGCGTTCTGCGGAATATCGGGCTGATAAAGGGCGATGCGCATGTGCTTTGGGCGATGGGTTAGTCACCCTTGCACTCTACGGGCAAGGGTGCCAATAAACCCCCGCCGGATTGCATCGTTTCCGACCTTCCCCAGGCTGGGACGATGAGACTGTCCGCCGAGCCCCGTTTCTGCCCCGTCTCGTGAAAGCAGGCGGAGAAGAGATGGGGATGGGGCGATCCGCAGCGCGGATGGTTGGGCGGCTAGGCGTTAAAGAGGGTTGGAAGGTGACTGCACTCCCAACGGCGGAAACGATGCGCCGCAATGTCCTTTCCACTTTTTCCCGTTTCGGACAGTCCTAAGGTTCGATCTATGAGCGGACATTCTACCTATCAGCCGCAAAGCCCCTTCATGAAGTGGATGGAGCGTCGGCTGCCCATCGCGGGCCTCGTTTATTCCTCGTTCGTCGCCTATCCAACGCCGCGCAACCTGAACTATTGGTGGACCTTCGGCGGCATTCTCTCCTTCATGCTCGGCGTGCAGATCGTCACCGGCATCGTGTTGGCGATGCACTACACGCCCAATGTCAACCTCGCCTTCAATTCCGTCGAATCGATCATGCGCGACGTGAATTACGGCTGGCTGCTGCGCTACATTCACGCCAACGGCGCGTCGTTCTTCTTCGTCGCTGTCTACGTCCACATAGCGCGGGGCATGTATTACGGCTCCTACAAGGAGCCGCGCGAGGTGCTATGGATCCTCGGTGTGATCTTGTTCCTGCTCATGGTGGCCACCGGTTTCATGGGCTACGTGCTGCCGTGGGGGCAGATGAGCTTCTGGGCCGCGACGGTCATCACCAATCTGTTCTCGGCGTTGCCCGCGGTCGGCGGAACGGTCGTCACTTGGCTATGGGGCGGCTACGCGGTCGGTAATCCGACCCTGAATCGCTTCTACTCGCTGCATTATCTGTTGCCGTTCGTTATCGCCGGCGTTGTCGTGCTGCACATCTGGGCGCTACATATGGTCGGCCAGAACAATCCCACTGGCGTCGAGGCCAAGACCGAGAAGGATACTGTTGCGTTTACCCCCTATGCGACGGTGAAGGACGCGTTCTTCATCGGCCTGTTCTGCATCTTCTACGCCTGGTTCATCTTCTACATCCCGAACTATCTCGGCCATTCGGACAATTACATTCCCGCCAATCCGGGCCAGACGCCTACCCACATCGTTCCGGAATGGTACTACCTTCCGTTCTACGCGATCCTGCGCGCGATCCCGAGCAAGTTGCTCGGGGTCACGGCGCTTGCGAGTTCGATCATCATCCTCGCCTTCATGCCCTGGCTTGATACCTCCGCCGTGCGCTCGGCGAATTACCGTCCGCTCTACCGGCAGTTCCTGTTTATCTTCTTCGCGGTCGTAATCGCGCTTGGCTACCTGGGCTCTCAGGAGCCGGCCGGCGGCTATGTGCTCGCCGCCCGGCTGTGCACGGCCTACTACTTCGCCTTCTTCCTGATCGTGCTGCCGCTCCTGGGCCTGATCGAGAGGACCAAACCGCTGCCGAATTCCATTTCGGAATCAGTGCTGGGCAAAGGCGCAGCAGCCAGCGCCAGCGGAGGCCGCTCATGATGGACAACGTCCGCACGATGGCCGCGCTTGCCCTGGCGGGTCTGTTTTTCATCGCCGGAATGCCAACGGCTTACGCGCAAGACGCGGATGCCCCGCCGCTCCAACACTGGTCCTTCCATGGGCCGTTCGGCCAATACGATCCCGCGCAACTCCAGCGCGGTTTCGAGATCTATCAAAAGGTTTGCTCGACCTGCCACAGCCTGAAGCTTCTGTCCTTCCGCAATCTCGCCGATCCCGGTGGTCCCGGATTCAGCGAGGCACAGGCGGCGGCGATCGCGGCAATGTTCAAAGTGACTGATGGCCCGGACGACAAGGGCCAGATGTTCCAGCGCCCAGGAAAGATTGCCGATTATTTTCCGCCGCCGTTCCCTAACGATCAGGCCGCGCGCGCTTCGCTGGGCGGGGGATTGCCGCCGGACATGTCGGTGCTTGCCAAGGCGCGCAGTTACGAGCGCGGTTTTCCGTACTTCATCTTTGATGCTTTCACCGAATACCAGGAGGATGGCCCGGACTACATCCACGCCATCATCAACGGCTACGAGACCGCGCCGTCCGGCTTCACGCTGGCGCCGGGCACGTACTACAACAAGTATTTTCCTGGCCATGCCATCGCCATGCCGCCGCCTCTCACGGCTGGCCAAGTCGAATATACCGATGGCACTCCCACGACCCTTGACCAATATGGCCGGGACGTTGCCGCCTTCCTGATGTGGGCGGCCGAGCCGACGCTCGATGAACGCAAACGCCTCGGCTTTCAGGTGATGATTTTCCTGTTCGTATTCACCGGCCTGCTCTACTTCACGAAGAAGAAAGTCTGGCAGGCGGTCGAACATTAGGCGCGAGACGCGATATCGGGTGCTGAGTGCATTGCAGCGCCTTTAGGACGTCCAGTGCCGCGCCAGGAAGCCGTGGCTGCCGAGGGCGGCGGCGACCAGTGCGGTCGCTAGCATCAGCAAAAATCCCACGACGATCGCGGCCGGAATAAGCGCGAGCGCCGCCTCGATGAAAAACTTCGCCAGGCGGAAGAAGGGAATGCGCAGGCCCACAACGACGATGCGCCGGACGTCGATCACGGCCGGTTCTCCAGTTGCGTCGGCTATCTTGGTTCGCCAGAGTATGCTCGGCCGCAAGCTGGGAAACTTATCCGCTCATAAGGACTCCGACCATGACTGCCGCACTCGAGACCGACCTGAAGGCCGCGATCCGCTCAATCCCGGATTATCCAAAGCCCGGCATCATGTTTCGCGACATCACCACGCTCCTTGGCGATGCGCGGGCTTTCCGCCGTGCGGTCGATGAGTTGGTGCAGCCGTGGGCCGGCAGCAAGATCGACAAGGTCGCGGGGATCGAGGCGAGAGGGTTCATTCTGGGTGGCGCCGTTGCCCATCAGGTGTCGGCCGGCTTCGTGCCGATCCGCAAGAAGGGAAAATTGCCGTTTAAACGCGTCAGCATTGGCTACTCGCTCGAATACGGAATCGACGAGATGGAAATGCACGAGGACGCGATTTTCAAGGGCGAACGGGTGATCCTGGTCGACGATCTCGTCGCTACCGGCGGCACGGCCGAGGCCGCATGCAAGCTGCTCAAGCAGATCGGCGCCGACGTGCTCGCCGCCTGCTTTATCATTGACCTGCCGGAGCTCGGGGGCGCCGAAAGGATAAGAAAGCTGGGCGTGCCAGTACGCACGCTGGTCAGCTTCGAGGGACATTAGCTATCGCGTGCGCGGCGCCGCTCTGATCGGACTACCTCCAATGGACGCCCTCAGGTGGCTCATGAGCAGCCGTTTCTCAAGTTCGCGAAACTCTTTGAAAATCGTATCGACCCAGTCATGAATTTCGGTCGGGCCGCCAGGCTTTTCGAGCATGTAGGTGCTGAAGGAAAAGCTCGGACGATCGATGACGCCGCGCACGATCGGTGATAGGCGGCGAATGAGGATCATCCGGCAATCGTTGCGCGAGGGCGGGAAATCCGCCTTGTCAAATGTCACCGACACGGCCTCGTTGTGCACGGGAACGAAGATCGTGGTCGGCAACAGTCGCCGCAGCACTTCGTAAGCGCGTGCCGTCGCCGGGGCCCTGTCGGTCACGAACAGCACAATCGGTTCAATTGCATGCCGTCGCGCTTCCACTACGAAGTTGATTTCAGCCATCACCGCGAAGAATTGTTCGAACGGTGCGTATCCCAGGTCGATAACCTTCGCCATGAAGTCGTCGACGATGAGTTGGTCGAACAGCTCCATCTGACCGCGCGTATCGGTGATATCGACGGTCCAGACCAGGTCGGGAAAATGGCTGGAAAGCGTCGGCTCGCGCGGGTTGAGATCGAAGGCCATAAGCGGCCGGTCGTCGGCGCGAAGGTACTCGATCAAGAGCCGCGCGAGCAGGGTCTTGCCCACGCGCGGGTGGGGCGAAGCGATGATGTAGAGCGGCGTCTGCTCCGCCATTCTCAAATCCGTTTCGCGCTCACACATCGCCGCATCTGGATACCAGCCTAGCATGTTCCGCGAACGCGGCGCACGCCGATCCGTGTTGTTCACACGTGGTAACGCGAGGCACGGGAGTGGCGGGGTGCAACCGCGCCGCGCTTGGCGCAGCGCCGGGAGCAGCCCTTGATGTCTTGTGTGGACGGTTAGCGGACGACCTGGACGCGCGGACTGGCCGGCGTCACCGCCGCCGCAAGCATGTCGTTCAACTTGATACGATCGTACTCGGCCCACACGTTGCCTAGCCAGTGGCGGACGTAGCCGCGCAGCACGAACGAATAATTGGCGGTTTCGCCTCTTGGACCCTTATTGGCGACAAACGTCAGGAATGGGACCGAGGCAAGTTCCACCTGCTCATACGCCATCTCGTTGAGTTTAGGGATGGTGATTTCGCCAACGTCCTTCAGCTTTTTGAAATAGTTCGAGTGAGTGGCCTGATCCCATTCGAAAAAGGTTGTGTTGTTGAAGTAGTTCTTGACCAGAATGTATTCGGCGTCGGCCGTGAATGGAGCCGTTTCTTCGATCTCGTTGAGGGAGGCGATCGAGGAACCGAGGATATGGAAGATGACGAAGGTGATCTGTCCCTTCTTCACTGCATCAAGGAATCCGATGTCGCGCAGCGATCGCAGCGTCGGCGACAAAAGTCCAGCGCGCACGTCGATCACCGTCACAGTGGCGTCGGAATTCGACAGCGTGTCGAAGATCCGCATCTGGTCGGGCACCAAGGTGACGTCGACGATGTCGGTGATGTCAGGATGAAAGCGTTTGAGCGTGCCTTTAGGGGCTTCGCTGTCGAAGGCGCGGGTCGGTACGTGGTGGGCCGTGAAGTAGTCGAGAAGAGTGCGCGAAACGGTGGTTTTGCCGACGCCGCCTTTGTCCGCGCCGACTACTATAACTGCAGGCTTCGCCATACTTCTTCCCCTCGCTGACGCACCGCCACGCTCTTCGGCGACTTCGGGCTCCGCCGGCCACTTGGGGTGGGCGGCCAGCCCGGAAGCGACGCGTCCCCTACGCCACTACCAGTTTGTACACAGCCCCGGGGCCGTTTGGAAGCCCGGAACCGGGACGGGCGACGAAAACTGCGGTGGTGTGGCCGAGGTGCCAATTCGATAAGGCCAATGTGACGCAAGTGCGGCTAGGTGTCGTGCGGACCCCACGGACCGGAGGGCGTCTCGGGTGGTGGTGCAGGTCCGTCGCTTTGCGCTGCAGCGTCGTCTTCTCGGCTTTCGGCGGAACTCCAGGGACCGATCGGCTGCTGCTGACCGGAACTTGCGCTCGGATCGTCGCCGTTTGTTTCCGGTTCGGGCAGCGCGATGGGGCCGGGATCATGCCCGCCTGCATACTTGACCAATGCGGCGACCCGGTTTTCCACCGTTGGATGGGTGTCGAATAGTTCGCCGAACCCCTCGCGTGGGTTGTCAACGCACATTTCCATCACCGCGGAGGTTGCGCCTGGCAATTCCCCGCGGCCCTCGATTTTGCGCAGTGCAGAAATCATGGCGTCTGGATTTTGCGTGAGTTCGACCGAGCCTGCGTCGGCCAGATATTCGCGCGAGCGGGACAGCGCCAAGCGGATGATGAATGACAGCACATAGGCGACGATAAGGAGGGCCACGGCGATCAGGATCGCCACGCCCGCGCCGCCACCCCTGCGACCCTCCGACCGCGAACTGCGGAAGCCGAAGGGGTTATAGAAGAAAAGTCGAAAGACCAGCTCCGTGAAGAAGGAGACGACGCCAGCGATGATGACGGCAACCACCATCATCTGAACGTCACCGTTGCGGATATGGGTCAGTTCATGGCCGAGCACCGATTCAACCTCGGCGTCGTCGAGATAATCGAGCAGCCCTGTTGTCACCGTGATCGAGTATTGACTCTGGTTCATGCCCGTCGAGAAGGCGTTGAGCGCATCGCTCTGCGTTATTTTGAGCTTTGGCATGGTGATGCCGCGCGAAATGCAAAGGTTCTCCAACAGATTGTAGAGCCGAGGCTGGTCCGTGCGCTTTACCTCTTCGCCGCCGGTCAGCGCGTCAATCATGCTTTGATGAAAATAGTAGGCAATGACGATCCAAAGCGCGGCGCCAACCGTCGCGTAGGGCAGGGCGCTGATGAGATCGCTCCAGGCGGCCCGCAATAACATATTGACGTCGGCAGGGGTTGAGAGTGCCTCGGCCACCAGCGCGCCTGCGTACACCATCACGTAGACAAGAAAGAACAGGCCGGCGAGGAGGACGATGGACCTGCGCCTGTTCGACTGGATGTGGGTGTAGAGACCGTAAGCGGCCATGGCTATGCGGTCATTCCGGGTGGGCGGCTGTGCTGGGGACTAACTGCTCTAAAACTTCACCTGCGGCGCTTGCAGCTCGGCCTGGCGATCGGTACCCAGATCGAAGAAGTCCTTGGGCGTAAAACCAAAGGACGCCGCAAACAGGGCGGCAGGGAAGCGCTGGATTCCGGTGTTGTATTCCTGCACCGCGCTGTTGAAGAAGCGCCGTGAGGCCGCAATCTTGTTTTCCAGATCGGTCAACTCGGTCTGCAATTGTTGGAATTCCGTGTTCGCCTTCAGATCCGGATAGGCTTCAGAGAGGGCGAACAGCTGCCGCAACGCCCCCGAAAGTACATTCTCGGCTGCCGCCTGCTGTGCCGGTCCTTGAGCGGTGACCGCGGCATTGCGTGCCTTGACTACTTCGTCGAGCGTACCGCGCTCATGCGCGGCGTAGCCTTTCACGGTCTCGACCAGATTGGGGACAAGATCGTGCCGCTGGCGCAATTGCACGTCCACGTCGGCGAACGCTTGGTTAACGCGCTGTCGCATGGCGACCAGTCCATTGAAGACACTGATCGCCCAAAGAACGGCGCCGACGATCACGACGAGAAGGATGATTGCCGAGGTGCTCATGGTAGCGCGCTCCTTTGGCACGGGACATATGCGGAATTTCCGC
>Ga0070731_10002977_pt1 | contig 15582 bp, 13 predicted proteins | sample Coa_R1_2_FD_66448 | JGI IMG/M metagenome (GOLD analysis project Ga0070731, IMG submission 66448) | Surface soil microbial communities from Centralia Pennsylvania, which are recovering from an underground coalmine fire - Coalmine... | ecosystem: Environmental > Terrestrial > Soil > Unclassified ...
AATGAGGCCGCTGTAATCGGCAGTGGTAAACACCATGCTCTCGACGGAGCTAACCGATCCGTGTAATTTCGCAATAAAAGGAACGCGTCTTTGCAGCAGGTCGATGCAGCGTGGAAGATCGCTCTTCTGTATGATCGCAGAGTCACCTAACTGACCCTCCAGCATCTCGTCCACGTTGCTGGTTAGCACAAATAGCGGTGATATCTTGCGGACGAGAGTAATGAACCTCGCGTACGTATCCGTTATTGGCCTTGGTTCAAACTCGCCTGCAATAAGTCGGTGGTAGGTGGCGGAATCCAGGTCCTTGCATAACTGGAACACTTCGGGGAAATCTTCCTTGTTGATCAGTCGAATGGCACGGCTATTATTGAAACCTGAAACCAGTCGATAGAAGTTTCCCCGCAGGCGTAGTGTGAGCTCCTTCCATGAGGGATATTCAAGCCACCGGCTTGCTCCAGCGCCAACCCAAAGGACAATCGGTCTGTTGCCGGCAGACACGTCGGCAGACACGTCCTTGAGTCGCCGTACCGAAATCACAGTTTCTTGATCATCAGCGTTGAGCATGCAGCACCGAAAGAAAAAAGAGGCACGGCGTTCGCCGTGCCCCTTTCACAGCTTCAACGTCTTCACAGTTACGACTTGTTCACCTCAGCGGCTAAAGCCGTCGAGGTTTGGTTTCGGTTGCGGCATGGCTGAAGCCATGCCCTTCCAAGAAATTCCCTAGGTACTGCGCAGAACTGCTCTCTCTGCAGCCTGAGGCAGCTTGATCGGAATGAAGTACTCTTCCGGATATAAGTAGTCCTCGCCGGACTCATCGATCACGCGCAACTGGCCGTGCTTCGATGCTCGCCGATCGCCTAAAACCTGATAGACCTTGCGGCGCTCCAATGAGGCCGGGTGATCCGTGTTCTTTGTACAAAGTGCGAAGCGATTCATGTCCAATAGTGATGCGAGCCAATCGCCCGACTTTTTGCGCCATCGCAGCAAACGCTCTGTCGCATCGCGCGGCTCGCCCAGGTCCCTCGACTCGGCAAAAAGCGCCTTCGCTCGGGATGACAACAAAAAACAAGACCCTAACTGCAGCCGCTGGTTGAGCCGCAGGACATGCAGCGGTAGCAACTGCCGTTGCGAGTCATGATCGAGCCGCAGAAGCTGCAAGTCGGAGCGTCGCCCAGATCGACGATGCTCGACAAAGCGTCGGCCGCGTGATGAGAACCAGTTCTCAGTTCCCGGTTCTCAGTTCCCAGTTGGGGAGAAGCGACGTCGCCGATCTCGGGCTGAGCCGCGGCCAGCTTCGGCCGCAGGTTCTCGAAGAGCAACTGCTGCTGTCCGGTGAGGAAGCGCATATGCAGCCAGCGGAAGATGTAATCCATGATCGACTTGGCGAAGCCGATCTCGGGATTGCCGCTCCAGCCGCTGGGTTCGAAGCGGGTGTGCTCAAATTTTTCGCAGAGCAGCTTGAGCGGCACGCCGTGCTGCAGAGCGATGGAGACGGCAAGCGCGAAGCTGTCCATGAGGCCGCTGACGGTCGAACCTTCTTTGGCCATGGTGATGAAGATTTCGCCCGGCTCGCCGCTCGGGTAGAGGCCGACGGTGATGTAGCCCTCGTGGCCTCCGATGTTGAATTTGTGCGTAACCGACATGCGCTCTTCGGGAAGCTTGTGGCGGACGGCACGCGGAGGCGCGTTCAAGTTTTCTTCAACCACAGAGGACGCAGAGGGCATAGAGGTATTTCCAGCTTGGGCTGTCTTAGTCCCGGCAGCGCTAAGCGGCTGGGATTTTTTGCAGCCGTCGCGATAAATCGCGACTGCTTTCAATCCCAGCTTCCAAGCCTGGATGTAAGCCTCCATGATCTCTTCAACTGAGGCCGACTCAGGCAGATTCACGGTTTTCGAGATCGCACCGGAGATGAATGGCTGCGTGGCCGCCATCATTTTGAGGTGTCCCATGTAGTGAATGGAGCGCGTGCCTTTGGCCGGCTTGAAGGAGCAATCGAAGACGGTGAGGTCGTCGTCCTTGATATGGGGCGCGCCTTCGATGGTGCCGGTCGCGTCGATGTAGCTGACGATCTTGTCGGCTTCATCGTGCGAGTAGCCGAGCTTGAACAACGCCGTGGGCACGGTGTTGTTCACGATCTTGATCATGCCTCCGCCGACCAGCTTTTTGTACTTCACCAGCGCGAGGTCCGGTTCCACCCCGGTAGTATCGCAGTCCATCATGAAGCCGATGGTGCCGGTGGGAGCGAGCACGGTGACCTGGGAATTGCGGTATCCGAATTTTTCGCCGTGGGCGAGAGCTTCGTCCCAGCAAGCTTTGGAAGATTCGTAGAGCGGAGCGGGGACATTGGTCTTGTTAATGTTGTTGACAGAGGCGCGGTGCATGCGGATGACGTCGAGGAAAGGCTCGCGATTGATGTACCAGCCGGGGCAGGCGGCGCCGGGCATCGCCTTCGATCCGAGATTGGTTTCAGCAAGACCTTTCTGGGTGGCTTCGGTTGCGGGAACCAGAGGCTGGCAGAGTTCGGCAATCTTCGACGACTGCAGATACGCTTCGCCGCACATGATGGCGGTGACGCAGGCGGCGTAGTCGCGTCCGGCATCGGAATCGTAAGGCAGACCGGCGGCCATGAGCAGCGCGCCGAGGTTGGCGTAGCCAAGTCCGAGTGGACGATAGTCGTGCGAGTTCTTGCCGATCATCTCCGTCGGGTAGCCGGCGTTGTCGACCAGAATTTCCTGGGCGGTAATGAGCACATCGACGGCATGACGGTAGGCCTCAACGTCAAAGGTGCCGTTTGGGGCGAACTTCAGAAGATTCAAGCTGGCGAGGTTGCAAGCCGAATCGTCGAGGAACATGTACTCGGAGCAAGGATTCGAAGCATTGATGCGAGCGGTGTTCTTCGAGGTGTGCCAGCGGTTGACGGTGGTATCGAACTGCATGCCGGGATCGCCGCAGTTCCAGGTGGCATCGGCGATTTTGTAGAGCAGTTCTTTGGCTTTGTAGGTGTGCATCGGGCGACCATCTTTGACGGCGCGAGTGCTGAAGTCGGTGTCGCGCAGGACGGCATACATCAAGTCGTCGGTAACGCGGACGGAGTTGTTGGCGTTCTGAAAGAAGATGGAGGTGTAGGCGTCGGAGTCAGGATGCGATCCGTCGTAACCCATGGCGACCAAGGCGTGAGCTTTGGCTTCTTCTTTCTGCTTGCATTCGATGAAGTCGACGATGTCGGGATGGTCGATGTTGAGGATGACCATCTTAGCGGCGCGGCGAGTCTTTCCGCCGGATTTGATGACGCCGGCGAACGCGTCAAACCCTTTCATGAAGCTGAGCGGGCCGCTGGCAATACCGCCGCCGCTGAGGCCTTCGGTTGAAGAACGGAGGGGAGAGAGATTGGTGCCGGTTCCGGATCCCCATTTGAAGAGCATACCTTCGGTCTTGGCCAGTGTGAGGATTGAATCGAGCGAATCTTTGACCGAATTGATGAAGCAGGCGGAGCACTGCGGCGTTTTGTAACCGGTGACGCCGAATTCAACGCGGCCGAGAGCGAAATTCCAGTGCCAGTTGGCTGCGTCCGAGTTGGGTTCGATGCGGTCGCATCCGACGTTAAACCAGACCGGCGAGTTGAAGGCAGCATATTGGCGCAGGAGAATGTGCGCGAGTTCGTCATGGAAAGTGGCGCCATCGTCAGGCGTGGCGAAGTAGCCCTGCGCCAAACCCCAGTCACGAATGGTTTCTGCGACGCGGCTTACGAGTTGCCGCACCCCGGTTTCGCGCTCAGGCGTACCGATGGTGCCGTGCAGATATTTGCTGGCCACGATGTTGGTTGCGGTCATCGACCAGTCTTTCGGGACTTCGACATCTTTCTGCTCAAAGATCACGCCTCCCTTGGAGTCGGTGATCTGCGCAGTGCGACGCTCCCACTCGAGCTCGTCATAAGGAGACACACCGGGCTTGGTAAAAAAGCGGCGAAAGGTGAGGCCAGAGGTCTTTTTCTGGATCGGAGACGTCGGCGGGGCGGCGACGGCATTCGGGGCTCTCTTCTCAGTAACTTCTGCCATTCTTCTCTCCTGCGGAGTGGATCAATTCAATTACAGCAGTTCTCGGACGTCAGTTCTCAATTCCTAAATCACCGAATCTATTGTCGTTCGCACGGGGGGAGTCCGGCAAAACCGGAACCGTGGAACGGGCACCGCACTGTTTGCTGCGGGGACGGCGTGAGATCACCTCGGCCAAAGCGCTCGCCCCAATTCGACTAATTTGCTTCTATGGGATCGCTACACTATACCCGTATGTTGGGCCTGTCAAGTGGGCGTATCTATATATTGTATAGCAAAGTAATCAAATGCTGTGTCCACACCCAGCGGCTTATTTTCCACAGAATGCGGCCCGTCATGCACTGCCCGGAGGTCCGGTGATACAGGGCGTAATTGAAGGCAGGGGTGCGGAGCGACGGACACAAGACGGCCAAGCGCTATCGGCCGGCCCCATTTCGACATAAATGTCTTCGAAGATTTCGCGGCGCTGAATACTGCGGCGTCCATCGGAACATTCAACCAGGTAATCGCCGGGTTGACCTCGATGCTCGCGCCCCAGCGCGTCGACGAATGCTAATGGTTTGGTGAGTTGTTGTGCCTTGATCAGAAAGCGCGTGCGATAAATGTTCCAAGCAGCAGCCGTATTCACGTCATTCACCCTTGGGGGAGGGAGAGCCGGATTGTGGGTTGAAGTTAGCGCGTCAAATCACCTGCCGCAGCCTTCACGCGAAGGATTGCGGGAACTCACTCGGCTGGAATTACGGGTAAGGTGACGCGAATCTACTCTTGAATTTGTGGAGCGGTCAATTCCAAATTTTTGGTGCAATGAGGAAAACAAGTAATCGCAAATCCGGATCCGTCGAAAATTGTTACGGCCGAACTCATCTCACCTGAATGCGGCTCTGGATCAAGGTTTTCGACGCAGCAGAAGCAAGGACAGGTCTCAGATGATTCATCGACTTGAATTTGCACAAAGAGGGCACAGATTATTCAGAGACAATCGTTCTCAGCTGCATTCTCAGTTCTCGGTGTGGACAAGCCCCGAGCGGGGCTTGTCCGCAGGAGAATCTAGCGATGCGCCATGGCAGGTTCTCGATGAGACTGGAATACCTGAAGGCGCTGGTTAATTTCGTCCCAGTTCACCACGTTCCACCAGGCTGCCAAGTACTCTGGTCGACGGTTGTTGTATTTCAGATAGTAGGCGTGCTCCCAGACATCATTGCCCATGATCGGAAACAGACCCTGGGAAATGGGATTATCCTGATTGGGCGTGCTGATGACCTGGAACTCTCCATTGGATTTTCCGACAAGCCAGACCCAACCGCTACCAAACTGCTTTGTGCCGGCATCGTTGAACTTGGTTTGAAAATCTTTTAAGTTGCCGAAGCTCTTTTTGATTACTTCTCCGATCTGACCGGAGGGCTCGCCTCCGCCTTTGGGCTTCATGATCTTCCAAAACATGGTGTGGTTCATGTGGCCGCCGGCATTGTTGCGAACGGCGGTGCGGATGTCCTCGGGAACGGAGTTGAGATCCCGTAGTAGCTCTTCAACTTTCCTGGATTGCAGATCGGGGTGCTTCTCCAGCGCGGCATTGAGGTTCTTCACATAGGCGGCGTGGTGCATATCGTGATGCAGCTTCATGGTTTGAGCATCAATCGTGGGTTCGAGGGCTGAGTAGTCATAGGGCAAAGCTGGTAATTCATGGGCCATAACGCTTTTCATCCTCCGTGATAAGAAGATGATACAGGCTATCACGGGGATTCACCGGGGATGAGAGTTTGCGCGCCGAGTCGATTTCCGGTGATCGGGGCGGATTCTGGCCCAAGCCTGAAAAACCTGCTCACATTAAGTCGTGATCGCGGTCACAGTCTTCCTGTGAGGTATTCGGTAAAAGCAGAAGATTGCTGGTCTCGTATACGGTCTGCACCGGGGACAAATCATGGCTGACCTCACAGCACCTCCCGAACTGCAATCGGCAATCAAAGCGTTGGCTTCACTGTCGAGGAAGGCAAAGGGAAGCATTTTGTTCCGCCGTGGCGACCCTGGCATAGGCGTGTTTCTCATTCTCGAAGGGGAAGTAAGTTTGACGTTGGAGGGACGGGCTTCGGTTTATCCGCAGCGTAAGTTGGGAAAAGGAGCGATTGTCGGCTTGCCAGCTACGCTCTCGAACGGAGCTTACAGTTTGGGAGCTGAGGTGAGCGAGGATGCGGAACTGGCATTTCTCTCGCGGCAGGACTTCGTTGAAATGCTTGCCAAGGATCCGAACCTCTGCCTGGAAGCTATGAATTTGCTGGGACACGAGATTGCGAGCATCCGGTCGGCTCTGGTTTCTCATAGGGAGAACAAGTCAGGATCGGTTCGGATGCGAGGATAAGAAGTTGATCAGTGCGGAAGTTCGATTCCGGGCTGAGTCAGAATCCTCGGCCTGGTTGCTCTAAGTTTCGGAATTCCCCAAATTAAAACTCGGTAACCGAGCAGAACACTCAATACGATCGCGTATTCGAGGGGCTTGTGAATATCTTTTTTTACCAGCCACCAATAGTGGATAACACCAGCTACGGCGCTGACGTAAATGAGCTGGTGCAGGCGAGACCAGCGCTTGCCACCGAGCCGGCGGATCCAGCCTGAGGTTGACGTGATTGCGAGCGGGATGAGCAGCAGGAATCCTGTGAATCCGACCGTGATGAACTTACGCTTTGCAATGTCGGCCAGCATTTCATGAACGTCGAAAAACTTGTCGAGCCAGATGTAAGTAAGAAAGTGGAGCGTGACATAGAAAAACGCAAACAAGCCAAACATGCGGCGGAAGCGAATCAGCCAAAGCTGGTGGGTGAGCTTACGGAGCGGGGTGATGGCGAGGGTCACAAGCAAGAAGATGAGCGTCCAGTCGCCGGTCGAATGAGTAATGACTTCGATGGGATTGGCACCCAAAGCCTGGTGGTAGGCTTTCCATCCCAGCCGAGCTAAGGGGCCGAGACAAGCTAAAAAGACGACGGGTTTGAACCAGCGAATCATTGGAAATCGGAACGCTGCGCAAAAGCAGCTTGCTCGGGATGACAACACTCGTTGAAGCAGTTTGGACTCATCAGAAATTCTTTTTCAAATCCATACCGCTATACAGGCTGGCGACCTGGTCGTAGCCGTTGAACATAAGTGTAGGACGCTTGAGAAACTCACCCAGACGCCGCTCCTTGGCCTGACTCCAGCGGGGATGATCCACGTGGGGATTCACGTTGGAATAAAAGCCATACTCATTGGGAGCGGCGCGATTCCAGGTATTGACCGGTTGCGAGTCGGTGAAGCTGATGCGCACAATCGCCTTCGCGCTCTTGAAACCATATTTCCACGGAACGACGATGCGAAGCGGGGCGCCATCCTGATTGGGAAGTACTTCGCCATACATGCCGAAGCAGAGCAGGGTGAGAGGATGCATGGCTTCATCCATGCGTAGACCCTCAACGTAAGGCCAATCGAGGACATTGCCGCGCTGTCCTGGCATCTGGCTTGGGTCGAGGATGGTGGTGAATTCCACAAATTTTGCTTTGCTCGTGGGCTGGGCCCGTTTGATCAATTCGGACAAGGAAAATCCGACCCAGGGCACGACGATCGACCATCCCTCGACGCAGCGATGACGATAAATTCGCTCTTCCGGCGGGGCCATTTTAAGAATTGCGTCCACATCGAGTTCCTGCTTTTTGCTGACCAGGCCGTCGATTTTCACTTTCCACGGACGCGTTTTGAAATTTTTGGCCAGGCCCGCGGGTTCGTACTTGTCGGTCGAGAACTCGTAGTAGTTGTTGTAATTGGTGACATCTTTGTACGGAGTGATCGCTTCGGTCGTGGAGAATTGGCTTTTTTGGATTCCGTCGATCTTAGCATCAGCGTGGACGAGAGCGGGAGAGATCAGATCACCTAGGCCGGCGCCAGTGGCCAAGGCTGCCCCCGCGAGCGCCGCACCTTCCATAAACTTCCGGCGGTTCAAGTACAGGTTCTTAGGCGTAATTTCGGATGAAGGAATTTCAGCAGTCTTTTTGATAAGCATGGAATAAATCCCCACTTAATATACGAGCCTCGCGGTTCGTTGGATTGCCTCAGTATTGCGGTCTTAGAGTAAGACTTAGACTTGCAGCGAAAAGTTGCAAGAAGCTGTGTTTCTGGGCAAGAAACAGATGTGTGCCGCAGGGCTTAGGGGTAAAAAGCAGTTCTCAGTTCTCAGTCTCGGTTCGCAGCGGTTGGTTTCTAGTCGGCCCGATACACAAATCTACCGTTGACGATTGTGGCCACGACTTTTCCTATGAGTTGCCACCCGTCGAACGGGGTATTGCGCGATTTGGAGCGGGACTTCGCCGCATCGACGGTCCAGCGCTTCTTGGGATCGAAGATGGTCACGTCGGCATAGTTTCCGCGGGCCAGGGTACCCCGGCCAGGAAGATCGACAACCCGGGTCGGACCGGTGGTGAAGAGTTCCACAATTCGACTTAGAGGGATATGGTGCTCGCGGTGCAGGCGGGTAACGGCTAATGCGAAGGCGGTTTCCAAACCGGTAATGCCGAAAGCCGCTTTCTCGAATTCCACCATCTTTTCCTGCATGGCGTGCGGCGCGTGATCGGTGGCAATGGCGTCGATAGTGCCGTCCCCCAGGGCAACCAGCAGGGCTTCGCGATCCTCGGCGGAGCGCAAGGGCGGATTCATTTTGTAGTTCGTGTCGTAGTCGCGGACGTCGGCATCTGTAAGGGTGAAATGATGAGGCGTTACTTCACAGGTAATCCGAGCCTTGCTGCGTTTCCCTCGGCGCACGGCTTTGAGGGAGTCGGCGGTGGAAAGGTGCGCAACATGATAACGGGTGCCAGTGAATTGCGCCGCGAGCTGGACGTCCCGATCAATAATGGAGGCCTCTGCAAATGGTTTCATGCCGCGAAGCCCTAGGCGAAAAGAGGTGGCACTCTCGTTCATCGAACAGTTTTCGGTGATGCGGGTGTCTTCGGCGTGCTGAATGACCGGGAGATTGATTTCCGCGCCGAGACGCAGCGCCTCGCGCATCGTGGTCTCGTTGAGAACAGGACGGCCGTCGTCGCTGACAGCGACCGCGCCTGCCCGCTGCAACCCACGAAAATCAGTCAAGACGGCGCCTTTGCTGGCCTGCGTAGCTGCAGCGATGGGAAATACGTTGACCACGGTGCCTCGCTGGGGCTGGCGAAGCCAGTTGACCCAGTCGGGTGAGTCAACGATGGGGGACGTGTTTGGCATGCAGCAGACGGAGGTAAATCCACCCGCTGCCGCGGCGGCGGTGCCGCTGGCAAGGGTTTCCTTGTAGCTTTGGCCGGGCTCGCGCAGGTGGACATGCAGATCGATAAATCCAGGGGCTACCGCGAGTCCGCGGGCGTCGAAGGTTTCATCGGCACTAGCGCGAATCTTATTCGGCGGAGCGACCTCGGCGACGCGGCCATCCCGCAGAAGAAGATCCATGGGCGCATTCACTTTGACGGCCGGGTCGATCAGGTGGCCACCCTTGATCAGCAGCGATGCCGGTTTAGATTTATCTTGCACCATAAAGAATCAACCACCAAGGGCACGAAGTTCCACGAAGGAAACCATTTCGAAAATCATGCAGTTTCGCCACCATGATCTGAATCCATCATCTTGCTTTGCCCAGCGCCCTGGCCATGATTGCCATACGCACAGGAACGCCGTTGCGAACTTCCTCCACGATTGTCGACTGAGGACAGTCAGCCACTTCCCAGGTCAATTCGAGCCCGCGAATAATGGGCCCAGGATGCATCACGATCGCGTCAGGTTTGGCTAATTTCAGCCGGGTCATAGTCATCTGATAGCGAGCAATGTAATCCTGCAGGCGAATTTTCAGGCCTGCCAATCGCTCCTTCTGCACGCGTAGAACCATGATCACGTCAGCGCCACGAACTGCGTCCTCAGTGCTGCGGGCAATTTGAATCCCCGGGGCTAGCGAGGTGGCGAGATCCGGAAGAAGTTCGGGTGGACCACACAGAGTGATGTGAGCATTGAACTTGGAAAGCAGATGAATGGCGGATCGGGCCACACGGCTATGATAGATGTCCCCCAGAATCACGACTCGCAAACCGGTAAGTTTCTTTTTGTGGCGCAAAATTGTGTAAGCGTCCAAGAGCGCTTGCGAGGGGTGTTCGTGCATGCCGTCGCCGGCGTTGATGACCGGCACTTTGAGGTGATTTGCCATAAGCAATGGGGCGCCGGCAGCCGGATGGCGGATGACGATCAAGTCAGCACCTACGGCTTGAAGCGTGTATCCAGTGTCGATCAACGACTCACCTTTTTCGATGCTGGAGCCGCTGGAGAGGACGAGAGTGGTCATTGCGCCCAGCGATTTAGCGGCGATTTCAAAGGAGCTGCGAGTGCGGGTGGAAGCCTCGTAGAAAAGCAGCAATATGCGTTTGCCGCGCAGCAGGGGCTTCGGCTTTGCGGGATTCATGCGGCGTGCGAGTTTCAGCAATGCCGTGATTTCCGCAGCTGAAAGATGTTCGATGCCGAGCAGGGAACCACGTGGAACGTTCGCCATTCCGTGCCTAGTATGAGGCGCGCAGACCGCAGGGCCTCAGTTTTCTCTTTCTACCAGCAGAACCTTTTCGGTGTTATCCAGTTCGCGCAACTTCACCTCGATAATCTCGCGATCTGTGGTTTGCACTTTGCGCCCGACGAACGCCGCCTCGATGGGCAATTCGCGATGGCCGCGGTCGATCAGGACGCAAAGCTGCACCTGTTGCGGACGACCTTTATCGAAAAGAGCGTCCAGGGCGGCACGCGTGGTGCGCCCGGTGTAAAGGACATCATCCACCAGAATGACCTTTTTTCCGGTGATACCAATGCCAATTTCGGTTTTCTGTACAACCGGCTTTGGACCGACAGTGGAAAGATCGTCACGGTAGAGAGAAATGTCCAAGGTGCCCAGCGGGATCGGTTTCTTCTCAATTCGTTCGATCATCTGGCTGAGGCGCTGGGCAAGGAAAACGCCGCGACGGCGAATGCCGACGATCGCCAAGTCCTCGGCGCCATTATTTTTCTCGATGATTTCGTGAACCAGCCGGACCAGAGTACGCTCGATTTCTGATGGCGACATCAACTGCGCCTTCTCTTTAAGGTGAGCCGGAGGAGTCGCGGGTCGCGGAGTCATGAACGCTGCATGATACGCGGGTGGAGCGGGTCGGAGCAAGGGAGGCAGGATGATTTACTTTTCGCTGCGGCGGAGCAGGGCGGCAGTGATGGCGCCGCCGGCTGTGGAGAGAAGTAAAAAAAATACGAGCATCACGATTAAGCCCATGGCCATCACCAAGGTCAGGCCGGCCGGGCTCTTCAGGTATTCGAGAACCTGCTGTGCCTGCGGATCGGCGGTGCGCGCAGCGGATTGCTGGACGGCTTCGAGAAGTGCGGTCCGCAGCTGGCTACCCGTGTGGAAGACGAGCACTTCGAGAGCGGTAAAGATACAGAAAATGCCGAAGCCAAACATGCCACTCAAGGCACCCAGCTTCGCGCCCGCCCCTGGCGTCAGGCCAATGGCGAGATGACGCCGGCGATAGAACAAAACCGCCAGCACCCCCGACGCGATCATTCCTAATCCGAATGCTCCTAAGGGAACAAACATCAGAAGAGCAGAAATGAGCCCGGCCAGCGCCGCCGAGGGCAGAGCTTGTGACCACTGAATGGCACCGTAAGCGAGCGATTGGACAGGAAAATCAGAGGCGAAGGGCGTTGAGAATTCAGCTGCAGCTACTCGAATCTGAGGCGCGCTGCAATTCGGGCAGAAGGCAGTTCCGTCCTCAACGGTTGCGCCACATTTGTTGCAGGGATGCTCCACCGATTCAAAACTAACAGCAGAAAGAAAAAGAGTGCAAGGATGGGCGGGTCAGGGACGCTGTTGGATTCCCCAGGTTAGCTCGCAGACGGCGCTCGCGAACCTGGGCCACCTAGATTGACGCCGTTCTGCATCTTCCCAGGCTAGCTCGCACACTCGGCTCGCCAACCTGGGCCACCTAGATATCGGCTTGCTTTCCCCGAGTGCGCACGTAGACCAGGGCGAAATCCGATCCTTTACCCTGGGGTTCCACGGAAACGACGTGTTCGTTATCGTCCGTTCCAGACTTCAGTTCGACGACATTCCCGCTGTTGTCGCTTTCGCAACTGACTGGACGCGAGCCGTGATCGCCTCCACCGGCAACTACATCGCCGCCGTGTTTCTCAGTGTGGCATTCGACAACGGTTCCGAACTTTTTCATCTGCTGGCGGTAAAAAGCCAGAACCTTGCTGGGCGGATCATCGGATTCATACTCGATCGCGACCACTTTGACCCCAAACAGGCCGCTCGAAATATTCACATTGGCACTCTTACTTTCGCCATCAGACTTAGGCTTCTGATGAGCACCGGGATAGACGGCCAAGCCGGTGTCGTGCACGTCGGCCTCTTCGTTTACGTGAATGCCGCCGATGGGTGTGTCGATGTCAACTTTGCTATTTTCGCCATTCTCGCGGTCTTTCACGTTGATCGTGCAGGCGAGCAGAGTAAGGCAGCCGAGAGATGCCAAGATCAATGCGAGTTTTCGGCAGTGAGCGGATTTACCGGGTAAGGATGCGCGCCCAGCGTGCGTCGGTTCGCATCGCTCAAAACACGAGGCATTCGCACGGCGCGTCCACATCCCTGGCGGCGCAAATGAGGCTTGCTCGGGATGACAATGCTGCGTTGTCTTATTGTCCACCAGCTTGAACATGAGAACCTCCTTGTGCCGCCTGGACGGGGCGCTCCATCCCGAAGCCGCGCAGCGCAATGTTAGGAATGGTGACCGGAAGATGACCGTGAACCGGGATTTCCCCGAAGAGCGCTTTCACCGCGCTGACCTCTGAGACTCCGGCATTGGAAAATGTGCAGAAGTAATTCTGGACAGCCGGAAAATCCTGGGCGAGATAAGGATTGCCCATGGCGAGCATCACAGTTTTTTCTCCCGCACGATCCAGGATGGTTTGCAATAATGTGCCGTTGGCATCGGAAACTCCGACAGTGTTAGTCACGCCGTTCGGACCCTGTATGGCTCTTCCGGCCGTTGGAACCACGTAAACTGCCGCGATGACCGTCTTCGCTTGCTCCACTGCCTGAAGCACTGCCTGCGACATAGCCGAAGCAATCCGCGAATCCACGTAAAAAACATTTGCGTCAGGAATTCGCGCACGAAGTTGGCGCTCCAGCACGCGCCCCACATCGAGACGAACGTCTTCGGAGAAAATCACAGCAACCACGTTATTGCGAACTGCCTCCACGTTCTGATACGGCAGACCGGCTCCGGCGGTTCCAGAATTTTTCAAAGGCAGGATTTTGCCATTGTCGCGGACTAAGGTAACGGCATCATCGGATATCCGTTGGCCTTCGGCCAGATTCTCTGGCTTCGCGACCGACTGCTCGAGGGTTTCCAGATTCACCAGGCGAGCCTTTTGAAGTCCTAGAGAAGCCTTGGCTTTGAGTATCTTGAGCACAGAAGCATCCAGCTGGGCAGCCGGGATTTCACCTGTTTGGACGGCTTGCAACATGGAGCCGTAGGAGGCATCGAGGTCTACGGGAAGAAGCAGTACGTCGTTGCCAGCTTTGAAGGCATCCACCGCCGCCCGCCCAACATTGTTCGCGTAAATCCGGGTAAGCGCGGCCATATCCAGGGCGTCGGTGATAACGATCCCATGGAAGCCGAGTTGATTTTTCAAAAGGCCGGTGACCATTGCGGGCGAAGTTGTGGCCACGTGGGTCGCTTGAGAATCGAGAGACGGGACAGTCACATGCGCAATCATGACGGAATCGACACCGGCTGCGATGGCCTGACGGAATGGCGGAAGCTCCACCGAGTTGAGCCGCGCCATATCTCCCGTGACCTGCGCCACACCCAGGTGCGAATCGGTCGCGGTGTCTCCATGTCCGGGGAAATGCTTGGCGGTGGTCATCATGCCATTCTCGCGAGCGGCGCGGATGTAGGCGGCTACCAAATTTCCAACCTGTTGCGGATCCTCCCCGAAAGAACGCGTATTGATGATGGGATTTGCAGGATTGGAGTTCACATCGGCATCGGGGAAGAAATTCCAATGGACGCCGATGGCTCGGGCTTCCTGAGCGGTAATTCGGCCGAAAGCGGCGGCATAGTCGGAGTTGCCGGTGGCGCCGAAAGCCATGGCGTGAGGGAAATCGGTGGTGCCATGCAGGCGCATGCTCACGCCGCGTTCAAAATCGGCGGCGATCAGCAAAGGCAGTTTCGAATCTTCTTGCAGGCGATTCAGCAGCATGGCGGCTTCGTAGGGCTCATTGCGATACAAAAACGGCGGATCCCAGCGGACGGTCATGGCGAAAGATCCGATGTGATATTTGTTCATGGTGTCGCGAAGTTGGAGGTACTGAGGATCATTCGCGTTCATGAATTGGGCGCGCACCCAGATCATGAAGAGCTGCCCGACTTTTTCCTCAACAGAAAGCTTGCGTAGTGTTTTCTCCGCCCACTTCTCACCATCACGGTCGAGATGGATCGGGCCCGGGACGGAGTACTTCTCTTTGGCGAGCAAGGGGGAACAAAGCAGGACGCAAAAGAGAAATAGCAAAGGTAAGCGTGGCATGAGGGGAAGATAGCACGAGGTCAGGAGTCAGGAGTCAGGGGGCAGGAGCCGCTTTTGACAAGAACGGGCTGGAATTACGCCCAAGTTGTTGAGCTATCTGGCTGAAATAGCGGCACGTTGGTTACTTGCGAGGAGCGAGCCGGGAGGTCATGCTGGAGCGAAATGCAGGATTTGGAACAATTAAGGCAGCTGCCGGAGGACTGGTCTCGAGAAGCCGTCTGCGGCAAGATTGCCGAATTGTTTCACGTCAAACCAACCGAAGTGGCGCTGCTCGAACTCCGGGGAAAACTGCTGCATTTCGTTTTCCCGGCCGAACTGGCGACGGCAGGGGCGATTCCACTCTCAAGCTCAGCGGTGGCGGCCCGAACCGCACAGAGCATGAAATCGGAAATTTTTAATGGATTTGCCCAGGTCAACCATTTCAGCGTGTTTGAGTTGGTGAAAATTGGAGACAGCGGATTGGACGACCAGGTGATTCAAAAGCTCATGTCCGCGCCCGTCGTCAGCGGCAAGGGCGAGGTGCTTGGGGTGATACAGATTTCCCGCAAAGGCCCGCGCCCGAATATCGCCGGGCCAGACTTTACCGCAGCTGACCTGCAGAAGCTGGAAGCGGTTGCCAAGTTCGTCGCCAAATACATGGGCAAAGGCAGAGCAGCGGCGCACGCGGCGGCCCAGCTGTAATCGGCTGCTTGGCTATCTTGGCCGGGAACCCCTACCTGGGATTTAAGCGCGCCGTCGCCCCGCACACAAACAAAGCCAAGGGACAGAGAGCGCAACTGCCTCGCTTTCCGTCGGACCTGTCTCGTTGTTATTGCAGCGCCGTCTTCGAGGCGCAACCGGCAACGCTGCCAATGGCTGCGCCGGGACTGTTATAGCGGATGACGCCGTCCGAGTTGGAGCAGAAGCCACGAACGCCGCTCTGTCCAAC
>Ga0070731_10002978_pt1 | contig 15576 bp, 11 predicted proteins | sample Coa_R1_2_FD_66448 | JGI IMG/M metagenome (GOLD analysis project Ga0070731, IMG submission 66448) | Surface soil microbial communities from Centralia Pennsylvania, which are recovering from an underground coalmine fire - Coalmine... | ecosystem: Environmental > Terrestrial > Soil > Unclassified ...
GAACCGAGCGTGGGTATCTACAATCTGTTCAACTTCGCCAACTTCAACCTGCTGCCGGAAGTCATGACCGGCCTGTTAAACGGCAGTACGCAGTCGCTTAACGGGACCACATCGTCCAATCAAGGGTCGCTCCGCGTGGGCAACGGCACCGGCGTCTACTCGCTCGGCTCGCCGCGGCAACTCGAATTCGGCTTGCGGCTCACCTTCTAACACTCCGTAAAGCTCTAGAAAAACTTCAGCCGCCAGTTTCAACCTGGCGGCTTTTTTATGCTCCGAAAAAGATGGGAAGGCTTAGAGTACGGTAAGCAAGTTCTAAAGGATAGGTGTAAATGACCGCGTTGCTCAGTCGACCTGCATTTCGCGTTGCGCTGATCGCTCTGGTGTTAGCGCTGCCTGCACGCGCAGAGCAGCTCTCGCTGCAAGCTCTCGTCACCCCTTCCACTGTGGTCCTGTCGAAGGATGGTGATCCGATCACATTCGCGCTTCACGGCTTCATCGAGTTCAAATCGCTCAGTGAGACGTTCTCCTATATCGACTCTCAAGATCAGCGCTGGAAATCGAATGCAGGAATCAATGAACAAGAGCGGCAGGCTGCCATGCAAGATTTGCTGCGCCGGGGAGTGGAAAGCCGCGTCATCTCCATGGTTGATGAGCGCCCACTGGAGACGCTGCTGACCCATACCCGCGAAGAGTTAGTAGCGGCTTTAGCGGCAGTGAAAGAACCGGTTCCCGCCGGATATGCCGACGCATTCCTTGCGGTACAGGAAAAATGGAAGCACTCACTGAATTGCTGGAGTGCTTCTCCGTCGATCGCGGCCCGCGTGCTTTCCAACTGGTATCCCATCAGCGAAGGCATACAACTCTACGGAGGGACATATGATTCGACCGAACACTTCTGGCAGGCGGTGAAGTATCACCCAGACATTACGGTTGGTGAGCTGACAGCTTTACTTGCAGTCCTCGAGAAACGGGATTGGGGAACGTGGCTGGCGCGGTTGGACGACGATCCAAAAATTTACTTGCCGAACGCATACGCGGTCGAGTTCCTGCGCGCCAATCTTAAGCCTGAGCATCTCCGACAGTTTCGCGAAGGCCTGGGCAGTCACGGCCTGCGTCCTGACGAAAAAGCGCGAACCGCGCAACAGCGCGGAGCGACACCATTCCGTTTCAGCGCCTTTGAGGAAAAAACTTTGTGGGGAGACCTCGCGGACACGTTTCACCTTATGTATGCCTTCTCGCCGCCCGGAGATCCCATACGCAAGACGCTGGCCGAGCACCATTTTGACGCGATTTATCTGGGAGAGAGACGGATGGGCTTCATCAGCGAAGGATTCCGTTCGTTGATGCTGGAAATCTGGCATGTGAAATATCAGCAGATGGCGCGTTTTCGAGAGGTCATCTCGTCGATTCCGATGGAAATCCGATTAGAGCACTTCCTGAACGACGGCGACTCTCCCGACATTCCGATTCCGGTCTATGTCGGATATTTGAACCAGATCCGAGAGATGGCCAGGGCGCACAAGTGATACGTACGGTTTGCTGCCAGCTATCACGCCGTGAGTGCTCATGTTCTGGCCGGCAGTGACTCTGCGACGAGACTGCGCACCCGCGCTGACGCTGATTCCGACGGTTGTAATATTGGTGTGCGAGGGGCAACCATGCCGGGCAATGCTGGGCCGGGTGGGATGCAGTGCGTGCTATCAGGACATTCGGAGAGCGCATGCCAACGATATGGACTTTGCTCGCGATCATTTTCATCCTGTTCAAGACTGTTGTCGCTGAGCCAACCAGGCCCAAAGATGTCGCTCCACAGCAGATCGATGAACTCTTTTCAGCTTACAACGGACCTCATTCCCCCGGCTGCTCGGTGGGTGTGATTCGCAACAATTCTTTCATCTTTCAGAAATCGTACGGCCAGGCGAGCTTGGAATTCAACGTGCCCCTTACGTCGAAATCCGTCTTCTATATGGCGTCAGTATCAAAACAATTTACAGCGGCCAGCATCGTTCTTGCCGCCGAGCAAGGGTTCCTTTCCCTCGATGATGATGTCCGTAAGTACGTTCCGGAGCTACCGGACTATGGAACACGAATAACGCTTCGTCAGATGATGCACCAGACGAGCGGTTACCGCGATTTTTTGGATTTGACATACCTGTCCGGAAGAAATATCTCTGCGCTTTCCTCTCCTGACGATGTCCTCACTCTGATTGTTCGCCAAAAAGGTCTGAATAATCTTCCAGGCGAAGAGTACGTATACAGTAACTCGAACTATTTCTTGTTGGGCGTAGTCGTTAAACGCGCGACCGGCAAGTCCCTTGCGGAATTCGCAGCAACGAATATTTTCCAGCCGCTTGGTATGAAACATACGCTCTTTTACGACAACAACGGCGTCGTCGTACCGAACCGCGTGGCAGCATACGATGCTGAGAAAGACGGCAGGTTCCTTGTGGACTGGTACACTACCTATGACATCGTCGGAGGAGGCGGCCTCATGAGCAATGTCGACGATTTGCTTCTTTGGGATCGAGCCTTCTACTCCAATAAGCTTGGCAAGGGAACATTGATACGCGAACTTGAGACTCCTGGAATATTGAATAATGGGAAACCGATCAATTATGGATTGGGTTTGTGGTTGAGTGAATATCGCGGTTTGAAGATCGTAGAACATAGCGGCGGGACTTTCGGATATCGCACGGAAATTTTGCGTTTCCCAGACCAGCGATTTAGCGTGGTGGCTCTTTGTAATGTCGGAAGCGCGGATGTCGAAGGTCTCGCTCGAAAAATGGCCGACCTTTACCTACAACCGCAGCTGAAGCCAGAACCGGTTCGGGATAGCAAGAGCGGAAGCCCTTTCGATCCGACAGAGTTGGCTGGTACCTATCTCGATCAGCGAAAGCACATGATTTACACGTTTACTGCTGTCGATGGGAACCTTATGGCTTGGGGTGCGAGATTGCAACGATTGGGAGCGAATGAATTTTCCGATCTCGTCGGGAACCCGATTCTATTTGAACGTCGCAATGGCATCATGACGGCGACCCTCACACTTCAAGGCCAGGTGTTTTTCTCCGGGGACCAAGTGTCCGACATTCATCTGAATGAAGCCCAACTCGAGGCGTTCACAGGAGATTATCGCAGCGACGAACTCGACACGACTTACAGGCTATCGCTCGTCAAAGGAATCCTATCGGTACAGATTGGCACACAGCCAGCAGTTAGCCTGACTCCGGTGGCATTGAATGAATTTCAGGCTGGCGATGTCGGCACGATCGTGTTCCAACGCGCTGCCAATCACGTTGCCGGTTTCACTTTTTTTTCGCAGCGATCACGGGGCATCAGTTTCCGGAAGTTGGAGTGAAGATCGCGTTCGGGGTCACATCTCCCGTTGACTCAAATTGCCTCTGCTCCGCCAACCGACATCAACTCAGTGCGCACACACGACGGAAATTGGTTGCGATTCGGGGTAGGTCGCTTGTATCAAGCTTTCGTCCTTCGTTGACGCCCCAACTTTCCCCTCTTACCATGGGACGACCACAGTCGCGCTCATGATCGGCCAAACTGTTTCCCATTACCGCATCCTCGAAAAGCTTGGTGGTGGAGGTATGGGCGTCGTCTATAAGGCCGAAGACCTGATGCTCAAGCGATTCGTTGCCCTGAAATTTCTTCCCGATGCAGTTGCGAAAGATAGCCAGGCGCTCGCCCGTTTCCAGCGCGAAGCGCAAGCCGCCTCAGCCCTGAACCATGCCAACATCTGCACGATTCACGAGATTGGGCAGCATGAAGGCCAGCCCTTCCTGGTGATGGAATTCCTCGACGGCATGACGCTGAAGCACCGCATCGGAAGCCGCGCCCTCGAAACCGACATTCTTCTCAGTCTCGCCATCGAGATCGCCGATGCGCTCGACGCCGCCCACTCCGAAGGGATTGTTCACCGCGACATCAAGCCCGCAAACATTTTCGTGACCAAGCGTGGCCACGCGAAGATTCTCGACTTCGGGCTCGCCAAAGTCACCGCACCGGCGTCCGCTGACGTTGCCGGAATGCCGACCCAAGGCACGGCCATGACCGAGGAGCACTTGACCAGCCCCGGTTCTACCCTTGGCACGGTTGCCTACATGTCGCCGGAGCAGGTGCGGGCCAAAGAGCTCGATGCCCGCAGCGATCTGTTTTCTTTCGGCGCAGTCCTGTATGAGATGGCTTCCGGCACCTTGCCCTTTCGCGGCGAAAGCTCCGGCGTGATCTGTCGTGAAATTCTTGATCGCGATCCAGTCCCGTTGCTCCGGTTGAATCCGGACCTGCCGCCGAAGCTGGAAGACGTCATCAATAAAGCTCTGGAGAAAGATCGCGACCTGCGCTACCAGCACGCGGCTGACATGCGAGCTGATCTGAAACGGCTCAAGCGTGAATCAGAATCCCGTCCGGGCGCAGGCAGCAGTTCAGCAAGAGTCGCAGCGGTCTCGGAAAGTTCCCCCTCGGTAGTGACCGCGACGGCCTCTGGCTCGTCGCCAGCGCGTGCGTCGGGCCCATCATCGAGCGGTGCCGCAGCAACACTCCCGCCTGCATCTGCTGGCAAGCTTGCTTATTTAAGAATTGCGGGTCTGATCTCGGTAGTGCTGGTGGTTATAGCCGCCATTTATTGGTTTGCCCGCGGTCGCAATAATCCCGTAAGCGTCAATGCCGCACAGAGAACGGTCGCAGTCCTTCCGCTGCAGAATCTTGGCTCCGATAAAGATGTCGACTTTCTCCGACTCGCGCTGGCTGACGAAATCGCCACCTCTCTTAGCTATGCCCACTCATTGACGATCCGTCCTTTTGCCACTACCAACAAATACGACGCGCCCAGCCTTGATTTGCAGGAAGCTGGACGTTCCATGCACGTCGCCGACATTGTTACCGGGCACTTTCTGAAGCAAGGCAATCAGTTGCAGATCACGCTCGAAGCCATCGACGTGGCCGACAATCGCACGCTCTGGCGCGACACCATGAGCGTGGCCGCTCCTGACCTGATCGCCATGCAAAGCCAGATCACGGCCAAGGTCCGCCAGGGATTAGTTCCCGCTCTGGGCGCTGGGGCCGATGCCTCGCAAAGCGCCACCCGACCGAAGAATGAGGAAGCCTACGATCTCTTCCTCCGCAGCATTTCCATGCCTCACGAAGCCCAGCAGAACACGGATGCGATCGCGATGCTGGAGCGCGCCGTCGGGCTCGATCCGACCTATGCTCCCGCATGGGCCGCCCTCGGCCAGCGTTACTACTTCGACTCCGCCTATGGGCAAGGTGGCGAAACTTCTCATCAGCGGTCCATGTCAGACCTGGCGCACGCTCTGGCGCTCGATCCCAACTACATCTTTGCCGCCGGTTGGCTGATTCAAAATCGTGTCGAACGCGGAGATCTAATCAACGCCTATCTCGATGCCAAGTCTCTTGTAGATCGTCACCCTGACACTGCCCTTGCCCATTTCACTCTGGCCTATGTTCTCCGCTATGGAGGAGCGGTCGATGAATCCGCTCGCGAATGCAATGCGGCGTACGCCATCGATTCCGGAGATTTCGGGTTTCGCTCGTGTGCGTTTACGTTCACAGAATTAGGCGATTACAACAGAGCGCTCGATTTTCTCCGGCTGGATGCCGGGTCGAATTGGTCCAACACAAATCTGGTGAGGACCTATCTGCGCATGGGCAAAACAGCCGAGGCGCGGAATCTGTTGCAGCAGATGGATTCGCGCAGCAACGGCCTGCTGAAATGTCTAGACAGTAAAAATCCAGCGGATCTCGTCGACGGTGCTCGCCAATATGCCGATAAGGAAATGAAGGACCCCGATCCGGAGGTTCGCTACGGAGTGTCTCCCGATTTGCTTGTCTGCCGTCAACCGGACCTCGTTCTCATGCTGCTGAAGAGTGCGATCGTGACGGGCCACTATTGCGGCTACGACGGTCTGAAGAACGATGTTGCATTCGCTCCGCTGCGCAACCGGCCGGAGTATGCGGAACTACTCGCCGCGGCCAAGCAATGCCAAGCCGATTTCCTCTCCCAACGCTCGCAACCTCGTTGACCTTCAGCACCGGCTAGGACTTAACGCCTCGGGTTCCTGGTTTTCTGATCTGCGAGCCGCGCTGATACGCTAGGGCAAATCATGACTGGTCTGCGGGCGCTCAAGGCTGCAACGGTTTGTGCTTTCGTTGTTCTCATTACGACCGCCTGGGTATTCAGGTTCGATCCGCACGGCTACAATCAAACTCTCAGCAGCCTCCGCGCAAGTTACGGAGACGGCGCCTATATTTTTATCGGAATCTTTTCCGTTGCCAGCCTCGTGTGCACACCGATCTTTGGACTAATCGGTGCGATTGGCATGATCGGCGCGCGCCGGCTGGGCCGCTCCGCGCTTGTTCCGGGAGTTTTGTGTGTTGTTCTGAGTGCCGCCAATTTTGTGCTCTGGAAGAAATACGGCGGCATGCCTGCCAGAGGCGGCGCGACTAGGACTACTTCTGTCACGCAGCAGGCGACCCACGATCCCCCACAATAGCGTCGCGCCAAAGCTCCCCAAAACTGAGATCCGCGACGGGGGTTGGTTGGTCTTGCTTACGGTTGTGCATCTACCACGCACCGAAAACCGACCGTAGCGGAACGGTCGCGGCCTGGAGACATCAACAAATATTTTTGATGTTCATCCAAATGATATGTCTGGGGGAAGTACCAGATCGACCCACGTGGCTGGTACGACGAGCCTCCACGCAGAATAGCGGCACGCGTATGTTCGTCGCGGAATTCGTCCGTCCATTGAGAAACAGTTCCCACCAGATCAAGCACGCCGAACGGACTGCCGCCGGCAGGAAACGAATTCACATTCGCCGGTGGGGAAGCGGTTCGCCCGTGATCGACTGGCGGCACCGCTCGCTCGTTCCAATCATTTCCCCAAGGATAGCTGCGGTGATCGTTCGACTGCGCGGCATATTGCCACTCCCACTCGTGAGGCAGCCGTTTGCCGGCCCACGCGGCATAAGCGCGGGCGTCTTCGATCGAAACCCAAGTGACCGCCTTCTCGCCCCATCCCTCCGGGTAATGGCCCGCTTTCCAATCTCGTAGAAAATTGTGATCGTCTTTGGGATGGTAGGCTGTAGCGCTCAGGAACCGGGCGAACTCCGCATTCGTAACCAGGGTGCGATCGATATAAAAAGCGGCCATGTGCATGGGACGAACATGATTGCGTCGCGCCGAATCCTCCCATGGATACTGAACATCTACGCCGGGATCGTTTCCCCCTTCGACTTCGATGCCGCGAACTTGAAATGTGAAATCACCCTCAGGAACCAGCACCATGCCTGAGGGAAGCTGCGAAGCTGGCTTGGTCGGCTTGATTTCAACGACCGACTGCGGCACAGCAGACCATGCGCCAGAAACCGCCGACAAGGGGCGCCGCGAACGCTCCGCCATAAACGCAAGAATGTTTTTCAGTCTGCCAGCTGACGGATCCTCGCTCGTCGCCAGTACAGCCCCGAATCCTCGGCCATCGATGTCAAAGCTTAGAGCCGCTTCGTTGCCTCGGATCGTGGCCTTGAGTTCCAAGCCGTGCCATAGATCATAGAAGTGCGTGCCGGGCGTAAAGGGAACGCGCAACTGCGGGCCGCGAACGTTGTATTCGTTACGATTCACGATGGTCCAGAGCGTGCTCGCGGTCGCTGGAAATCGGCTGGCAAAGACTCCATCCTGAACGGTAGACGCGTGCGGCTGCCAATCCGCACCGCGAAGATTGTCAGCCATTGCCCGCTCAATTGCGGTGAAACGCAAGAGCGCTTCCGCGTCGTTCGAGTTCGTGCCATACCAGAAGCCCCAAAGGTTCTCGAGCACCGCGTAGCCTTGCCCGTTGAAGAAGGCGTGTTGCAGGCTGTCGGTCTTGTCGCGCGTGAACCGATCGGTCACATTCACGGTATGTCGCGGCTCAAACCACTTTGTCTTGCTCACCATCGGAACGAATGGGTACGGAACTCCTTCCCACGTCACCCAGTCGTTCCACGACAGATTTGTCCACGCAATTGATTCGTCGCGGGGCTGGAACTGAGGTTCAAGCGCAATGGGCGCGCCAATGGCATCGAAGGCTTGACGAAATTGTGCCGGAACGGTCTCGAGCGTGTCGAAATTCACTCCATCGGCTCCAATGGTTTTCATCTCTTCCGCAAGCGCTTTTGCGACGTTGCCAGTCTCACGTGTCCCCGTATCCCACGCCAGGAAAGGAAAAAAAACCTTCACTCCACGCTCGTGGAATTGATCGACCAATTGACGCAGGCCGGGCAATCCTCCCGGAAGGTCCTGAAGCAAATCGAATTGATTGCGGTCGTCGACGCCAAGGTTTGGATAGACATGCCAGATGAGTACGGCGTCAATCTTGCCTACTCGCCGCTCAGTTTCATTTAGAAAACGATCGACGGTGTAGACGCTCTTCTCGGGGTCATACAGGCTGCGGTCCCAGATCAGCACTTGCACCTGTAGAAAGATATGCTGCGTCCATTCCAGTTCGGGGCGCTCATATTCGCTGCCGTTGTAGCGCAGGCGGGTCCGGCGTTCAGCGCGCCAAGCTTTGAGACCCTCGAGCCAATCCGCAGCCTGGGACGGCACATCCGGCCCGGAGAAAAACACTTCTTTGGGCGGCGGCGGTTCCGTGAGATTCATCACGCCGCTGACAGAAACCAGTCCATGCCGGGCCTGCCACTCGTCGGAAGAGGCCGTCCAAACTACGGACAAGACGATGATCCCTATACCAAGCAACCTCTGAAATCTGAAAATCAAGTTCATAAGCGAAGTGTGCGATTCTCCAGGTGCACTGAAAGGACGCGCTGGCAATCTTACAGGGCCAAGCGAAAGAAAGAGCGGGAAACCGACACGACTTGATAGCAAACGCTCGCCCCATTCTTTCGCAACAGGTGTTCTTCTAAAAAAAATTCATGGTTGAATCGGAAAGCTGATAGTACAATCCTCCGCACTTGCACGCGTAGGAGGCAGCGTGAAACTCACTCACGTGACGGTTTGCTTGGCTGTCATGCTGGTTCTGAGCCTGTCCTGTGTCGCTCAAAACTCTCGAGTGCTGCCACCCCAGATGCGCCACGCCCAGGAATTGCAGGCGCAGAATGAGAGCATGGATTCCCATCCTGTCGATACTCAGGCGCTCGCTCGCGAAGCCGACGAGCTTGCCACCCTTGCGGCGTCCGTCCGTCCCGACGTTCATAATTTGAGCCGCGGGATCCTGGCGAAAGATCTCGCGCAAAAGCTGAAACAGATCGAGAAGCTGTCGAAGCATCTAAGAAGCGAAGTGACACGCTAGGGTAAAGGTGCCAGGCTGCAGCCCTTTACCTGCTGAGAATTGGAATGGCAGGAAAATGCCGGACGCGCACATTGCGACGGGCAATCTCCTTTCCGCGATCCCGGAAATCGAGATCCTCTGGTTGACCGCGGGACTCGGTTGCGATGGCGATACCATCGCCATGACCGGCGCGACCCAACCTAGCATCGAAGATCTCGTCAACGGCGCTCTGCCCTGGATTCCCAAGATCCGCTTCCGCAATCCTTTCCTCGCCATCGAAAACGGAGAAGACTTCGTTCGTCCCTTTCGCGAAGCCGCCGATGGCAAGCTGAGCACACCGTTCATTCTTATCGTCGAAGGATCCATCCCTGACGAAAAGAATAAGAGTGAAGGCTACTGGGCTTCCTTCGGAACGGATCCTGTCACGCGTCAGCCCATCACCACTTGCGAATGGATCGATCGTCTCGCTCCCAAAGCCTGGGCCGTCGTTGCCACCGGAACTTGCGCCACCTATGGCGGCATTCACGCCATGGAGGGCAATCCCACCGGCTGCATGGGATTGCCCGACTATCTCGGTTGGGATTGGAAGTCGACCGCGCAGATTCCCATCGTCTGCGTTCCCGGATGTCCCGTCCAGCCCGATAACATGACTGAGACGATTCTTTATCTCCTTTATATGGCCGCGAACCGCGCACCGATGATTCCTCTCGATGATGCGTTGCGTCCCACATGGTTATTCGGCGCGACCCTCCACGAAGGATGCGATCGCGGCGGTTACTACGAGCAAGGCGATTTCGCCGAAGAATACGGATCGCCGAAATGCATTGTGAAACTCGGCTGCTGGGGCCCGGTCGTGCAATGTAACGTCGGCAAGCGCGGATGGATGAACGGCCTCGGCGGATGTCCGAACGTGGGCGGCATTTGCATTGGCTGCACCATGCCCGGCTTTCCCGACAAATTCATGCCCTTTATGGATCAGCCGCCCGGTTCGCTGCTGTCGTCGCAAGCCGTGCAGACCTACGGACGCGCCATTCACGCGCTGCGCCGCTTCACGCAGGCCTCTCTCAATAAGGAGCCGAACTGGCGCGGCCGCCGCTATTCGCGTCGCAATACCGCCGATGATTCGTTAGACTAGAAGCAGGCGTTCAATCGATCGAGTGCGGAAAACCCGGGAGTCTTGATGCCTCAATGGCTTTGGCTCGTCATTGTTCTGGCCGCCTACATCGTCGTGACCCAGTGGCTGTTGCCGAAACTGGGCGTCCCAACCTGAAGGAGCGCTGCTTGCGCTGGGTCCCGGCGTGAACACGAAACCAAATTATCGGTCAAGGATAACGCGGCGGATTCAAAGAGCGTTATCCCGAAGTAGTGGCAGTGTTGCCAACTGCTTGCCGCTCATTGCTCATCGCTATGTCCCTTTTCACGGAACCGTGAAGCTGATTTCAACGTAAATCATCTCAACCGGCATGAACGAAGGAGATCCCGATGCAGAGCCGTATCACCGGTACCACCATGCCAGTCCTCGAATTTGCGCTCGAGCCGAACGAGTCCATCATCTCTGAAGCTGGAGAGCTTTCCTGGATGGGCAGTTCCATCCAGATGACGACTCATACCCAATTCGCGGGTGGAGGCGGACTGTTTGGCGTGATCAAGCGTGTGGCCGGCGGGGGATCGCTCTTCATGACCGAGTACCGCGCCGTCGGTGTTGCCGGAGAACTCGCCTTTGCTACCAAGTTGCCAGGCCACATCGTGCCCGTAGAAGTTGCGCCGGGCCACGATTACATGATTCATCGTCAGGGCTTCTTGTGCGCGACGCCGCAGATTCAGATCGGAGTCGGATTCCAGCAATCTCTGGGCGCGGGAATTTTTGGCGGCGACGGCTTCCTTTTGCAGAAGGTCATGGGACAGGGAACTGCCTGGCTTGAACTTTCCGGCGAACTCATCGTGCGCGACCTGCAACCTGGCGAAACCCTCCGCGTGCATCCCGGCCACGTCGGCGCGTTCCAGGCCAGCGTTTCGTTCCAAATCACGACCGTCCCCGGCATCAAGAACATGATCTTCGGTGGTGACGGCATTTTCCTCGCGGCCCTCACTGGCCCGGGAAGAATCTGGCTGCAAACTCTTCCCATCTCCAAACTCGCGCACGCCATTGAAAAGTACATCCCCCGCGAAGCCCCGCGGCAAGCCGTGGAAGGTGGCGTGGTCGGCGGAATCGTTGGCTCGATCCTCGACAACATGCGCTAAACGACGGAGAGGAGCCGTTGTCCTGTGAAGGCAACGGATGCCAGGTTCCAGGCGACGTCGCTGCAAACCGGCGTGTTGCTGATCCGAGAAGCTGAAGTTCCACCCACACCATGGTGCGCCGTTTTCCCCCGTTCGTGCCATTTGTAAACCGTCGCTCGCACAATAGGATTGCGCATGCTTTGAATCGCTCCCGCGCCACGGAGAAGATTCTCAATGAACGAACGTCAGCACCAGGAAATGCTGCGCTTCATTCTGGAAACACTGAAGCAGCAGGCTATGTTTTTAGACCGCCAGTACGCCTGGATTGTCGCACTGGCCGAAACCATTAAGAGCGACCCTGAGCTTGAGGCGCGCCTCAAGCAGCACCCGCTCTACGATCTCGGGCCAGAGCCGCGCCTTCGAAACTTCGCCACCTTCGAGCACAGTATCGATGCACTCATTCGCCTATTGAATCAGTAAGAGAGCTTTGTTCTGAATACCGGGCGCCGGATGATCTCGGTCGGCTCTCGCTGGCACGAATCCTGGCCACCACCATGCCCCGCCATTTCGGACGTGCATATGCCCAAAGTCATGCCATCTACAACTTTTGGGGAATTTGCACCGACCGAGTCTCCGTCTAAAGTGGGTGCTGAACGATAGGCCTCTCGTTGGTGATTGGAGAAGGGGACCGTACTCGGGGGAGGGCGGTCCAATTCTCTTGTTCAGAATCATGCTGTCGGAAAACGAGAAGGTCGGTCAGTTCGCGCGGGTTAAGAGCTACCGCCAAGTTGCGCCACGTCTGGGTGAATATAGTGGAGACAACTTCCAAACCGTTTTGGGTCGTCATCTGCTCCGTGTGCGGAAAGCGCGTGAATGATGACCTGGGTTCCATCGATGACGATGGCCGTGCGGTTCACGATGAATGCTACGCCTCGCAACCTTCCCAAATCTCTCAGAATTCATCCACACAAGCTGATCCAATCAATCCGTTGGGCCGCTGGCGTACATTCGCTACCAGAATGATCAAGGAAGCAATCGGCGTGCTAGCGGATGGTCATCACTGAAGGCCTAGCCCTTTTTTCTTAGGCTCATCGTCCGTCACATTCCCGCTGCCTCTTGCCATCTCGGTTACACTATCCCTAGGTATCTCCGCCCTTATCCATGATCAACGGCAAACGTGTTGCGGTCGTCATGCCCGCCTACAACGCGGAAAAAACTCTGGAAGCCACCGTGCACGAGATTCCGGAGTTTGTGGACGTCCGCATTCTCGTCGACGATCACAGCCGCGATCAGACGGTGCAATTGGCCCGCCGCCTTGGCCTCTATGTTTTCCAGCATGACCGTAATTACGGCTACGGACGCAACCAGCAGACCTGCTATCGCGAAGCGCTCAACGCCGGGGCCGACGTGGTCATCATGCTTCACCCCGATTACCAGTACACGCCGCTGCTCATCACGGCCATGGCGAGCATGGTGGCCTACGACGTTTATGACGTCGTCCTCGGATCGCGCATCATCGGCGGACGTGCCCTGCGCGGCGGCATGCCGATGTACAAGTACATCTCCAACCGCTTGCTCACCGCCTTCGAAAACTTGTTTCTCGGCGTGAAGCTTTCCGAATATCACACCGGCTACCGCGCCTTCCGCCGCCAGGTCCTGACCGAGTTACCCCTGTTGGAAAATTCTGACGACTTTGTTTTTGACAATCAGATGCTGGCTCAATGCGTGCATTTCGGCTTCCGCATCGGAGAAGTTTCCTGTCCCACAAAATATTTCGCGGAAGCTTCCTCGATCAATTTCCGCCGCAGCGTCGAGTACGGTCTCGGCGTCCTCGCCACCACCTTGCAGTTTGCCTTACAGCGGTTTCGGCTCGCAAACTTGCCTCGCTTCAGCCAGCAGGGCCGCAAGCTTGAAGCGGGAAGCGAAAGCTATTACGCTGCCCGTTCGGGGACCGCGCGCTAGGCGCCCGCGTTTCGTCCCCTCTTCACAATGCCAGAAAGCTCGCCAACTTCTCCCAGCACTCAACTACGCAACGAAGAATTTTCACTCCGCAATTTAGCCCGCCTGGCCGCACTCACCCTACTCGCGTTCGTGGTTATGGGATACCATCCCGGGCTCGAAGACGATTCCTTTTATCTGGCGGCCATCAAATGGGATCTGAACCACGCCCTATTCCCGCACGATGCTGATTTTTTCCGGCTGCAGTTTCAAGCCACAATCTTCGATCGCCTCATCGCACTTTCCGTTCGTCTTACGCATTTGCCCGTTCTGTGGGACGTGCTGCTTTGGCAACTGCTTGGGATTTTTCTCATTCTGTTTGGCTGCTGGCGCATCGCCCGCCGCTGCTTCGCCCTTCCTGAGGCGCAGTGGGCAGCGGTTGCCTTGATCACCGCACTGCTAACTCTGCCGGTGCCCGGCGTCGCCATCAATCTCGCTGATCAATATCTTCACCCACGAACCCTTGCAACCGCAGCCATCGTCGCAGCCATCGCGGCCGTGATCGACAGAAAATTCTGGCTGGCAAGCTTGCTTCTGGCGGTGGCGTTCACCATCCACGCCATCATGGCCAGCTTTGCAATTTCTTTCTGCGCAATCCTGGCCTGGGCGCTGCGTGATTCGAAGATCGCGAAACCATCGCCCGTTCCGCCGCTGGCCGCGATGCTCTTTCCTTTGGGATGGCTGTTCGAGCCTGCTTCGGATGCCTGGCGGCAGGCCGTGGCCACACGCGGCTTTCTTTTCCTTTCGCGCTGGCACTGGTATGAATGGCTGGGAGTCTTTGCTCCGCTCATTCTGCTCTTGGCTTTTCGCCGCTACACGCAAAGCGGCGCACACCAATCTGATGGTTCGAGGTTGCTTCCGTTCACCTCTGCTCTCATTTATTACGGCACCTTTCAAACGATCGTCGGACTGGCGCTCATGTTGCCTCCTGGCCTCGAGCGCCTCCGTCCTTTCGAGCCGATGCGTTACCTGCACTTACTTTATTTGCTCTTCTTCTTGATTATCGGCGGCCTGCTGGGCGGCTACGTCCTCAACCGTCATCGCTATCGTTGGGCATTGCTCTTCATCCCGCTGAGTGCTGGCATGTTCTACGCGCAACGCCAGATGTACTCCGCGTCTCCGCACTTGGAGTTGCCGTCCACCAGGCCGGCGAATGGATGGTTGCGGGCATTTGACTGGATTCGCCTCTACACTCCCGACGACAGCTTGTTCGCGATAGATCCTCATTACGAAAGCCTGCCCGGCGAGGACTATCATGGCTTCCGCGCACTGGCCGAGCGCAGCGTTCTTGCAGATTACGAAAAGGATGCCGGCATGGCCATGCGTGTTCCCTCTCTGGCGCCGCGGTGGCTGAAAGAAGTGACCGCCCTGAACGGATGGCGAAGTTTTCGCGCATCAGATTTCGAGCGGGTTAAAAATGATTTTGGAGTGAACTGGTTTGTCCTGTCGGCCGCCGATGCACAATTCTCTAACACGCAGCCCAGCACAATCGTCTGCCCTTACGCCAATGATGAAGTGAAAGTGTGCCGCCTGCGCCGATGAACACTGCAACGCGTGATCCAAACCGTTACGTCTGGATGGTGTTGGTTGCCTTGGCCGTTCGGCTGGCCGTGATTCCGTTCGTCTATCAGGATTGGATGGACCCGTTCGTTCTCGAACACTGGGCCTTTGGATTGATCGCCCGCTCCATCGCTTCCGGCCACGGCTTCGGCAGCCCCTTCTCGCAAGCGGGAACCGGTTCTGCGCTGCTGCCGCCGGTGTATTCGTACCTGCTCGCGGGCATCTTCAAGATCCTGGGGATTGAGACCAAGGCCTCGGTGCTCGCGGCCCTGTCGGTGAACAGCGTCTTTTCCGCCGTCACCTGCATTCCAGTTTTTCTTTTGGCGCGCCGCGCATTCGGAGAGCGCGTCGCCAAATGGGCAGGCTGGGGATGGGCATTCTCACCCTACGGCATCTACTACGGAGCGGACTGGGCGTGGTCCACGTGCCTGGTCACGCTCGAACTGGCCTGGCTCTTTCTGTTTGCCTGGCGTTTGGAAGATTCTTCCCGCACTCGCGATTGGAT
>Ga0070731_10002979_pt1 | contig 15574 bp, 13 predicted proteins | sample Coa_R1_2_FD_66448 | JGI IMG/M metagenome (GOLD analysis project Ga0070731, IMG submission 66448) | Surface soil microbial communities from Centralia Pennsylvania, which are recovering from an underground coalmine fire - Coalmine... | ecosystem: Environmental > Terrestrial > Soil > Unclassified ...
TCCGCGATTTCCGGCAGGGCCGCGATGGTTTCAGCCGTTTGAAAGTTCAGCCCATGACCGGCATGCACCTCCAGGCCGGCCGCCTTTGCGATCGCGGCGCCGGCGCGAATGCGGTCCCACTCCGCCGTGGAACGTGCGACATCCCCATCGGCGAGCGCGTTGCACCAGGCGCCAGTGTGGATCTCGATCACCGGCGCCCGCAGGCTCGTCGCCGCCTCGATCTGACGCGGATCGGCGTCGATAAACAACGAAACGCGAACGCCTGCATCCATGAGCCGAGCCACTGCGGGGAAAAGCGTACTGTGCCGCCCGGCCGCATCGAGGCCGCCTTCAGTGGTCACTTCGGCGCGCCGTTCAGGCACCAAGCAGGCGGCGTGCGGCTTGGTGCGCACCGCAATCGCCACCATTTCGTCCGTGGCCGCCATTTCGAAGTTGAGCGGCTTGTCGATCTCGGCCTTGAGCCTAGCCATATCGTCATCGCGGATGTGCCGGCGATCCTCGCGGAGATGGGCAGTGATGCCGTCGGCCCCGGCCCCGATGGCAATCTTCGCCGCCAAAACGGGATCAGGGTGACGCCCGCCGCGAGCATTACGCACGGTCGCGACGTGGTCGACGTTGACGCCGAGGCGAATGGAAAGGACCGGCATGCCTAGCTCGTCGGCAATTACTTGTGGCAATTATCCGTTTACGCGCTCGACATTGGCTACGACCTTCTTCGCCCGCAGCTGCGAGATGATCGAAGTAAGGTGCTTAAGGTTATAGACCTCAAGGTCAATGGTCAGTTCGGTGAAGTCCGGCGACTGCCGCGTCATCTTTATGTTGTCGATATTGCCATCGTGCTCGGCAATCACCTGAGCAATTTGCGCCAGCGTGCCCGGCTCATTGACCGATTGGACCTGCAGCCGGGCCGGAAACCGCTGCGGCGCCTGGTCGTCTACGTCCCAGCGCACGTCAAGCCAGCGTTCCGGCTGGTCCTCGAATTCCTTCAGAGTTTCCGAGTGGATCGGATAAATGGTGATCCCCTCCCCCGCCGTCATGATGCCGACGATGCGGTCGCCCGGCACGGCACCACCGTTGGGCGCGAAACGCACGGGCAGATCGGTATTGATGCCGCGGATCGGGATCGCGGTGCCGCTTTCGCTCGGAAGCTTGAACTTCACCGCCTTGGCGCGCTTGAGCCCGAACCAGCCGCTCTCGGCTTTCGGCGCCACGGGAGTCACGCGCTCGTCCCTGTAGTCTGGGTACATGGCGCGGACGACATCCGCCGCCCGTAGTTCGCTACGGCCGACCGCGGCCATGACATCATCAATCGAGGTTCGGGCCAGCCTCGGCAACGCCCCTTCGAGCTTTTCGTCGGAGTACTCGAACTTGGCACGCTGACAGAGCCGCTCGACGATACGCCGGCCGAAAGCCGAATACTGGTTACGTACCGCTTCGCGGGTGGCTCGGCGAATGGCGGCGCGCGCCTTGCCTGTCACCACGATCGATTCCCAAGCCGCGGGGGGCGAAGTCTGCGCCTCGGAGGTCAGAATTTGCACCTCATCGCCATTTTGCAACGGCGAACTGAGCGGACCGATCTGCCCGTTGATCTTGGCGCCGATCGCCATGTTGCCGACGTCGGTGTGTACCGCATAGGCGAAATCGATCGGCGTGGCGCCGCGTGGCAGCGCGATCAGCTTACCCTTCGGCGTGAAACAGAAAACCTGATCGTGGAAGAGTTCGAGCTTGGTGTGCTCGAGAAATTCTTCAGGGTTCGACCCTTCGACCAGAAGCTCGATGGTCCGGCGCAGCCACGCGTACGCGTTCGACTCGCGTGACAGCATTTCCGTGGGTGAGCCGAGGCCATCCTTGTACAGGGCGTGGGCTGCGATTCCGTATTCGGCGATCTGCTGCATGTCCTGGGTGCGGATTTGCAGCTCCACCCGCTGCTTGCCGGGGCCGATGACCGTGGTGTGGATCGAGCGGTAGTCATTCTGCTTGGGCGTGGAGATGTAATCCTTGAACCGTCCTGGAACGACAGGCCAACTGGTATGCACGATGCCGAGGGCTTGGTAGCACTCAGCCACAGCTCCAACGATCACCCGAAAGCCAAGGATGTCGGAAAGCTGTTCGAAGCCGACCGCCTTGCGCTCCATCTTGCGCCAAATCGAATAGGCACGCTTGCGCCGGCTGAACACTTCAGCGGTGATGCCACGGTCTCCGAGCTTTTTCGCCAACTGTTGTTCGATTTCTTCGATCCAGCCGCTGGAACGCTCGACCAATGTCTCCAGCCGCTCGGTAATGACCTTGCAGGCTTCAGGATTGAGCTCGCGAAACGACAAATCCTCCAGCTCTTCGCGCATTTCCTGCATGCCCATGCGGCCGGCAAGCGGCGCGTAGATATCCAGGGTCTCCTCCGCCGTGCGCCGCCGCGCTTCCGGCGGCCGGTGGCCAAGCGTACGCATATTGTGCAGACGGTCGGCGAGCTTGATCAGCAGTACCCGCACGTCGTCGGCAATGGCGAGCAACAGCTTCCGCAGATTTTCAGCCTGCTTGGCCTCCTTGGTCACGAGGTCAAGCTTCTTCAACTTGGTCAAGCCTTCGACCAGGCGGCCAATGTTTGGGCCGAACAGGCGGTCGATTTCAGCGCGCGTCGCGTCGGTATCCTCGATCGTATCGTGGAGCAGCGCCGCGGCGATCGTGGCGTCATCAAGCTTCAGATCGGTCAGGATCGCGGCGACCTGCAGCGGGTGAGAGATGTAGGGGTCGCCGGAGTCGCGCGTCTGCTCGCCATGCGCCTTCATGGCGTAGACGTAAGCGCGATTGAGCAGATCCTCGTCAGCGTTGGGGTTGTACTGCTTGACCCGATCGATCAGCTCGTATTGCCGCATGAGCGGCGGCTTCCGCGACGGAGCGGCCGCTGCGCCCTCCGCCCGTCGCGGCACGAGCTGGAGGCCCCGCGCGACCGCGACCCGCAGGCGGGGCTGGTTCTGCATGCGTGGCAGATCGGTTGGCGCACGAGCCATGCAACTTCCTGGCGATCCCCGGCGCCTCCTGCCAATCGGCAGCGCCTCTCACCAAGATATCATGGACCCCATTTCGCGCCACAAGCGGCCGAGGCCAATCCTGGCAATTCTCAGGCCCACGCCAAAGCAATAACTTGTTAACGATTACACACCTGTCGGCCGAAGCAGGCGAACGCCCTACTCTTCGTCGTCACCCGTATCGGGTTCCGGCTCGCTCTCCGGAGGCGTGAGGCCTTCGAGGCCTTTGAGCAGCTCCTCCTCGCTCATGCGGTCGGTGGTCACGTCGGTATCATCGGCATCGACCCCGGTGCCGGGGGCGCCGATCAGCGGCACCGCCTCGGGTTCGGGCTCATCCACCTCCACGTATTTCTGCAACGAGTGGACGAGTTCCTCTTTGAGGTCTTCGGGCGAAATCGCCTGTTCGGCGATCTCACGCAAGGCCACCACCGGATTCTTGTCCTTGTCGCGCTCGACCGCAATCTGGGTGCCGGAAGAGATCATGCGCGCACGGTGGCTGGCGAGCAGAACGAGATCGAAACGGTTCTCGACCTTATCGATGCAATCTTCGACGGTCACACGGGCCATTTTGGGTAAGCTCCTGAGGTCAGGTCTCGGGTCCGATTTCGGCTCAACTCTGGGGCAAGCCTTGGCAAGGGTCCGGTCATGCCCTGCAAATGGAAGTTGCCGTAATGTGGGCTTACGTATCGTCAAGCGTCGGCAAACGCAAGGCCGATCCCAGGTTGCGATTTTTAACTTGGCGGCTACGCCGTGCTCTGTTACCGAAATTTCCGCGGAGCCGGATCGTTGTTCCAGGCAATCATTCGAGTTCCCGCGACGGCGTGCCGCGCGAATGGCGCCCACGCTGCAGTGGACTTGCTACCGCTAGATTTGCGAAAGTACCCTTGCCATCATGCGGCAGTTCGAAGCCCGAATGTTTCGGATGGCGACAAGACTTTTGACAAAATGCCGAACCAGTCGATTGCTTTGCGGCTGATCCGGTTTTATCACGAGAGCCACTCACGAGAGACCCTATGTCGGCACAGATCGAGAAAATCGCGCTGTTCATTGATGGCGCCAATCTTTACGCAACTGCGAAATCGCTCGGCTTCGATATCGACTACAAGCGCCTGCTGCGCGAGTTTCAGTCTCGCGGCTATCTGGTGCGCGCCTTCTATTACACGGCAGTGATCGAGGATCAGGAATATTCCTCCATCCGGCCGTTGATCGATTGGCTCGATTATAACGGCTACACTGTTGTCACCAAGGCAACCAAGGAGTTCGTGGATCAAACCGGCCGTCGCAAGGTCAAGGGCAATATGGACATCGAGCTTGCTGTCGACGCCATGGAGATCGCGCCGCACATCGATCAGATGGTGCTTTTCTCAGGCGACGGAGACTTCCGTTCTTTGGTCGAGGCAGTGCAGCGCCGCGGCGTGCGCGTAGTCGTCGTATCGACGATCTCGACGCAACCGCCCATGGTCGCTGACGAGTTGCGCCGTCAGTGCGATCAGTTCGTCGACATTGTCGAATTGCAGTCCAAGGTCGGGCGCGATCCGACGGAGCGCCCGCAGCGCGAGCCCCGGGAGCCGCGCGAGGGACGTGAGGCGCGCCACACACCGCAATTCCTGCAGCGCAGTCCGACCTCCACGCGCATCGAAGTCGAAGACGACGAGTTCGAAGAGGATTAACGGCGGCGGAACGCTGCGATGCCGCACCCGAGCGGCTCACCCGGCCGCAATTGCCCGCGTTGCCCCCGCCTTGTCGCCTATCGCAAATCCTGGCGCGCTCTCGAACCCGGATGGTTCAATGCGCCGGTCGCTTCCTTCGGACCGATCGACGCCCGTCTGCTCATCGTCGGCCTCGCACCAGGCTTGCGCGGCGCCAACCGCACCGGACGGCCCTTTACTGGCGATTATGCCGGCGATCTCCTTTATGCCACGCTGACGGAATTCGGGTTTGCGGTTGGAGATTATGAGGCGCGGCCGGATGACGGACTGCGATTGATCGATTGCCGGATCACCAACGCGGTACGCTGCGTGCCGCCGCAGAACAAGCCGACCCCGCAGGAGATCACGACCTGCCGGGATTTCCTGGCATCGACCATCACCGAGATGAAGCAACTCTTGGTGATTGTCACCCTGGGCCGGATTGCGCACGACAGTACCGTCAGGGCGCTGTCCGCCAAGACCTCCGCGGTGCCGTTCAGCCATGGCGGCAAGGCCAGGATTCACGACGTAACCCTGCTCAGCAGCTATCATTGCTCGCGCTACAACACCAACACAGGCGTGCTCACAACACAGATGTTTCGCGCAGTGTTTGCAAATGTCCGCCGCGCTTTGGGAACACGTTCATGAAAGCGCTGCGGCCTGGTCGTACGTCCGACAAAGACGTGTGGTTCAAGCCGTTTCAGCGTCATTTTGGTGTTGATGCCGCGGCCGCGGCCTTGTGACAACGATACCTTGCCGGTACGCTTTGGTCGTCCCTTAAAGTGGCGGCCGGACGGCTAGCTCCGCGCGCGACTCAATCGTTCAAGGAGGATTTCATGAACCTGAAGCTTGTCGTTGCTCTCTGCTTATTTGCCGCAATCCCTGCGGTCGGATACGCACAAAGTCCACCGGCCGCGCCTCCGCCATCCTCGCCGCCAGGACCGCCGCCAAGTCTCGCGGATGTGCAGAAAGTCGTGCAAATGGTCAGCGCCGACAAGGCAAAAGTTCAGATTTATTGCCAATTGGGCAAACTCAACGATCAGATAGCGGAGGCCGACCAAAAGAATGACAGCAAGACCGTGGACTCGTTGGGCAAGCAAATCGACGATCTTGAGCAAAAGATGGGGCCTGACTACGTGAAATTGATGACCGCGCTCGATCAGTCTCAGTTGGACCCGAATTCCGCACTCGGCAAGCAGATCGTCGCAGCCTTCGATCCTCTCGAAAAGCAGTGCAAATAGTTCGCGCTCCAAATCACGGCCGCGAGGAGCGAAGCCACGCGATCACCTCTTCGGCGTTCTTGTCCGGCGGAAACACGGGATAGAACGCCTTGGTGATCGCACCATTGTCGATCACCAAGGCCATGCGCTTGAGCAGCGTCATGCCGGCCGCCGAGAAGGTCGGAAGGTTGAGAGCTTGCGCGAATTTGAGCGAGGCGTCGGAGAGGATCGGAAACGGCAGGTGTAGCCGCTGCGCGGCCTCGCGCTGATAATCAGTGCTCTGCGTGGACAATCCGAACACGCCGGCAACACCGAGTGCCTTCAATTCGGCGAAGTGGTCGCGAAAGCCGCACGACTGCGGCGTGCAGCCCCGCGCGCCGGGGATGTCATCCCATCCCGACGGCGCGTCGACCCCGGGCACGCCGGTGCGCGGATAGATGTAGACGACGAGGCGGCCATTGAGCTTCGACAGATTGATCGCCGAGCCGCTGGTCGCAGGCAGCGCCAAGTCGGGCAGCGTCATGCCCACGAGATGACGGGCTGCGCCGTCGTCCTGCGGCACGGGAAGATCAGGAGGAAGTGAGTTGGGATCGTGCGCTCCTGGAGCCTCGCGCGCGCTCATGTTGTGCTCGAATCGTTTATGCGTCTGTGAGGCCGAGCGTAAATGCCCTCGCGTGAATCAGGCATAGGACATGAACTCCATCAGCGATCCGTCGGGGTCACGGAAATAAACGCTGGTGCCGGCTCCCTTTGCCCCGAACCGCTGCATCGGACCGCGCTCGACGGCGACACCGTTGCGCTGCAGATGGGCGATCGCGTCGGCAATCGGTCCCATCCACTCGAAACAAAGATCGCTGTTGCCAGGCGCTACCGGCAACCGCGCCACCTCGGCCGGCTGCACCCCTGGCCCATGCACGTTGAGTTGCTTGTCGCCGAAACGATAGGCGTATCCGACGGGCCGCGTCACGAGCTCCGCTCCCAGCACCGATGTGTAGAACGCATTCGAGCGTTCCCATTCGGTGACGTGGATCACGCAATGATCGAGCTTGGTCGGCGGCATGCTCTATCCCTTCTGCCGCATCAGGCGGCCGCGCTCGCGGTCCCATGAGCGCTTCTTCTCAGTCTCGCGCTTGTCGTAAAGCTTCTTGCCGCGCGCCAGCGCCAGCTCGACCTTGGCGCGGCCTCTTTCGTTGAAATAGAGCTTGAGCGGCACAAGCGTCATGCCGTCCCGCTCGACCGCACCGATGAGCTTGTTGATCTGCCGGCGATGCAGCAAAAGCTTGCGCGGCCGCTTGGGTGCGTGGTTGAACCGGTTTGCCTGCAGGTATTCCGGAATGTTGGAGTTGATCAACCAAATCTCGCCACCGCGGGCGTCAGCGTAGGATTCCGCGATCGCAGCCTTGCCCTGACGCAGCGACTTGACCTCGGTGCCGGTGAGCGCGACACCGGCCTCCATGGTCTCGTCAATAAAGTAGTTGAACCGCGCCTTGCGGTTGTCGGCGACGACGCGGAGCTTCCTCTCTGCTTTCGCCGCCATACAACCGTTCCGCTCAGCGGCTCTTCAGCGCGTCGCGGATTTCCGTGAGCAGCTTCACTTCGTCGGACGGTCCCGGCGGCGGTGCGGGCGGCGCTTCGTGCTTCATCTTATTGATGCCCTTGACCACCAGGAACAAAGCGAAGGCGATGATCAGAAAGTTGATCACCAGGGTGAGAAAATTACCCCACGCGAGTACCGCGCCCTGCTTTTTGGCGTCGGCGAGCACCGGTGCCGTCACTTTCGACGACAAGGGCAGGAAATAGTTGGAAAAGTCGATGCCGCCCGTCACTGAGCCGATTATGGGCATGATAACGTCAGCCACCAGCGAGTTGACCACGGCGCCAAAGGCCGCGCCGATGATCACCGCGATCGCGAGGTCAACGACGTTGCCCCGCATCGCGAATTTTTTGAATTCCTCAATCATGATATTGTCCCCTCCTCGATCGACGGCGACCGATCGTTACAAACCGCAAAACTATCGTTTCTTATTGACCGGATCGCGCCGTCGCTAGTTCATCAACCCGGCATGAACCATGGCCTCGCGCACGGCGATCTGCGCCTTCTCAGACGCGGGCACCATGGGCAGCCGTAATGTATTCGCGCACTTGCCCAACAGCGACAGCGCATACTTGGCCGGAGCTGGACTCGTTTCGACGAAGAGATTGATGTGCAGCGGTGCCAGCTTGTCCTGCAATTTTAGCGCGGCGCGATAATCCCCGCGCAGGCACGCGGCCTGAAATTCGGCGCATAACCGCGGCGCCACGTTAGAGGTCACGGAAATGCAGCCGTGGCCGCCGTGCGCCATAAAGCCAAGCGCGGTGATATCCTCGCCGGAGAGCTGATTGAAATCCTCACCCATCGCCGCGCGCTGCTGCGAGACACGAGCCATATTCGCGGTCGCATCCTTGACGCCGGCGATGTTCTCCAGCTCGTGCAGACGCTTCATGGTATCGACCGAAATGTCGATCACCGATCGACCCGGGATATTGTACATCAGGATCGGGATGCCGATGGCGTCGTTGATCGCCTTGAAGTGCTGATAAAGACCCTCTTGCGTGGGCTTATTGTAGTATGGGCTGACGACAAGAACCGCGTCCGCACCCACCTTTTCGGCATGCTGAGCGAGTCCGATGGCTTCCTTCGTCGAATTGGAGCCAGCACCGGCGACGACCGGTACGCGGCCACGGGCCTGATCGACACACCATTCGACAACGTCCTGATGCTCCTGGTGGGACAGCGTGGGACTTTCACCGGTGGTACCGACCGGGACTAACCCGTTGGTCCCCTCCAAGATCTGCCACTCGACAAGATCCCTGAACGCCTTTTCATCGACCGAGCCGTTTTTGAATGGGGTGACAAGCGCAGTGAATGAGCCTCGGAAGCTGGTCTTGGCTGTCATGGCACGGTCCCCGACACGGCCCCAACGCAAGCGGATCGCTTGCGGCCTCAGGGGCCGGCCTTCGGTCCATAAATATCGGTTCCTCACTGAGGTTGAAAGTCCCCTCCGCTGGGCCGGAACTCGGCCATGGCGGGCGGAAAACTGCTCCCCGCTTGTGCCGCGAACCGCGTGAACTCATGTAGAATACCTCATCCGCTGGGCCGGTTAGGGTTTCCTCAATCTTACCGGCCGAAGAGGTTGAAGCGTTTCTGTCGTGCTCGATACCGCAGGAGGGTCTTGGCCGGTGACCGGAATTCGTCTCATCGTCGTCGCCGTTGCGGCGATCGGCCTGCTTGCGGGGGAAGTCCGCGCCGCGCCCGATGCAGATACGGCAACGCCCGCAAAGCACACCACCAAGACTGCGAAGGAAGACAAGGCCGAAAAGGAACGCAAAGCCGAGAAAGAGCAGAGGGCCGAGAAAGAACGTAAGGCCGAGAGAGAACGCCAAGGCGAGAAAGAAGGCAAAGACTCAAGACACAAGGACGCCAAGCCCACGGCCACCGAGCGCAAGGATTCCGCCGAACACCATCCGTTGGCGGCGCCACCGCACTCTTTGACACCGCCCGCACCGATCTCGAGTACCGGTGCGATCTCGCCTTCGCCGCCTCTTGGAGGCTTCGGGCCAGCCGCGAGACCAGTCGTGCCATTGGCAGTGGCAGCTTCCGGCGCACCGTCACCCCTCGATTTGTCCGCCATCAAAGAAGCCATAGAGCTCGTCCACAAGGACCGCTTGGACGAAGCCACCAACACGGAAAGGACAATTTCCGACCCGCTCTCGCGCAAACTCGTCGAGTGGATCATCCTGCGCAGCGATGAGAGCGAAGTCGATTTTTCGCGCTATGCTGCCTTCATAGCCGCCAACCCGACTTGGCCGAGTCCACTGACACTTCGCCGCCACGCCGAGGCGGCGCTTTGGCAGCAGGACTCCGATCCGCAAACGATTTTCAGCTTCTTCGCCAGCGAACCGCCGCTCAGCGGCAAGGGCTACCTTGCGCTCGCACGTGCGTGGCTCCGCAAAGACGACAGCGCCCGCGCGTATGCGGCGCTGCGGACCGCTTGGCACAATACCGGCTTCTCCGACGACGTAGAAGCGCAGGCACGCCAGATTTTCGCCGGCCTCATCACACCGGCCGACGACAAGGCCCGCATGGATACGCGCCTCTATCTCAAAGACGATGATGCCGCATTGCGAGCGGCGGCTCACCTGAATCCTACGGAACTGGCCATCGCCAAGGCGCGCATCGCGGTCAACAACAAATCAAGCAATGCCAAAGCGCTACTCGAGGCCGTACCAGCTGCGGCGCAGCACGATCCCGGCCTCTTGTTCAGCCGCATTCAGTGGTTACGCCACGAAGACAAGATCAAGGAAGCCGCGCAATTGATGCTCGAAGCACCGCGCGACCCGAGCAAACAGATCGATCTCGATCAATGGTGGATCGAGCGACGCCTGGTTGCACGCAAGCTGCTCGACATCGGCGAGGCCAAGACGGCATACGAAATCGTCAATGACGCCGCACCGCCCGCGAGCGAGAATTACCGGGTCGAGCGCGAATTCACCGCCGGCTGGATCGCATTGGAGTTCCTGCGCGAACCGAGTGTCGCGCAGGCCCATTTCGCCCGCATCGCGGAAGGCATCACCAATCCGATCGCGCTGGCGCGCTCCTTCTATTGGCAGGGCCGCGCCGCGCAGGCGCTTGGCCACGACCGAGAGGCGCGTGCCCACTATGAGACGGCGGCGCACTACCCGACCGCGTATTACGGCCAACTGGCACAGGCGCAGCTCCATCTCGACGACCTCACACTGCACGAACCGCCCCCGGTCTCCGAACACCGCCCCCTCGAACTCGGCCGCGCCTTCGAGATTCTGTACGCCATCGACCAGGCAGACATCGTCGCCGGCATGGCTGCGGACATCGCCGATAAGTCAAGCGATGCGGAGGGTCTGGCGACGCTCGCCGAAATCACCGCACGCCACAACGACGCGAGGGCGACCTTGCTGATCGGCAAGACTGCTCTTGGCCGCGGCTATCCGTTCATACGCTATGCGTTTCCGGACTTTGGCGTGCCGAATTACCGGCAGGTCGGACCGGAGGTGGAGCGCTGCGTGGTCTATGCGATCGTGCGGCAGGAGAGCGCCTTCAACCCGAAGGATCGGTCCAGCGCCAACGCGCTGGGCCTGATGCAGGTCACCCCGGCCGCCGGCCGCGACACCGCGAAGCGATTCAACGTCCCGTTCGATCAGCACCGGCTGATGTCGGACACTGCCTACAACGCCCAATTGGGCACCGCCGAACTTGGCAATGACCTGGCAAGCTGGCGAGGATCCTACATCTTGGGGTTCGTCGCCTACAACGCCGGGCCGCGGCGAGCGCAGGAGTGGATCGCTCAATACGGCGACCCCCGCGATCGCAACGTCGACCCGATCGATTGGATCGAGCGCATCCCGATCGCGGAAACGCGGAACTATGTCATGCGCGTCATAGAGAACATGCAGGTCTATCGCGCGCGGTTAGAACACAACCCAAAGCTTTTGATCGAAGCCGACCTCCATCGTGGGAGTTGAGGTCTGTTATCCTTAGTATTTTCTGAAGAAATTAGCGCCCATTTCGCAAAATTTACTATTTTAGCGTGTACTGCATGAGGTTACTCAACTGTTCGTGTCCGGCCCGCTGGAACGGTAGGGCCAAAGCTATGCCTATGGGCTGCAAGAAATTTACGTTCACTTCGCGGGATTCGACGCGATCATTTTTGATGATTTGTCGCACGCGTATCCGGCACTTGCATCAGCGAGCATCGACTTCATGGTTTTAATTTGCATCAGCCGCTTAACAGCGCGGTCGATCATCGCATCGAGGCGCTCGTCTAGCGCGACTTCCTGCAAAAACGCCTCGCCCGAGATTGTCGCGGCAACCCCAATCAAACGGCCAATGTCGTCCAGGAGCGGGTGCATTTCCTTCCACTGGGGAAGCAAGACCGAATAGATTTCGATTCTGATCGCCTGCGTCCATTCAGAATCCGAATCGAAGTTTTCCCGCGGAAATTTTTCTCTGAAATATTTGATTCTATCAGGCCGGAGAGTCCGCGTGGCGTGAACCTCAAAAGCGGTATGCGGCGCATCAGTCATGAACACGCCAAAATTATGCAGCCCAAAAGCTTCATCATAGGATGGATGATCTGGGTTCATGTTGTTTTTAAGCAACTGCACATTAACAAAAGTCTGCAGCCGGCGCTTCCGCCACATGGCATTTGCGATGCTTGCGACGGCATCATGCTCGGATGCGCCGACCGGCATCCACTCCTCAATCAAGGAGGAAACCAATTCCTCGAATTCCTCCAAGTGTTCCCCCGGGAGGATCGCAATTGCGCTAAAGACCCCGTGTTTCACGGCGTTGGGTTTTTTTGACTTTTTCTCTTGCATGATTTCATCCGTTTCCAGTTTTTGGGTTGATGAATGCAATTTTCGGACGAGACGAGACGGACGCACGCAGTCGCGTGCGAGAGTCAGCCAAAGAGCAGGTCGTGATCATCACCGGCCTCGAGGTCGCCACCACGATGTCGCGCCTCGTCGCTACGGCTGCGTAAGGAAGACTGGGGCGCCGCGCGGAAGTTGGCGGGCGCCGGTGATCGAGGTTGCCGTGATGCTGATGTTGATCGGCCACGCCTCCAGCGGACGGCCAAACGCCGGGATGAAGAGCTGTCGGCGTGAAGCTACCGCACGCCCAGATAGCCGGCTCAGGCCTTTCCGTGCGGGTTTCCGGGTAATGGAGGGACGCGTAAGCGAAGCGAATTCGTTGAACCGCTCGAAGTGCTCCGCCCATTGGGCAAGCAAGCACGGCCGACGACTGAGCCGGGCCGATTCAACACCCGAGGTCTAAGACAAGCGACCCACTCCGTCAACACAGCTTGTTGGTTCGCACCTGCGGCCTGCATCACGTGTCGGCCGCCGACAATGGTGGCGACCTCGTGACCGGGTTCGCTGCCGGCGCTAGATCCAGCGTTGCGCGACGTGCATCTCTTCCGGCGGCGTGGATATTTGGCTTCGTTTTGTTCACCTCGATGTCGAGCGCCTTTTTGACGCGGCGCGCGTCGAGGCAAATCATCGGTAAGCGATCAGCGGCACTGTCTCAAGACCAATGTGCCCTGCCGCCGGAGCATACCGGCGAACCCTAGCAGCGATCGCCGCCGGATCGATCGGGCAACGACAACGCCATATTCGTTTTCCCGCCTCGTCAAGCACGTGAAGTTTTGTTTCTTCCATCGACACATCGAGTCCGACGTACTGTGTCATGCCGACTCCCCCCAAATCCTCTTGTGAAAAACTAAGGCATGTCCGAATCGCACCACCACCCGCTCTGCGCCCGCGATTATCTCCATGTTTCGCATTTCGGCGCGGGCCAAGACCACGATCGTTGGGCTCGCGATGTCGGTGCACACCGTGATGGCCGGGCACACGGCCTCAAGCCAACTCTCAGCGCCGAGGAGCCAATCTCTAGTTCTTTTTTGTTTGCCGTTTTCGTAGCCGGACGCCGGGACCCCCGCCGTTCTCGTCGATAAACTCGACGCCGGCGACCTCCAACGCACTCTTCAGCGCCGTTAACGTGGACCTGTGCGCACGCATGACGCCGGGAGTGGACTCAAGCCGTTTGATGGTCGGCAGCGACACGGACGATGCGTGTTCAAGGTCGCGTTGCTCCCATCGCAGGAGGGCTCGGGCGGCGCGCACGAGCTCACTCGTAAGAACGACCAATGATTGATCAGCGTGGGGCAAAAGTTTAATACCTGAGGTATTGATTTCGATCCAACCTACCTTTATATGATACTCCAGGTATTACGGGAGTATTCACATGAATAGGCATTTATCGAAATCCACGTGCGGCGCCAACAGACGCTACTTCATCGGCGGTTCTGATGCTCGGATCATCATGGGGGACAACGAAGCCACCCTCGTCCGGCTGTGTCGGGAAAAACGCGGCGAAGTCGAGCCGGAGGATCTCTCCGGCAACCTCATCGTCCAGCTTGGGGTGGTCACCGAGGACCTGAACCGGCGCTGGTACGAGGCCAATACCGGACAGGTCATCACCGATGTCCAGAAACTGGTACGCCATCCCACAGTGCGCTGGATGGCCGCTACCCTGGATGGGCGGGTCGAGGGTACGGGGGCAGTCTTCGAGTTCAAATTCATGCTGCCCTGGTATTTTTCGGAGGAGGCGGCCGCCGCGAAATACATGCCGCAGCTGCAACATAATATGTGGGTGGTGGCCGCAAGGTCGGCCGTGCTGTCGGTGATCACCGGGGGCGGCAAGTGGGTGGAAATAGATGTTCATGCCGATCCGCTCTACCAGCATCTGATCGTCACGGCCGAGCGAAAATTCTGGCGCTGCGTGGAGAACGGTGAGACTCCCCGCCTGTTCGGTGTCGAAATTCCACCGCCTCGCATCGACGCGGTGCGCATCGTCGACATGAGCGCCTCCAATGCTTGGGCAGAGTTTGCAGCGGTCTTTTCAAGGACCCGAGCAGCCCATCAGGAGCACGAGCAGGCTAAGGCAGAATTGAAAGGCCTAATACCCGCGGATGCCAAGGAAGCAACCGGGCATGGCATTCGAGCCAAGCGCTCTAAGTCCGGTGCTGTCAGTTTCGACCTCCTCGTCAATGAGGAGGCCGGTAGCCATGCAGCGGTTCAGTAGTTCGATCGCTAACCTGGCTGCGGCCCTGGCCAAGGCACAAATCGCGCTGGTCAACCCGGAGAAGTCGCTTGTAGCGACTATCCGCCAGGGTGGAGCTTCCGGAACCGAGCAAACCTTCCGCTATGCGCCGCTCTCGAGCGGGCTTGAGATTGTGCGGAAGACCTTGGGGGAACATGAGATCGCAACGGTGCAGACCACGGCGATCGATCAAGCGGCCGGCATCGTCAATCTGACGACAACCCTAGCGCACTCTTCGGGGGAATGGATTTCTTCAGATTGGCCGGTTTGTGCCCTGAGCGAAACCGCGACCCCGCACCGGATGGGGAAGGCCCTTACTTTTGCACGCAGGTACGGGCTATTCACCCTGGCTGGCATTGCGGGCGAGGATGATCTCGATGCGCCCGATCTCGCGACGCCGACAGCTCCAAAATCAGGAGCGGAGAAGCCAAACGGACAAGGCAATGGCCGGCTGAATGGTCAGCAAACGCGAGCTACACAACGCGTAGCGCTCCGCGGTGATTGGGGCCGCGGGAAGGCCCCATCGCCGTCCGCCAAACCGACTCTTGGATCGGAACAATCTGCCGAATTGCGCGATCGACTTCTCGCTGAACTCAGCGCTTTTGGCCCCGGCAATTCCGGCGAGGCGGTTGCCCTGTGGGCACACCGAACCCTTCCAGAAAAGAACCGGTTAACCGCCCCCGATGCCCAGCGGATCGAAGAGGCGTTTCGGGCACACATTATAATGTACGCCCCCGACGCGGAGCACGGGCCTCGGGCAAGCGGCTGGACTGAGGAACCCACGCCGCCGAGGGTAACATCGCGAAAGCGGTCGCGGGCCAAACGGATTGTGCAGTCGATCGACAAGAGCGCGCTCACCTTCCCAGAGCCACGCCGAATTCGCGACCGCGATCACGTCCGATATGTGACCAAGCAGCCTTGTCTGGTCTGTGGCCGGCAACCTTGCGATGCCCACCATCTGCGGTT
>Ga0070731_10002981_pt1 | contig 15573 bp, 12 predicted proteins | sample Coa_R1_2_FD_66448 | JGI IMG/M metagenome (GOLD analysis project Ga0070731, IMG submission 66448) | Surface soil microbial communities from Centralia Pennsylvania, which are recovering from an underground coalmine fire - Coalmine... | ecosystem: Environmental > Terrestrial > Soil > Unclassified ...
GCGCAGCGACCTCGAACGCGCGAACATCGCAGGCGCGAACCTCCAACACGCAGAAGCAACAGACGCGAACCTTGCTCAGGCGAACTTGTCCGGTGCGAACCTGCAGCACGCCGACCTCGAGGGAGCGAACCTGACCGGGGCTGACCTCAGGGGGGCGAATCTCCAACATGCGAATCTCGCCCACGCCAACCTCGAGCACGCCCAACTCGCGGGAGCGAACCTGAACAACGTCACCTGGTCGATCACGACCTGCCCCGACGGAACCAACAGCAGCTCCGACGGCGGCGGCTGCACGAACGACCTCTGACCAGAGCTCGGATCTGCCCCGTACCGCCGCCGCCGCACCCGAGCCGCTCGGCGTCGTCGTGGCGGCAGTCGTCGGCTCCAAGCTCGCGACCGAGGGCGCCTTCGGTCCGCCGCAACCCGCCGCAAGGAAACTCAAGACCCCAGCTGAGGCGACGGCTGCAGCGCTACGCGACCGGATGATCAGGCGACGGCCATCCAGAGACCGAAGCAGCCCGACCCGGCTCAGTGGACTGCCGTCGTGCGCGGCAACAGCGTCCGGCGGAGAAACGTCTCCGCGACGGCGATGCCTGCGGTCCCCTGCGCTCCCGGCCACGAGTGAACGCCGTGTCCGTAGTCGTAGAGCTCGGCAGGGACGCCGGCGGAACGGAGCGCCCGGTAGAGGGCCTCTGTCACCGAGAGCGGGATTGCGTCGCGCGGCCCGCCTGACAGAAGCAGCGTCGGCGGCACGGTGGCGAGGTCGCGGGACGGCGCCGCGAAGAACCCCGTCGAGAACCCGACGAGCGCCTTGAACGCCTCGTGGTCGGCCGACGCCGCCGCCACCGCGACGCCGCCGCCGAGCGACCAGCCCAGCAGAGCGAGCCGCGAGCTGTCGACGCGCGGCTCGCCGCGAAGGTGAGTGACGGCGTCGACGACCTCCTGCTCCCAGACGGCGAACACGTTCCGTCCGGAGCCTCGGTCGCCGCTACAGAACCCCTTGTTCCCGGGAGGCGGGGTCGGGTCGAAGTAGTCGATGTAGAACGTCGCGATCCCCGCGTGCGGCAGGTCGACCGCGAGGCGGTGGTCGAAGGTGTCGAAGCCGCCGCAGCCGTGGAGGACGATCGCCGCCGGGACGCGCCCGGTGCCGGACGGCAGGCAGAGAGCGGCTCGGACCCGCGACCCCTCGCTGGTGAAATCACTCCGGGCGCATTCGCGCGGCAGCCGGGGAAATGGATGTTCGGCCGCGCTTGCCGACGTCGCAGCTGCGAGCAGAAGGCCTGCCGCGACGATCGCGACGCGAACCACCGGCGTTGCGAAGCGTACCGCGGCGCCGCCGGCGCTCGTTCCGCGTCACGGACTGACGAGCATCCACTCGCGGCGCGAGGCGCGCACACGCTCCAGATCGCCGCCGAGAAGGCCGCCGAGTCGCTGGTCGATCGTCGCCAGCATGCCGCCGGCGATGAAGATCCAGGCTTCTGCTTCCGGGTCTCGGTCTGCGTGCACGAGACCGTCTGCCTGGCCTCGCCGGATGAGGTCGGCGAAGAAGTCGTGCACCTCCCGGATCTGGCTGCGCACGGCCTTCGCGATCGTCGCATCCTCGCTCGCCTCGGTGAGCGCCTGGATCCAGAGGTCGACGAGCCTGATCTTCGCGCGCTTCGCCATGTACATGTCGGCCACCGCGCCGAGGCAGCCGGTCGGGTTCTCGCGCACCGCCTGCTCGGCGTGCTCGCGCAGGCTCTGCCACGTGACGGCGAGACACGCGACGTAGAGGTCACGCTTCGAGCCGAAGTGCCGATAGAGGATCGGCTCGGTGATGCCGGCCTCGCGCGCGATGTCAGCCGTCGTCGCTCCGCGGTAGCTCGAGTTGGAGAAGACGTGGCAGGCGGCGTCGAGCACCGCCTGCCGTCGCTCCTCTGCACGCAGCCTCGGTCGTGCCGTCGCGCTCATGCTGCTTCCGCGAACGCCGACTGCTGTTCGGCCTGCGGCGTCTGCGGCGTGCGCGTGAGCGTCAGCGCCGCGAGGAGCCCGCCGACGAGCGCGATCGCCGCTGCCGTATCGAGCGCGTGGTGGAAGCCGTTCAGGAACGCGGCCGGGTTCGGATGACCGCTCTGGATCGATCCGCCCGCGCCCGCTGCCACGATCGCGCCCATGATCGCGATTCCGAGCGAGCCGCCGACCTGGCGCATGCTGTTCAGCACGGCCGAGCCGACACCCGCTTTCTCGGGCCGAACGGAGCTCATCGCCGCGGCGGTCACCGGCGCCATCGCGGCCGACATGCCCACGCCGCCGAGCAGCATCGCGGGCAGGAGGCCCCAGAAGCTCTCGTGCGCGCCCATGCGCGCGAACAGCACGAGCGAGCCCGTCAGCACGACCATTCCGCCGGCGACGAGCGAGCGCGAGCCGATCTTGTCCGAGAGCCGTCCTGCCTGCGGCGCGAGCAGGATGATCAGCAGTGTCCACGGCAGGAAGCTCGCACCCGCCTGCGTGGCCGTGTAGCCGAGCACCTGCTGCACGTACAGCGAGACGTAGAAGAAGACGCCGAACATCGCGAGGCCGACGAGCAACATCACGCTGTTCGCACCGGCGAACGTCTTGTTGCGGAACAGGCTGAGGTCGAGCATCGGCAGCCGCTGGTGCCGCTCGAGCAGCACGAACGCGACCAGCGAGGCTGCTGCGATCGCGAACCCGGCCAGGATGCGGCCGGAGGTCCAGCCGTACGAGTTCGCCTCGATCAGCGAATACTCGAGCGCGAACAGACCGAGCCCCGAGGTGGCCAGGCCGGGCACGTCGGGCCGCTGCTCTTGCGAGGTGTCGCGCGACTCGTCGATGAAGAGAAAAGCAGCAACGATGCCGAGCACTCCAACTGGCACGTTGATGAAGAAAATCCAGCTCCAGCCGATGTGCTGCGTGATCAGGCCGCCGACGAGCGGTCCGATCGCGAGCGCGAGCGCCGAGACTCCGGCCCAGATGCCGATCGCGGTGCCGCGCTGCCTCGGCGGGAAGGTGACGGTGATGATGGAGAGCGTCGCCGGGTTCATCAGCGCCGCGCCGATTCCCTGCACGACGCGCCACGCGATCAGCGGCGACGCGCTCCCGGCGAGCCCGCAGGCGAGCGAGGAGCCGGTGAAGATGACGAGGCCGACGACGAAGACGAGCCGGCGGCCGAAGAGGTCGGCGAGCTTGCCGCCGGTCAGCATCAGCGCGCCGAACGTGAGCGCGTAGCCGGTCACGACCCATTCGAGCTCGGCGATCTTGAGGTGGAGCGACCGCTGGAGCGTCGGCAGCGCGACGTTCACGATCGTGTTGTCGAGCATGATCATGAAGAGGCCGAACGCGACCGCGACAAGCGTCCACCACTTCCGGTTCTCAGGCGTGAAGAGCCTCGCCCTCATCTTCGTCCCCCTTGTCGTAAGTTAGTCGGCGCTAGGTTAGCAAGCGCTAACCGAGCCGCGAGTAGCCTTGCCGTCGTGGCAGATGTCGTCTGGAGGCCCCCGGCCGAGGTCGTCGAGCAGGCGAACGCGACGCGGCTCCTCAGGCGTACGGACTGCGAGGACTGGTGGGAGCTCGTGCGCCGCTCGGCCGACGACCCGGACTGGTTCTGGCCGCTTGCGATCGAAGACATGGGGCTCGAGTTCTCGCGGCCTTGGCGCGCGGTGAGCGACCTCTCCCGGGGCCCGGAGTGGGCGACCTGGTTCGTCGGCGGCGAGGTTTCGGTCGCGCGCAACTGCGTCCACCGCTGGGCGGAGCGGACGCCCGAGGCGATCGCAACCGTCGGGCTCGGCGAGGACGGCTCGCGCCGCACGCTCACGTACGCGGAGCTCTCGCGCGAGGTGACGCGGCTCGCGGAGCTGCTCGTGGGGCTCGGCGTCGAGCCCGGCGACCGCGTGGCGCTGTTCCTGCCGATGTCGCCCGAAGTCGCGATCGCGTCCCATGCGTGCGCGCACGTCGGTGCGATCCAGGTGCCGATCTTCTCCGGCTTCGCGGCCCCTGCAGTCGCGCAGCGGCTCGCAGCCAGCGAGGCGAGGGTGGTGATCACGCAGCGGTCGTCGTCGCGGCGCGGCAAGACCATCCCGATGCTGTCGGTCGTCGAGGAGACGGGCATGGACGTCGAGGTCGTGCTCGCGCCCTTCGAGCTCGACGGGTACCCGGGCGAGCTGCCCGCGCTCGAGGTCGAGTCCGAGACGCCCTACCTCCTCACCTACACGTCGGGCACGACCGGCGTGCCCAAGGGGATCGTGCACGTCCAGGGCGGCTTCCTGGTCTCGATCGCGCGCGAGGTCTGCTACCAGGCCGACGTCCATCCGGGCGACGTCGTCCACTTCGCAACCGACATGGGCTGGATCATGGGCCCGTGGACGGTCGTCGGCGCGGGTGCGCTCGGCGCGACGATCGTCTTCGCCGAGGGCGCGCCCGACTGGCCGACCGACCGGCTGTGGCAGACGGTCGAGTCGGAGGCCGTCACGTGCCTCGGGCTTTCGCCGACACTCGTACGCGCGCTGTTGCCGCACGGCGACCCGTCACACGATCTCTCGTCGCTGCGCACATTCGTCACGACCGGGGAGCCGTGGAACCCGGACCCGTACGGCTGGCTTTTCGAGACCGTCGGGCGCGGACGCGTGCCGATCATCAACTGCTCCGGCGGGACCGAGGTCGGCGCGTGCTTCCTCTCGCCCGTGCCGTCGGTGCCGATCAAGGCGTGCTCGCTCGGGGGGCCGGCGACCGGGATGGCGATGGACGTCGTCGACGACGCGGGCGGCTCCCTCATCGGGAGCGGGGAGGTCGGGGAGCTCGTCTGCCGCAGGCCGTTCCCGGGGATGACGCGCGGCTTCTGGCGTGACCCGGAGCGCTACCTCGACACGTACTGGCGGCGCCTTCCGGGCGTCTGGGTGCACGGCGACTGGGCCTCTGTCGACGAGGACGGCTTCTGGTTCCTGCACGGGCGCTCCGACGACACGCTCAACATCGCCGGCAAGCGGATCGGGCCCGCGGAGCTCGAGTCCGCGGCGGTGTCGCATCCCGCGGTGCGCGAGGCGGCAGCCGTAGGCGTGCCGCACGAGGTGAAGGGCGAGACCGCCTGGATCTTCTGCTGCCTGCTTCCCGGCGCGTCGGCAACCGAAGGTGAGGTGGCAGACGCGGTCGTGGCCGTACTCGGGCGCGCGTTCCGGCCGGATCGGATTCTGTTCGTCGAGGCGCTGCCGAAGACGCGCTCGGCGAAGATCGTGCGCCGCGCGGTGCGGGCGGCGGCGATCGGCGCCGACCCCGGCGACCTCTCCTCGGTCGAGAACCCGGAAAGCTTGGAGACGATACGGGCTGCGGTCTAGGATCGGCCATGGCCAAGATCATCGAAAGCATCGAGATCAACCGCAGCCCCGAGGATGTCTTCGGCTACCTCGACGAGCTGGAACGTCACAACGAGTGGCAGCAGAGCCTGATCAGCGCGACACGCGACACGGAGGGCCCGACCCGAGTCGGCACGCGGGCAACCGACCTCCGCAAGGTGCCCGGCGGCAAGCAGAAGGTGAGCTACGAAATCACGGAGCACGACCCGCCGCGGCGATCGTCCTTCCGAGGCACGAACGGGCCCGTGCGGCCGGTCGGGACGGTCACGGTCGAACCGGTGGACGAGGGCCGTTCGCGGCTCACGCTCGAGCTGGAGTTGCAGGGACACGGCCTGCTCGGCCTCGTTGTCGCGCCGCTCGCTCGCAGCCAGGCGCGAAAGGAGGTTCCGCTCGACCAGCAGCGGCTGAAGGAGCGGCTCGAGAGCGCCACGTGAGCCGGACACGCGGGCAGAGCCCGCATGTCCACTAGGTCGGCGTCGCAAGCGCCGCCTCAGCTAGAGTTTTCGACCGAGAGGAGAAAACCTCGAGTTGAGACTCGCGCTCGCCCAGCTGAACAGCGTCGTCGGCGATCTCGACGGCAACCGGGAGCGGATTGCCGCCGCGATCGGCGACGCGCGCGCGGCGGGCGCCGACCTGGTTCTCCTCCCCGAGCTCGTCGTCACCGGCTACCCGCCCGAGGACCTCCTGCTCCGGCCGGGGTTCATCCGCGCAGCACGCAGGTCGGTCGAGGAGCTCGCGCGCTCGACCCGCGGGATCGTCGCGCTCGTCGGCGCGCCCTATCTCGACAGCGACCTTTACAACGCGTGCTGGGTGCTCGCGGACGGACAGCTGTCGGCCGTCTACCGCAAGCGCTTCCTGCCGAACTACGGCGTCTTCGACGAGGACCGCTACTTCGCGCCCGGCAACGACCTGCTCCTGCTCCGCTTCGGCGACGTCCTCGTCGGACCGACGGTCTGCGAGGACATCTGGCAGCCGGGGCCGCCGGCGACCGAGCTGGCGCTCGCGGGCGCGCAGCTCGTCGCCAACATCTCGGCCTCGCCGTTCCACGTCGGCAAGGACCGCGAGCGCGAGGAGATGCTGCGCGTGCGGGCCCGCGACAACTCCTGCTTCATCGCGTTCTGCAACGCGGTCGGCGCACAGGACGAGCTTGTCTTCGACGGGCACTCGGTTGTGTTCGACGACGAGGGCGAGCTGCTTGGACGCGCGCCGGGGTTCGAAGAAGCGCTGCTCGTCGTCGACGTCGACCCGATGGCGGCCGTCGGTCGCCGGCTCCGCGACGTGCGCAGACGAGCACTCGCGCGCGCGCGCGAGGAGGAGCCACGGCCGCGGGTCGTCGAGCTCGAGCCGCCACATCGCCACCGCGATCCGGTCGAGGCGCAGAAGGCGCCACTCGTCGACGACCTCGAGCAGATGCGCCTCGCGCTCGAGCTCGGGCTGCGCGACTACATCCGCAAGAACGCCTTTGGCGACGTCGTGATCGGGCTCTCCGGCGGTATCGACTCGGCGCTGACGGCGGCGATCGCGGTCGGCGCGCTCGGCCCCGACCGCGTGCACGGCGTCTCGATGCCGTCGCGCTACTCGTCGGAGGGAACGCGGACCGACGCGCGCCGGCTCGCGGAGTCGCTCGGAATCGACTTCCGCGAGCTGCCGATCGAGCCCGTCGTCGATTCGTTCACGGGGGTGCTGGCACCGGTGTTCGCGGGGCGCGAGACCGACCTGACCGAGGAGAACCTGCAGGCGCGGATCCGCGGCACGCTCTTGATGGCACTCTCGAACAAGTTCGGCTGGCTCGTCGTTGCGACCGGGAACAAGTCGGAGCTGTCGGTCGGCTACTCGACGCTCTACGGCGACCTGGCCGGCGGCTTCGCACTCCTGAAGGACGTCTACAAGACGGACGTGTTCCGGCTCGCGAAGTGGCTGAACGAGAAGGCAGGAAAGGAGCTGATTCCGCAGTCGATCATCGAGCGCGCACCGTCCGCCGAGCTGCGGGCGGATCAGCTTGACGAGGACTCCCTGCCGCCGTACCCCCAGCTCGACCGTGTGCTCGAGGCGTATGTCGAGCTCGACCGCTCGCGCGAGGAGCTGTCGCAGGACGGCTTCGACGCGGATGTGGTCGAACGCGCGCTCGCGATGATCGATCGCGCCGAGTACAAGCGGCGCCAGGCTCCACCGGGGGTCAAGCTGCATCCGAAGGCGTTCGGGCGCGACCGCCGTACCCCGATCACGAATCGCTGGACCGGCTAAGGACGAGGGGAGAAACCCTCCGCTTTCCCGCCGCGAACCCCCATCCGACACTTTGCAGCTCGTTGTGGGCGAGCGCCGGCAAAGCCGGCACTCGCGCCCGCTCGTTCGGCACAAACCACCGAGCGAATCCGGCTAGGATCCCGCGGGTTCCGTTCCAGACAGGGGGTCACAATGCGTTTCAAGGTTCTCGGCGCCGCCGCGTGCGGCGCATTCACAGCTGCGCTTGTGTTCGTGGCGCTCGGCACCGCCGCGTCGGCGAAGCCCGTGATGCCGGCCGCCGTGACGACGCTGCACCTGGTCGAGATCGACCATTCGTTCAACTTCGTGGACAACCCGCCGAAGTTGGATCCCAAGACCCAGGAGTTCTCGCCCGGCGACTCGTTCGTGTTCAGCTCGGAGCTGAGGACGTCGAGCGGCAAGCACGCGGGCTGGCTCGATGCCACGTGCTCGGCAGTCACCGGAGGCAAGAACGCCGCCACCGAGTGCACCGGCGCATTCAGGCTCACCGGTGGCGAGCTCGTCGCCTCGGCGACGGTGGCGGGCGACCACAAGGTGACGAACATTTCGATCGTCGGCGGAACGGGCGCGTACGCGGGCGTGCGTGGTCAGGTGCGGTCGGTGTCGATCGGCGGCGCAGACAGCAACCGGTCGAACGACACGATCACGTTCTGGAAGTAGCTCAGGCGAGGTGGGCGAGGATCGCGCCGAGGATCGGCACGGTCACGGTCAGCGCGAGGCTCACCCACCCGACGACGACGAGGGTCGGCCGCGTGGTCTGCGGCCGGCCCTCGCGGACCTCCGCCTGCAGCCGCGGGCCGAGGATGAAGTTGTGCAGGTACGAGAAGAGCACGAGCCCGGCGGAGAGGCCGACCTTGACCCAGAGCACGGTCTGGAACGGCGAGCGGCCCTCGCCGTAGTCGTGCTGCGCGAGCGGCACGCCGGTGACTGCGAGCACGAGCAGCGCGCTGTACCCGACGCGCCGCCAACGGAGTCCAAGCTCGCGGATCGCGCGGCCGCGCGGCTCGGGGTCGAGGGTGCGGATCGCCGGCACTCCCGCGGCGACGAGCACGATCGAACCGCCGACCCAGATCATCGCCGCCAGCAGGTGCACGATGACGACCGCCTCCACGGCCGCGAAGGCTAGAGGCCGCGGAGCAGCGCGGGCAGCTCGACCGGCGAGAAGCGCTCCGAGGTCGCCTCGAGCTCCGCGAGCGTCCACCAGCGATGACCGGCCAGGTTCTCGGCGGTCAGGTCGATCGTGGGTGCGACGTCGTGGCCCGGGACGCGCACGGCGTAGAAGCGGTCACGTTGACGAACGAGCCTGCCCTCGCCCGGCAGGACGTGCGTCCGCTCGAAGACCAGCGGGCCGAGCTCGAACTCGTGCAGGCCGATCTCTTCGGCGAGCTCCCGGCGGAGCGTCTGCTCCTCGCTCTCGCCGTCCCACGCGCCGCCGCCCGGCGTGATCCACCACGCGGCGCCGGGGCGCTCCCAGCGCACGAGCAGCAGCCGACCTTCGGCGTCGAGCACGAACGCGCGCACAGCCTCGCGCTGAACGGGCTCGAGCCACTCGTGGAGCCCGCGGAACCAGTGCAGGCGCTCCGCGTACGGGACGGCCGCGTTCGCGGGCGAGGTCGACGGCAGCACGTAGAGGGACGTGTCCCACAGCTCGCGCGTCTGCGGCCCCAGGTCGGGGCGCTCGCCGAAGACGCCGCGGTAGGCCTCCTTGCCGACGAAGCCGATCGCGCGCGGCCGGAGATCGTGCGCGAGCGCCTCGAGCCGTTCCGCGTCGAAGTCGCCTCGGCGGAGGTCGCCCGAGCCCGGGGTCGTCCGGAACGCCGCGTTCGTGATCCCGTACCCGAGCTCGAGCAGCTCGAACTGCTCCGCCGGCGCGAACACGCGCGGCGTGAACCCGGCGTCGTGGAGCAGCCGCCAGAAGTCGTTGCGCGGGTTCGCGAAGTGCGCCTGCGCTGCGGCGGAGACGCGGCCGGGGTTGATGCCGCAGAAGACGCAGTCGAGATCGGGAGCGAGGACGTCCGGGACTGCCGTTACGACGGCCGATTCACGCTGTTCGCTTGCGCCCACGAGGCCGACAGCGTGGCACACGGGCATGCCACGTGGCGGTGCAGAACCAGGAGCTCGGGAGCGGCGGCGCGGGGCGGCCGGTACGGCGGGCGGTGTACCGGCGGCGCGACGTCCAGCTCGAGCAGGCGCGCGTCACGCCGCCCGTCCGCGGGACTGTCGATCGAGCGAGCGCTTGCCCGGCCGAACGGGAGCGATCCGCACGCGTGCGGGTCGCACGACGCTGACCTTGTCGGAACGTACTCCTCCGTAGCACCGGGCATAGCACTCGGCCTCTGTCAGCGGCCTGAGTCTCACTGCGGCGCACTGTAGGACCGTGGCCGGACGGACTCGTTCGCGTTAGCGTGCGCTCGTGGCGGCGACGAGCGTCGAGGCGGTCCGCGAGCGGTTCAGCGCCCTGCGCGCGCCGCTCGCGTTCTTCGACGGGCCCGCCGGAACGCAGGTCCCGGACTCCGTCATCGAGGCGATCGCAACCTACCTGCGCACCTCGAACGCGAATCTCGGCGGCGCGTTCCCGACGTCGCGCGCCAGCGACCGCGTGGTCGAGTCTGCGCACGCAGCGGCGGGCCGTTTCCTCGGCGCCGGGGAGGACGAGGTGCTCTTCGGAGCCAACATGACGACGGTCAACTTCGCGCTCACGCGCACGGCGGCACGCGGATTTCAGCCCGGCGACGAGGTCGTCGTCACGAAGCTCGACCACGAGGGCAACATCTCGCCCTGGCTCGAGATCGCACACGACCTCGAGCTCGCCGTCCGCTTCTGCGAGCTCGACCACGAGTGCAGGCTCGATCTCGACCACCTGCAGTCGCTGCTGTCTGAGCGCACGCGAGTCGTGGCGTTTCCCTGGGCCTCGAACGGCGTCGGCGTCGTCACAGCCGTGGCGGAGGTGGTCGAACTCGCGCACGACGTCGGCGCGCTCGCGTGGGTCGACGCCGTGCACTACGCGCCGCACGGCCCGATCGACGTCGCCGCGGTCGACGCGGACGTGCTCCTCTGCTCGCCGTACAAGTTCTACGGCCCGCACCTGGGGTTGGCCTTCGCCCGCCGGGAGCTGCTCGAGGGGTGGCGGCCCTACAAGGTGCGTCCGGCGCCCGATGCGCCGGCGGGCCACCGGCACGAGACGGGCACGCTGGCGCACGAGCTGCTCGCAGGTTTCGTCGCGGCGATCGAGTACCTCGACTCGGTCGGCTGGGAGTTCATCCGGTCGCAGGAGCGTGCGCTCGGGGCGCAGTTCCTGGAAGGGGTGCCGGACGGCTGGACCGTGCACGGACCGCAGGGGATGGATGGGCGGGTGGCGACGTTCGCGCTCACCTCGGAGCGGCTGACGCCCGCAGCCGCCGCGGAGCAGTTGGGCGAGCGCGGCTTCGCTGTCTGGCAGGGCGACTACTACGCAGTCGAGGTGATGCGACACCTCGGCCTCGCGGACGGGGCCGTCCGCATCGGCATGGTTCACACGAACACCGCCGACGAGGTCGACCGGCTCCTCAGCGCGCTCGCCGAGCTCGCCTGACCTGCGACCGACGCCGGGCGCACCCCCCGGTGCGGCGTCGGCTTCGGTGAGCTCTCGTCGCGGCGCGCGTTCGGGTGGCGTGCGCTTCCCCCCCAAGCGCGCCGCGCGGCGCCGCTAGCATCGTCTCCATGGCCGTCTTCGAACGCGAGTCGCTGTCGAACGGGCTCCGCGTGCTGACCGCGCCGCTCCCACACGCACAGTCGGTCTCGTGCTTCGTCATGCTCGCCGCCGGCTCGCGCTACGAGCGCGACGACAACCGCGGCATCGCGCACTTCGCCGAGCACATGTTTTTCAAGGGCACCGAACGCCGGCCGAGCTCGCGCGACCTCACATCCACGATCGACGGCATCGGCGGCGAGTTCAACGCGTTCACCGGCAAGGAGTTCACCGGTTACTTCGTTCGCTGCGCCGGCGAGAACCGCGACACGGCGCTCGACGTGCTCCTCGACATGCTCCGCCACTCGAAGTTCGATCCCGAGGAGATCGAACGCGAGAAAGGCGTGATCCTCGAGGAGATGAACATGTACAACGACACGCCGCGAGACCGGATCGGCACCGTCTACGAAGAGCTGATCTTCGGCGACAACCCGCTCGGCTGGGAGACGCTCGGCACGAAGGAGACGATCCGCGCGGCCGAACGCGAGACGTTCCTCGACTACGTCCAGCACTGGTACACGCCGGACCGCATGGTCGTCGGCGTCAGCGGCATGGTCGGCGACGGCCTTCTCCCGATGCTCGAAGAGCTGCTCGGCGACATGAGCGAGAACGGCGGCGGCACGTTCCCGCCCGTCGAGCTCGACCGCTCACCCGGTCCGCACGTGCGCCTGCAGCACAAGGGCGCCGACCAGGCCCACCTCTGCCTCGGCGTTCCCAGCTACCCGGTCGACCACCCGGACCGCTACGCGCTGCAGCTCCTATCCACGGTGCTCGGCGGCGGCATGTCGTCGCGGCTCTTCCTCGAGGTACGCGAGCGCCGCGGCCTCGCGTACTACGTCCACGGGAGCGCGCAGTCCTACACCGACACGGGCACGCTCGTGGCGCAGGCAGGCGTCGACATCACGCGCATCGACGAGGCGATCCGGGTCATCACCGAGCAGTTCCAGCGCATGGCCGACGAGCCGGTGCCGGAGGACGAGCTCGAGAAGGCGCGCGCGTTCGCCAAGGGACGGTTCGTCCTCCAGACGGAGAGCCCGCAAGGCCTGATCATGTTCGGGCTGCGACGCGAGGTGCTCGAGGGGAAGGCGATCGAGCCGGAAGAGGTGCTCGCCAACCTCGACGCGGTCACGGTCGGCGACGTGCATCGAGTCGCGCAGGATTTGATCGCCCGCGATGCGCTCTACCTCGCGACGATCGGGCCATTCGAAGACCAAGAGCGCTTCGCGGCGCTCCTTTCCTAGCCTTCCTGTCCCCCCTCCTCGGAGCCGCGGCGGCGCAGCTCGTCCACGACCGCCGGATCCGCGAGCGTCGTCGTGTCGCCGAGCGGACGGTTCTCCGCCACGTCGCGTAGCAGGCGCCGCATGATCTTGCCGCTGCGCGTCTTCGGCAGCTCCGGAGTGAAGACGATGTTGGCCGGCTTCGCGATCGGCCCGATCTTCTGCGCGACGTGGTCGCGCAGCTCCTCGAGCTTCTCGACCGAGCCTTGGGCGCCGCCCTTCAGCGTCACGAAGGCGACGATCGCCTGCCCGGTCATCGCGTCGGCGCGGGCGGCGACAGCAGCCTCGGCGACTTCCTGATGATCGACCAGCGCCGACTCGACCTCGATCGTCGAGATCCGGTGGCCGGAGATGTTCATCACGTCGTCGACGCGTCCGAGCAGCCAGAAGTCGCCGTCGCCGTCGATGCGCGCGCCGTCGCCTGCGAAGTAGACGTCGCCGTACTTCGACCAGTACGTCTCGCGGTAGCGCGCGTCGTCGCCGTAGATCCCGCGCAGCATGGCCGGCCACGGTCGCCGCAGCACGAGGTAACCGCCGCCTCCCGGTCCGACCTCATCGCCGGCTTCGTTGTAGACCGCGGCCTCGACGCCGGGAAACGGCCGCGTCGCCGAGCCCGGCTTCGTCGTCGTGATCCCCGGCAGCGGCGTGATCAGGATCATCCCGGTCTCGGTCTGCCACCAGGTGTCGACGATCGGGCAGCGCCCGCCGCCGACGTGCTCGTGGTACCAGACCCACGCCTCTGGATTGATCGGCTCGCCGACCGACCCGAGCACGCGCAGTGACGCAAGGTCGTGTTTCTGTGCGTACTCCGGGCCCCATTTCATGTGCGTCCGGATCGCGGTCGGCGCCGTATAGAGGATGTCGACCTTGTAGCGCTCGATGATCGCCCACCAGCGATCCCTGTCCGGGAAGTCGGGCGTGCCTTCGTACATGACGCCGGTCGTCCCGTTGCAGAGCGGCCCGTAGACGATGTAGCTGTGCCCGGTCACCCAGCCGACGTCCGCCGCGCACCAGTACACCGAGTCGGGCTTCACGTCGAAGATGTAGTGGTGCGTGCTCGAGACGCCGACGAGGTAGCCGGCCGTCGTATGCGCGATCCCCTTCGGCTTCGCGGTCGTGCCCGAGGTGTAGAGGAGGTACAGCAGGTCCTCGGCGTCCATCGGTTCGCACGGATACTCCGTCTCGTCGGTCGCAAGCTCATGCCACCAGCGGTCGCGGCCTTCGGTCATCGGCACATCGCCGCCGGTGCGGCGGAGGACGACCGTGTGCTTGATCCCGGGCGCGTCCGTGACCGCCTCGTCCGCGGTCAGCTTGAGCGGGACGCGCGAGCCGCGCCGCCACGCTTCGTCCTGCGTGATCAGGACCTCGCAGCCCATGCCGTTGAGGCGATCGGCGAGCGAATCGGCGGAGAAGCCGCCGAAGACAACCGTGTGCGGGGCACCGATGCGCGCGCACGCGAGCATCGCGATCGGGGCCTCGGGGACCATGCCCATGTAGATGCCCACTGGCGTCCCCTTGCGGACGCCGAGCGAGTGCAGCGCGTTCGCGAGCTTCGTCGTCTCGCGCCGCAGGTCGGCGAACGTCAGCTCGCGCCGCTCGCCCTCCGGCTCGCCCTCCCAGTAGTACGCGACCTTGTCGCCGAACCCGTTCACGACGTGCCGGTCGACGCAGTTGTACGTGATGTTGAGCTTGCCGCCGACGTACCACTTCGCGTACGGCAGCTCCCAGTCGAGCAGCTCGGAGAACGGCTCGAACCAGGTGACCCGCTCGCGCCCCTCGCGCTCCCAGAACGCCTCGAACGGCTGGTCGTAGATCTCCGGCTGGGCGTTCGCTTGCGCGGCGAACTGGGCACTCGGCGGGTACCGGCGCTCCTCGAGAAGCAGCGTGTCGATCGCCCGCTCGGTCGCCACAGGCGCATCTTCGCGCATGACCGGGCACCTGCGCCGAACGAACAAGTAACAAGTTGTTACTTGGAAAGAACGGCACAGATCTGTGACAGCTCCGCGGCTCGCAGCCGTGAACACTTCGACGGTGTCTCTGACGTGCGCCCGGCTTGGCCCGCGACTCCTGGAGGAGCTCGTTCGGATCGATGACGGCCGGCTCCCGATCGCCGAGGTGAACCGGAGACTCGGTGCCGCTGCCGACCGGCTCGAGCTGCGCCGCCCGAGCTACGAGCGGGTGCGCATGGTCGTTCATCAACTCCGGCGTCAGCGGCGGCGGCCGTCGACGGCGCAGGTGCTGTTCGACGTGGCGACCCGCGCCCGCTCGCCGCGCGCCGTCGCCGACCTCGTGCCTCTGCGCGGCACGCTCCGACTCAGCTGACGAGCGCGTGGTCGACCGCCTTGTAACAACTTGTTACTTGGCGGCTCGGCGGTTCGTGGTGGGCCGCGTTACGGGGTGAGGTCGTACGGGAAGTCGGTCAGCTTTTCGGCGCCGTCCTCGGTCACGAGGACGAGGTCCTCGAGTCGTACGCCGCCGAAGTTCTTGCGGTGGACGTCCGGCTCGACCGCCAGCACGTCGCCGGCGACCAGCTCGTCGTTGTGCCCGAGGATCCCGAGTACCGGTTCCTCGTGCACGTCGAGGCCGACGCCGTGGCCGAGCGCGTAGAGGAAGCCGCCGTCGGTGACCTCCCCGGGGGGCTTCGTGCGCTGCGTGACGACACCGGCGGCCTCGAAGATCTCACACGTGCCGTCGTAGACCGAGCGCGGGACGACTCCGGCGCGGATGTCGTCGAAGGCCCGCTCGAGCGCGATGCTGCAAAGACGGTGCCACTCGGCCACCTCAGGGTCGATCTCGCCGACCACGAACGTCCTCGTCATGTCGGCGAAACAGCCGGACTCCGTGTCGCGCGGCCAAAGGTCGATCACGATCGTCTCGCCGGCGCGCAGCTGGCCGGAGCCGAGGTGGTGCCCGATCGCCGACTGCGGCCCGTGCGAGACGATGAACTCGTCGGCGGTGGCGCCGC
>Ga0070731_10002982_pt1 | contig 15572 bp, 14 predicted proteins | sample Coa_R1_2_FD_66448 | JGI IMG/M metagenome (GOLD analysis project Ga0070731, IMG submission 66448) | Surface soil microbial communities from Centralia Pennsylvania, which are recovering from an underground coalmine fire - Coalmine... | ecosystem: Environmental > Terrestrial > Soil > Unclassified ...
AGGTCAGGTTGCCGGAAGATTTCTCCGATGCGCGGAATCTGGCCGTTGATCAGGAAGTGCGCCTTGGAGGTCGGCCAGAGATCGAAAAACCGGCGGCTGGCGGCGATGCTGTTCACGCGCATCTCATCGATCGCAAACCCGTCTGCCAGATCGATAGCGGACGCAATCACATCGTTGAACGATTTCGTTCCAAATTCCCGTAACGCGACCAGGCCCGAATCGACCATTCCCGGAACCAGCGCCGACATGATGCCGGCCACCGGGATAATTCCCTTCAGACCACCCGGATCCATTTCCAAAATCTCACCGGCGCGCAATGGCCGGCTGCGATACATTTCCGCGGTGGCAAGCTTTGGCATCGTCCCCACGCCGGCGATCGCGTAAACCTTCCCTGTCTTGGTGCGGATTAGAATCGGCGCTTCGCCGCCCATTCCGAAGTGCGAAAGTTCGGTGACGGAAGCGGCGAACATGGTGGCGACGCCCGCGTCTACCGCGTTGCCGCCTTTGTAGTACATCCGCATGCCGGCTTCGGTCGCATAATCGCTGCCTGCGGCGACGGCGCCGTGCACGCCGCGCACTGCCTGCCGGACTGGATGTTCCCATTTGCCGGACTGGCCGGCGCACAACCCCGCCACGGTCAAGACAGTGAGAGATTTCTTCAGTAACATGTTGTTTTCTCGCGCGCTGCAATCATTATAATGGTTTCGCGTGCAGACCAAGCCGGCCGAAGCCAAATCGAAATCACGCGCCGACGAACATGAGCCAATGCTGTACTGCCCGGTGTGCAGCCGCCGGCTCGCCGAGCGCAAATGCAAACTATTTTGCGAGCAGTGCGGGTATTACATGAGCTGCGCCGATTACTATTGATCTAATGAGTGAACTCGCAGAATTATTAGAAAGATTCCGCCGCGGGCCGGAGCTGTTGGCCGTCGCCACCACCGGCGCCGCCGGCAGCGAGCTGGATTTCAAGCCCGAAGGGAAGTGGAGCGTGCGCCAGATCGTATGTCATCTGGCGGACTCTGAAGCCGTCGGGACCATGCGTTACCGGCAGCTTGCGGCCGAGGAGCATCCGGTGATGCCCGTCTGGGATCAGGACGCTTGGGCGGCGAAGCTCGACTATGAAAAGCGCAAGATTTCGCAGGCGCTGGAATTGTTTCGCGTCCTTCGCTCGGCGAACTATGAGTTGATGAAGGATTTGCCGCCGGAAACGTTCGCCCGCACCGGTACTCACTCGACGCGAGGCGAGTTGAGCCTGTTGCAGATGCTGCGCATGGATGCCGAGCACGTCGAGAATCACGTAAGGCAACTGCAAGCGACACGGGCGGCTTACAGAGAGCATAAGGCGAAGACGGCCGTGCATTAGCCGCGTGCATGCAGCCAACTGAGCTTCCCACACCGCCAGGCACATTCGTCTGCAATGTTTGCGGCGCGAGCTGTCCGCGGCCTGTCGAAGGCCTCGGCCGCGAGACGGAAAACTGCGCGCAATGCGGTTCCACCGTGCGGCTGCGGGCCTTGATCGCCCTGCTTTCGCGTGAGATTTTCGGCGTCGTCATGGCGCTGCCGGAGTTTCCTGTCCTGAAGGGAATCCGCTGCATCGGCATGAGCGACGCTCCGGATCTCGCGGGCCGCCTGGCGGAAAAATTCGATTACACGAACACGTTTTATCACCAGGCTCCTCAATTCGACGTGACTCATCCCGATCCGCGCGATTGCGGGCGCTACGACTTCATCCTGTCGAGCGAGGTGATGGAGCATGTGCCGCCTCCGGTCGAGCGGGCGTTCGCGGCGTTGCACGCCATGCTTAAGCCGGATGGCCTGCTGCTGATGACCACGCCGTATACGCTGGGCGGAAAGACGGCGGAACATTTTCCGGAGCTTCAAGAATACACGCTCGCCGCTCCCGGCGGCAAGACGGTTCTGGTTAACCGAAGGCGTGATGGATCGATCGAGACTTTCGAGAACCTCGTGTTTCACGGGGGCCATGGATCGACCTTGGAAGTCCGGCTCTTTTCCGAGGAGTCGCTGCGCGGCGCGCTTACCGGGGCCGGATTCACCGGCGTCCACTTTGCGGCGGAAAATTGGGACGAGTTTGGGGTCGAACACTCGGAAACGTGGTCGCTTCCGATTGCGGCGCGGAAAGGCCGATTTCAGGCGCCGCCGAATGAACTGGCACTCCAGTATCGCGAGGCGATGCGCCTGGCCGCGAGGAAGATCCGGGATCTGACGGCGCTGGCGGCGGAGTATGAACGGCATATCGCGTTCCACAACCTGTCGCACAGCCAGATGCAGCGCGATATGGAAGACCGGATTGCGTGGATTCGCAAAGTAGAGGAGCAGTTCGAGGATCGCACGCGTTGGGCGATGGACTTGAAACGCGAAAAAGAGGGAGCTGTCGCGGCGTTCCGTCACGCGGAGGGGTCGGAGAAAGAGGCGTGGCAGGCGGTCGCGTCGCTATCGAAGGAGTTGGAGAACGCGCAGGCGGAGTTGGAGCGAATGAAGACGGCAGGTTGGATAAGGCTCGGACGGAAGCTTCGCGCGATCGACTAGGGTGGGGCAGGATTGAATCCGGCGGCGGGGTTGTGCTGCGCCTGGCGACGTACATTACAACAGACTGCTGAGAAATACGTCAGCACCCGCTTGCTTATCGCGCGCGGTTCTGTGTCGAGCCGCGGATATGAGTCGCTCAGCGCCGGCCCGGGCGCGGGTGAGCCGCGGCGCGCAGGCTGCTAGCCTTCCCCACTTATCGCCGCGTTGGGATTCGGATCAAGGTATACGCGATGCTCAGGAAAGCGGCGAGAGATAGCCAACCGCCAGTGCCCGCGAGCCAGCGGAATTCGTCCGCGCCAGTGAGCAATTTCGTGATCGACGGCAGGCCGGCCAGGAAGGTTACGGCGAGGAGAATGCCGACGATCGCTTCGCCGGCGATCAAGCCGGAGGCCAGGAACGTGCCGCGATCTTCGGCGTGCTGCTTTTCGGTGACATCGCGGTCCGCCATGGCCCGGTCGACGAACCACTTCATCATCCCGCCGACGAAAATCGCCGACGAAGTTTCGAACGGCAGATACATGCCCACTGCGATCAGCATGGGAGCTCGCGCGCCGGACAGGATCATTACCAACCCCAGAGCTACCCCGATCGCCAGCAGCCCCCAGGCCATCTGTCCCCCGACGATGCCCTTCGCCAGTTGCGCCATCAGGCCGGCTTGCGGAGCGGGCAAGGCGCGTCCGCCGATGCCGCCGGTAGCGAGATTCGCTTCATGCAGGGCGATGATCGGCAGCATCAGGAACAGGGCCAGTAATGCGACCGCCAGCATTTCGACGAGTTCCATTTTCCAAGGAGTGCCGCCGAGTAGATGACCAGCCTTCAAATCCTGAATTAGCGAGCCGGAGACCGAAGCCGCGATCGACACCACCGCCGCGACGCCCAACACGGCAGCCACTCCAGGCGCGCCCTTCACGCCGATCGCAACCATCAATAGCGCAGCCAGAATCAAGGAACCGAGCGTCAATCCCGAAAGCGGCTGATTGGACGATCCGACCAATCCCACCAGGTAGCCGCCGACCGCGGTGAGAAAGAATCCGCTGACGGTCATCACGACCGCTGCCGCGATCGCCGCGAGCCATCCGTGCGTGAATCCGTAATAAATGGAAGTAATCGGCACCAGCAGAGCGACGATCCCAAGGATCACTCCTCGCATGGGTAAGTCATGCTCGCGCGACTCGGTTGCCGTTTCGGTTTCCACAGCCCGCTTGGCAAACGCGCCGCGGACCGAATCGATGAGGGATTTGCGCATCGAAAACATGGTGTAGGCCGCGCCGACCATCATCGCGCCCACGGCGATCGGCCGGACGATGTTGTACCAGACCGTGAATGCCGCGACTTCCGGCGTGGGATTTCCGATACGGCGCGGAAGATCGGGATCGAAGAACAGGAGGAGCGGAATCATGATCCACCAGGCCAGAATTCCTCCGGCTACGTTCACCGATGCGAGTTGCGGGCCGATGATGTACCCTATTCCGATCAAGGCTGGGGATAACGATGGCGTGGACCACGCCATGCCGCCTTCGTGTGCGACGTCGCCGATGGGCGCGCGGTCGAAATTAAAATGATGTATCACGGACTTTGGAAATCGAAGAAAGCCGTCCACGTTTTCGCGGAAGATCTGCAAGCCCTTGTCGTTGGTCAGAATCTGAATCAGGCCGCCGAAGGCCATGGACCCGAAAATGAGCCGAGGCGCGTCGGTTTTCTCCGCGCCGGCGCGGACGATTTCGACGCTCGCGACGCTTTCCGGCCAGGGCAGCGTTTGATCGGCGAACAGAGCTCGCCGGATCAGGACGGTGAAAAGAACGCCCAGCATTCCGCCCGTCACCAGCAGCATGGAAGCTTCCCAATAATGCGCCCGCAAATTCGCCCACAGCGGCTGGCCGTTCATTTCGACCATCAGGAACGACGGGATCACGAAAATCGCGCCGCTGACCAGAGCCTCCCCGACGGAACCCGCGGTACGCGCGATATTTTGCTCGAGCAACCCGCCGCGCATACCGCGAATCTTGAACAGCGCCATGGCAATGACCGCGGCCGGAATCGTCGCAGCAACCGTTTGACCGGCTTTCATGCCCAGGTAGGCGTTCGCGGCGCCGAACACGAATGCCAGGAACAGACCGAGCACAATCGCTTTGGGCGTCAGTTCGCGCTCGGGTTCTGCCACAGGCTGCCCATTCTAACAAACAGCGAATCCCGGCCGGCTTGCTGCGTTACAGTAAGTATGCAGTTCAGGAGGCGTTATGGACTTCTCGTTGCCGATGATCGTGGTCGTGATTATCGCGATCTATCTTTTGTCCAGCATAAAGATTCTCGCCGAATATGAACGCGGCGTCATCTTCCGGCTGGGCCGCGTGCTTACGCAGCCGAAGGGTCCGGGCGTGATCCTCGTGTTCCGCCCCATTGACCGCCTGGTCCGTTTGTCTCTTCGAACGGAAGCGATGGAAGTTCCGGCGCAAGATGTCGTCACCCGCGACAATGTCACGGTGAAAGTCAACGCTGTAATTTATTTCCGCATCGTGGATGCCATCAAAGCGGTCCTGGAGGTTTCGAACTACCTATACGCGACATCGCAGCTTTCGCAGACGACGCTGCGCAGCGTGCTGGGCGAAGTCGAGCTCGACGACTTGCTCAGCCAGCGCGAAAAGCTGAATGTGAAACTGCAGGCCGCGCTCGATCAGCACACGGGGCCTTGGGGCGTGAAGGTGGCGCTGGTCGAAGTGAAGCAGGTGGATCTGCCGGACCAGATGATCCGGGCGATCGGGCGCCAGGCAGAAGCAGAACGTGAGCGCCGTGCGAAGATCATCCATGCCGAAGGCGAAGCGTCCGCCGCCGCGAACCTGGAGAAAGCCGCGGAAACGCTGGCGCGCCAGCCTGCTGCAATTCAGCTTCGGTACCTGCAGACACTCGTTGAGATCGGGTCGGAAAAGAACACAACTGTTGTTTTCCCCCTTCCGATGGATATACTGTCTTCATTAGGCCAAGTTTTAAAGAAACTCGCCGGGCCCGAGCCAGGCGGCACCGCTTAGGCAAACACGGGTGGATGTTTCCCTTCCCTTCTGGCGAGCGATTTCTCCCCCTTGTAGGAGTTGCAGATGGCTAAAAACGAAGACGGCGAATTTGAATTGATCCTCGGCAACCGCCAGCTACTGAGCGTTTTCTTTATCGTGGTGGTGCTGTTGGGCGTGTTCTTCACGATGGGATACATTGTGGGACGCAATTCAAATCCCGTCGCCCCGCCGGAAGTGGTGGCGGCGCACAAAGATTCGAAGCCCGTCGTCATCGAGGGCCCGCCTCGCGAGAACCCGAAAGGTTCCGCGCCGGCGTCAACCGCGCCTCCCACGGAAACCGCGGCGCAGCTCCCGCCCAAGGAAGAGCCGAAGCCTGAGCCTCCCAAGCCGGAACCTCCAAAGACGGAGACGCCCAAGCGCGAGCCTCCCAAGCCCGAACCTGTGAAGTCGGAGGCGATCAAGGCTCCTCCACCCAAGGCGCAGCCTCCGAAGCCCGCGAAGCAGACGCCCGCCGCGACAGCTAGTGGCGCGGCGCCATCCAGCGGCGAAACGTACCTGCAATTGGTGGCCACGGCCAAGGCCGAAGCCGACGTTATGCTCGACGTACTGCATAAAAAAGGCTTCAAGGCGATCGCCGTGCAGATTCCGGAACGGCCGGAATTGTATCGCGTGTTTGTCGGACCGATTGCCGATACTGCCGTGAACAAGACCAGGGGAGACCTGCAAGGCTCCGGATTTCCCGGCGACAAGGCCATTAAGAAGACTTTCTAAATGGGCGGTCTGATCCAGATCGGGCAACCGCGTCCGAGACTGCCTGAATGGCTGCGAAAGCCAGGAACCAACTTCGAATCGGTCCACGCGCTCAAGGCGGATCTGCGCCGGCTTAATCTGCATACCGTCTGCGAATCGGCGCGCTGCCCCAACATGCACGAATGTTTCAGCCGCGGGGCCGCGACGTTCATGATCCTAGGCAATCTTTGCACGCGCGGATGCCGGTTTTGTTCGGTGCCGAAGCGGAAGCACCCCGGCGCACTCGATCCAGCCGAGCCGGCGAGCGTCGCGCGCATGGCAGCCAGTCTTGCGCTGCGCTACGTCGTGATCACGAGCGTGAATCGCGACGACCTGGATGACGGCGGGTCTCATCACTTTGCACGGACTGTAGAAGAGGTGCGACGGGCTCTGTCCGATGCCCGGATCGAAGTCCTGACGCCGGACTTCTGCGGAAATCTGGATGCCGTCGCCCGCGTGCTGGATGCGGGACCCGACGTTTTCAATCACAACATGGAAACGGTCGCGCGCCTCTACGCGCAGGTTCGGCCGCAAGCAGATTACCGGCAATCGCTCGAGGTCTTGCGATTTGCGAAGCAGTACCGGGCGCAGGCGCTTACCAAGTCAGGACTGATGGTGGGGCTCGGGGAAAGCCCCGCGGAGGTTGAAGAGCTGCTGCGCGATCTGCGGGACGCGAATGTCGACGTGGCGACGCTCGGGCAATATTTGCAGCCCACACGGCGTAATCTGCGGGTGGCCGAGTACGTGAGTCCCGCTCAGTTCGACGCATATCGCAATTATGGACTCTCGATCGGATTCAAAATGGTCTTCAGCGGGCCGCTGGTACGGAGCTCCTATATGGCCGATCTGGTGAACGACCAGGCTCAGCATTCGTGAATACCGTATTGGCGCTTTGCTCGGGATTCCTGCTGATCCTCCTCTTCCCGCGCTTTAATTTGACCTGGCTCGCCCCCGTTGCCCTGGCGCCGGTCCTGGTAACGTGCGCGCGTGAGCTTTCGTGGAAACGGCGCTTTCTGGAAGGCTGGGCGGCGGGCTTCGTCTTCTGGTTTGGCGTCTGTTACTGGATCCAGTTCGTCCTGGAAGTTCATGGCGGCCTGGGGCGCTGGGGTGGTTGGGCAACGTTCGTCTTGTTCGCAGTGCTGAAAGGCCTGCATATGGCCGTCTTCTGCGCGTTCGCCGGATTTCTTATGCCGAAGCCTTGGGCGATTCCCGCGGTCGCGGCTCTGTGGACCGGCCTGGAACGCACGCATGGCCCGCTGGGATTCGTCTGGCTCGATCTGGGAAACGCCGGGATCGATATGCCTGTCGGGATGCGCCTGGCGCCGATTACGGGTGTTTACGGAATTTCGTTCGTATTTGCCATGCTCGGCTGCGCGGTCGCGCTGGTGCTGCTGCGCCGTCCGCGACGCGAGCTTTTCTGGCTGCTGCCGCTCGCGCTGTTGCTTGTTTTACCTGCGGCTCCGCCGGACGATCGCGGCACGCAGCATGCCTTGCTGGTGCAGCCGAATATCGACACCGAAATGGAATGGACCCAGGCGTCGCTGGCCGGCGTCGAGCGCGACCTGGCTTTGCTTTCGCACGCGCCGGGACCGCATTTCATCATCTGGCCGGAAGTTCCGGCTCCGTTTTATCCGAGCGACCCGGCGTTCCGAGCTTACGTCGAGCAGCTTGCACGATCCGAGCGATCGAATTTCCTGTTCGGAGGCGTTGCCTACACGGCGACCCAGGCGCCGTTAAATTCCGCTTTTCTCTACGATCCGTCGGGCGCGCTGATTGAGCGCTACGACAAGATCAAGCTTGTACCCTTCGGCGAGTTCGTCCCCGACGTATTTGGCTGGGTGAATCGCATCACCAAGGAGGCGGGTGACTTCGCGTCGGGCACACGGATCGTCGAATTCCCCGTCAACGGACACAGATTGGGCGCGTTCATCTGCTACGAATCCGCCTTCCCGGATCTGGTCCGCCAGTTCACCGCCGGCGGGGCGGAAGTACTCGTGAATCTTTCAAACGACGGCTATTTCGGCCACAGCGCCGCCCGCGAACAGCACCTGAGCCTGGTAAGAATGCGCGCTGCCGAGAACCGCCGCTGGATCTTACGAGCCACCAATGACGGAATCACCACGACCGTCGATCCGGCTGGCCGCGTCATCTATCGGGCGCCGCCGTATCAACAGCTCGCCGCCGACGTAACCTACGATTACCGGTCCAATCTGACAATCTACACACGCATGGGCGACTGGTTCGCATGGACGTGCTTGTTGCTCGCCGGTCTCATCACCTGCGTCCAGATCGGACGCCACTGAACCATGGTGGCGAGTAAGGTGAGCCCATCTTTCCTCGCCGCCCTGGCGCTGTTCGTCTTTCCCGCAACGGTTGCACTGACTTCGTATCCGGCCTACTACGAAGACGAGAGCTGGGTTTACCTTGCTCCGTTTGAGGCTCTGCGCGGCAACGGATTCAGTTGGGCGGCGTTTCATGAAGGCCGCGCGTCTGCACTGGTGTTCAACGCGGTGACGTTTCCCTTTGTGCGCGTTTTGCCGTTTCCGGCGGAAACGACAGTCCGGCTGACCAGCCTGTTATTCGGGCTCGCGGCAGCGATCGCGGTATTCGCCGCGGCTCGCGTATTCGCGGGATCCGGCGCCGCCGTCGCGCCGGTATTGCTGATGTTGACGCCGATGTGGTTTCTCACGGCGCGGTACGGGCGTGCCGACATGCTGGCGATCGCCCTCGCCCTGGCATCCGTAGCCGCGGCGGCGGCGCGCTGGCCGTTGGCGGCCGGGGCCTTTAGCGGACTGGCGATGAGTGTCCATCCGTTCTTTGTCTGGATCGGCCCGCTCTGCGCGCTCATCTTGATCGACCGTTGCGGGATACGATCCGTACTGCGTTACGCGCTCGGCGGATTGCTGGGGGCGCTACCTCAACTCGCATGGATGGCGGCGCATTTCCGCGACTATCAGTCCATCGCAGCACGTTATTTCGTGACCAGCGGCGTGGGTAAGGGATGGACTTCATCGGTCCTGAAGGAATGGACGCGATATTGGGCGTATGCGGCGCAGATCACGGGCCTGGAGGCCGCGACGCAGGCCGTCGCGTTCGTCGTGCTTCCGGCGGTGGCGATCATTCGCGCCTCCCGACGCGAGCGGCTGCCTCTGATCGCAATTGCATTCGTGCCCCTGCTCGGGCTGGCGATGCTTGTAGGTAGAAAAAACCCGTATTATTTCATCTACGCGCTTCCTTTCCTGGCCATACTGTCCGCCGCCGCCGTGCGGAATGTGCGTCGCCGTCTTGTCGAAATTGCCTGCCTGATCGTTTTGTGCGCTGCGGCGATGAACTACGCCCCCCAAGTGCGAATCGCCGCGAAAGCTCCAACTGTGACCCAGATGGTGGAAAGCGTTTCCTCGAAACTGCCGCAGGACGCGGTGGTTTTTTCACCGCTGATCTATGGCGGTCTCATCCGGCGCCGTCCGGACCTGACGCTGTTCACCTACCACTCGCTGTCGGTTCGAAACCGATGGGCGCTGCCAGCCTGTGAAGAAATCCCGCGTGCGATTCAGTCACTGATCACGGAAGACCCGCGTCCAAGCTCGGTGCAGCGCAACCCGGACAGGATATTTTTCCTGAGCTTTCCCGACCCGTTATCCTACTTGCGATTGATCTATGTCGAAGCGACTCCCGCCGACGTGACCTGCATCGTGGGAAGCGCTGCGCCGGAAATCGTACACGTTTGCGGATCGGACGCTGGCAATTGCATCGATAGCCTGCTCTTCGAGCGCGGGCTGAAGGCGAGTCGGAGCGCTGTAGAGCATGATTGAAGGATCCCTTATCGTCACCGGCGCAAGCCGTGGAATCGGTGCGGCGGTCGCGACTTCCGCCGCCGAGCAAGGATTCGCCGTCGCGGTCAACTTCGCGAGCGATCGCGGCGGAGCGGAAGGAGTTGTGGACCGCATCGTGTCCGCTGGTGGACGCGCCGTTGCGATTCAGGCGGATGTGAGCGTTGAAGCCGACGTCCTTCGATTGTTTGAAACCGCCGAACGGGAACTGGGGCCGATTCGCGGGTTAGTCAACAACGCTGGGGTTACCGGAGGGATTACGCGCGTCGAAGCGCTCACGATGCAAGCGATTAAAGCCGTGCTGGACGTCAATGTCACGGGCACGATGTTGTGCGCCCGGGAGGCCGTGAAGCGTATGTCGACGAAACTCGGAGGAACGGGCGGAGGTATCGTCAACCTATCTTCCCTGGCCGCGCGCATTGGAGGTGTCGGCGAGTGGGTGCACTATGCGGCTTCGAAGGGTGCGGTGGAGAGCTTCACCCGAGGACTCGCACGCGAAGTTGCGGCCGAAGGGATTCGCGTGAACGCAGTCGCGCCGGGCTTGGTCGATACCGAAATCCACGTCCGCAGCGGTGCGCCCGATCGTTTGAAACGCATGGCGCCAACTATCCCGATGGGTCGACCTGGGACGGCCGAAGAAGTCGCCGCTGGTGTTCTATGGCTGTTGTCCCCGGCGGCATCCTACGTAACCGGAACCATCCTGGAAATCGGCGGCGGGCGGTAAAGAGTCTGGCCGCAGATAAACGCCGATAAACGCAGATAAAAATAATGGATGAATCTGCGTGCATCGGCGTTTATCTGCGGTTAACTGTGCCGTATAACAAGCACGTCGCCGTCTTTGACGATGTACTCTTTCCCTTCCAGCCGCAGCAGGCCTTTGTCGCGGACGCCGGGATAGCCGTCGTGCTCGATCAGAGCCTTCCAGTTCACCACTTCGGCCCGAATGAATTTCTTCTCGAAATCGCTGTGGATCGCGCCGGCAGCCTTCACGGCCGGACTGTTCATGGGAATCGTCCACGCGCGCACTTCCGTTTCCCCGGCAGTCAGGAATGACATCAGGCCCAACAGCGAGTAAGTGGCGGAAATCAGTCTTTCGAGGCCACCCTCGGTCAGGCCGTAGCTCGTCATGTAATCGCGCGCTTCTTCGGCGGAAACCTCCGCCAGTTCCGCTTCGATCTTTCCACAAATAGCCGTCACCGCGGTATGAGCGCGCCCGGCAAACGGTCCATTGCGATACTGCTGCTCGATTTCATGCAGCCGCGGCGCGTCTTTCTCCCCGAGGTTCAACACGCACAGCATCGGCTTCTGCGATAAAAACTGGAAGCCGCGAATCCGTTTCTCGTCTTCGTCGCTAAAATCGAGGCCGCGAAGCGCGCGATTCGCCTCCAGCTCCACTTTCAGCTTTTCAAGCAGCGCGAACTCTTTGTCGAACTCCGGATTCTTGATCTTTTTCCGCTCTTTGTCCAGGCGCTCCATGCGCTTTTCGACGACTACGAGATCGCTCAGGATCAATTCCATCTCGACGTCTTCAAAGTCCCGCATCGCATCGACCGAGCCTTTTTCGTGCGGGACCGTGTCACTGTCGAACACTCGAAGGACATGCGCCATGGCATCGACCACGCGCAAGCTGGCCAGATAGCTGGGATCGCGCAACGATTCTTTGGAGATGGCCGGAAAATCCAGGTACTCGACCGTCGCGTGGGTGATCTTCGGCGGATCGAAAATCTTCGCCAGCGCATCCAGGCGTTCATCTGGTACCTTCGTCACGCCCACGCGCGCTTCGAGCGATCCCACGCGGGCGGATTCATGCACGCCGGTCAGAATCGTAAACAGACTGGTCTTGCCCACCATTGGCAGGCCAACGATTGCAGTTTTCATTTGTAGGTTTTTTACAGTGGAACGTCCACCAGCGTGAGGATCTCGCCCAGGATCTTTTCCGCGACTTCCGCGGATCGCTGTGCGATGGCGATGCGCGTGTTCACCACCACGCGATGCGCAAACACCGGTACCACCATTCGTTTCACGTCATCCGGCGTAACGTAGTCGCGGCCTTCCACGGCGGCCAGCGCCTGGGTCGCGCGATACAGAGCCTGGGAGCCGCGCGGGCTCACGCCCATCGCCAGGGATTCGTGCGTGCGTGTCCGTTCCACGATGGCCAGCATGTAGTCGATCATGGTCTCATCCACGCTCACCTGAGCCACGGTTTCCTGAAGCGTGGCCAATTCGGCGCCGGAGATCACGGGCCGGACCACCTCCTGCCCGCCGGGCGCGGCCTGGCGTACGATCTCCCGCTCGGCATCCGGACCGGGATAGCCGATGCGAATCCGCATCAAGAACCGGTCGAGCTGGGACTCGGGAAGAGGATATGTTCCGTGATGCTCCACTGGATTTTGGGTGGCAATCACCATGAACGGCTGAGAAAGCGGCCAGGACCGTCCGTCGATGGTTACCTGCAGCTCATTCATCGCTTCCAGCAGCGCGGATTGCGTTTTCGGCGTCGCGCGATTGATCTCGTCGGCGAGAAGGAAATTCGTGAAGATCGGGCCCTGTTTGAACTCGAATTCCTGGGTGTGCGCGTTGTAGATGGTCACGCCCAGAACGTCGCTGGGCAGCATGTCCGAGGTAAATTGCAAGCGGTGAAAGTTGGACCGGACGCTGCGCGCAAGCGCTTGGGCCAGCGTAGTTTTTCCGACTCCAGGGACGTCTTCGATCAACAGATGGCCGCGCGCCAGCAGGCACGCGAGCGCCAGGCGCACCACCTCCGCCTTGCCGCGGATCGCTTCGCCCAATACCGATTCGATTTCAGATAATCTGGAGAGCGAAACGGGCGGGCTGTACACGGAATCCCGCTGGACCATCATAGCCATGATATCGAAAATAGTTATATTTTTCGCGGCGGTTACAATTTACGGGCAAACACCACGGCCGGAGGCCGCTGTGAAGGCGGGACCTGAAGCCGCCATCAAGGCTGTTCTGTATCGCCAGCAGACCGCCTGGAATCGCGGCGACACGGAAACATTTCTGCAAGGTTACGATTCGAAGACCGTCTTCGTGGGCGATAAAATCACCCGCGGGCTGGAAGAAGTTCGAGTCCGTTACCAGACCCGATACCCGACCGTTTCTTCGATGGGGCACTTGACGTTCTCGGACCTGGAGGTCCATATGCTCGGCATCGACCATGCGTATGTCATCGGGCATTGGCGATTGGAACGGAAGGCCGAGGCCGGGGGCGAAGTTGGCGGCGTCTACACGCTGGTCTTCGCCAGGACGGCCGCAGGCTGGAAGATCGTCCTGGATCACACGACTTAATCCAGTCACGCCGCGAACCCACTCGCTGCCCGCGTGGCTCTGTGCCGGGCACTGAATTGCCAACGCCCGTGAGCGGGCTTCAGAGAAGATTAGTCGAGGCTCATGTTGAAGACGTTGAACATGAACCGCTCCGGCGGAAACGCGCTGATGGGGCTCGGGGTCATTCCGGCCCACGTGTGATACGCCGTGTTCGCCACAGGTGAATTCAGATAGAAGAGGAACTGATTCGAGAAGCACCGTAGCGGCGGAGGCTCGCGAAACGTGAGCCGCAGGCCGACCGCCTTCTCGATTCCGATGCCGCCCGTCTTTACGTCCTTGTCCTCAAGAAGCGTAACGAAACTCGATCGGCCGGCGTGAGGCCAGACATCGGCGCTGAGCAGATTGCGCAGTTCGATTCGATTTTCGAAAGTGGTTTCGCACTGGCGGATCCATTCGAGGATGCTGTTGCCCCATTGCCAGTGCTGAACGAATCCCAAGTACTGATCCACCAGGTTCAGCGCCAGATCCATTCTCCGGCGGTCCTGCGCCTCGGCCGTAAGAGGCTGCGCCGGAAACATGTCTTCCTGGTCAATCAGGTCATTGGCCATGCCCATGACCTTGTCAAGCCGCTTCACATCGGGTGCCATGCGAACCAGCAGCGGAGGTAGTTCGTGGGTCGTTGACCCGGGGACCTCGACGAATTTTCTATCGCCCAGAATCTCCATAATCCTCTACTAATGTTTCATCGGCCAATTGGCCAGAAACCTTGACCACCTACTATAACTGACGCTAAACATAAGGTCAAAGTTTCGTGCGCCCACGGTTACGGGCCGCCGGAACGGGCTTCATCACCAGCTCCAAGTGAAAGCCGCGGTAGCGTTTACGCAACATTCCGGGAATCAGAAATGGGGTGAAAACCAGACTGGACACGGCGTCAATCGCACTCAATCCCAGGTTGTTCCAGAGGGCGCTTTCGGTGTTGACCCGAAAATTCGACCGCATTGCCGAGAAGAGCAACGATACCGCCAGCAACGCTACCAGGGACAGCGCCAAGGTCCGCCACGCGAGCAGCCACATCACTTTGAGGCTCTCCTGATAACTCAGCACAGCCTCCCGATTCGCGCGCCGGACCACTTCGAACTTCGCCGAGCCGTACGAAAGACGAAGCCCGCGCCTGACGATCCAGGGCGAAACTGCGAAAAAAGACGCGACGGCCCACACCGAATCCGCGGTTTCTCCCTTCGTATTGAACACGCCATGAATGAGCAGAACGAAAACGAGATCGATCAGCGCCAGCGGCCACGTCAGTTCCCAAGCCAGGCGCAGGCGCTCGCGATAAGGCAGGCTCATTTCAGTTTGATCGCGGGGAAATTGCGTCTCGCGCCTTGAATATACATGGTTTGAATGTCCTTCGCGACGCGCGGTATCATTCGGTGCTGGCCACATGTCGAAACAGAAGTTGAAGACCCCTTCGCTGAAGGCTCCCGCGCCGGCTCCCGCTGAAATCGCCGAACCCGTTTCCCGCCGCTTTCTTCCCTTATTGCTGATTCTATTCGTCGGGAGCGGATGCGCGGCGCTGATTTATGAGGTCGTCTGGTTTCAGTTGCTGCAATTGGTGATTGGGTCTTCCGCCGTGTCTCTGGGAGTGTTGTTGGGAACTTACATGGGCGGGATGTGCCTGGGAAGTGTGCTGCTGCCTCGCTACGTCTCCTCGCGTGAGCATCCTCTGCGCGTTTACGCGGTTATTGAAGCCGGAATCGGGATTTTTGGCCTCGTCATTCTGTTTGGGGTTCCGATGCTGGATTCCGTTTATGCCGCCATCGCCGGTCACGGGCTGTGGGGAATTCTGGTGCGGGCAATCCTCGCCGGAATCTGTCTGCTGCCTCCGACGCTGTTGATGGGCGCTTCCCTGCCGGCGATTGCGCGCTGGATCGAGACCACGCCCCGAGGCATCTCCTGGCTGGGTTTTTTCTACGGAGGCAACATCGCGGGCGCCGTATTCGGCTGCCTGCTCGCCGGTTTTTATCTGCTGCGCGTCTACGATATGCGGACGGCGACGTTTGTCGCGGTCGCGATCAACGCGGCCGTGGCCCTGGTCGCGTATCGACTGGCC
>Ga0070731_10002983_pt1 | contig 15567 bp, 14 predicted proteins | sample Coa_R1_2_FD_66448 | JGI IMG/M metagenome (GOLD analysis project Ga0070731, IMG submission 66448) | Surface soil microbial communities from Centralia Pennsylvania, which are recovering from an underground coalmine fire - Coalmine... | ecosystem: Environmental > Terrestrial > Soil > Unclassified ...
CGCTTCTGCTCGGCGTCCATTCGCTCCAGCTCGCGATGAGTCACCGCCACTTCAATACCAGCTCGGCCCCGCAGTCGTTTTGCCAGCTGCTCCGCCAGGTACACCGAGCGATGCTGGCCGCCAGTGCACCCGAACGAGACCATCAGGTTCTTGAAGCCCCGCTGCTGATAACTTGCGACGCTGGCGTCGACCAGCGACATGACGCTCGCCAGAAATTGGTGGACGCTTTCCTGCTGATTCAAATAATCGATCACCGGCGCATCTTTCCCGGTAAGCGCCTTAAAACGCTCCTCTCGCCCCGGATTCGGCAGCGCTCGTCCGTCGAACACAAATCCGCCCCCGTTTCCCGTTTCATCTTTTGGCAAGCCGCGATGAAACGAGAAACTGACGATGCGCACCACCAGATTGTCCGCATCGGAGGCCAACCCCTGCAGTTTCTCGGACGCCAGCATGCTGTGGAACGCATCGAGCAGCGTGGGCAACGCGATTGGCAACGTAACGTTGTGCAAGAGCCAGCGCAGGTTTTTCAGCGCATAGGGGACACTCTGCAGGAAGTGAATCTTTCGCTCATAGAATCCCCGAAAGCCGTATGCTCCGAGCGCCTGCATGATGCGGGTGTACACGTAGGCGTAGTAATACTGAAGAAAGGTTTCGCGTTTTACATCTACGTAACCGCGCAGGGTCTCCAGATAATGCTCGAGCAGGAGCGCTCGCAATTCTGGAGGCAGATCGGCTTTCGCGTCGAACAGAAGCGACGCTACGTCATACTGCAGAGCGCCCTTCCGTCCGCCCTGGTAATCCAGGAAGTAAGGCTCGCCATCCACCAGCATGATGTTGCGCGACTGAAAATCACGATAAAGAAAGTAATCTCGCTCCGCGGTTAGAAGAAATTTCGTCAGGCGGCTGAAATCATCTTCCAGCGCCTGTTCGCTGAATGGAATCCCCGCCAGCCGTAAAAAATAATATTTGAAGTAATTCAGATCCCACGCGATCGACTGTCGGTCGAAACTTCCTCTCGGATAGCACACCTTGTAATTCAGGTCGCGACTTGCTTCCACCTGAAATCGAGGCAGCACGGCGATCGCTTTGCGATATGCCTCAACGGCGGCTGGGGCGATCGTCTCTCCTTTGCGATTCTTGGAAAGAAATTCGAAGAGCGAAGAATCGCCGAGGTCCTGCTCGAGGTATGCGCCCTGATCGAGAGCTTCGCCATAGATCTCGGGTACCGGCAGGCCGTGTTTCCGAAAGTGCCGTGAGAACTGGAGAAAGGCGACGTTCTCTTCCTTCACTCCGTACAGAATGCCGATGGCACTCGTTCCCCCGCCAGCGAGGCGGATGATCTTGCGCCCCGAACCGCCGAGTTCGCCCTGCACCTGTTGGACTCGCTCCGCAGGGTGGTGGAAATGCCGCTCAAATAACTGTTGGAGAACGTCCATGCGTGTTGACCGCGCTTTTCACCGCGATTCACCACAAAGATATCACTGAACCTCAAACGGTGATGGAGTGGGCATCTGGTGACCAAACATCCAGAGAACGATAGAGAAAAAAGCGAGCAAGGAGGGAACAGACAGTCCAGGATTTTTCGCGTCAGATATCCACTTCGTGACGGTTATTGTTGTCGCCGCGCCACGATGTCAAATGTACAACGCACTTCGTCTTTGACCCGAATTGTCCCCGCAGCCGCCGTGACAGGCACGATTCCATAATCGCTTTGCCGAAGAGTAAATTCGCCGGAGGCCCGTAAGGAGTTCCCGTTAAGGGTAACTGTCGCAGAAATCGGCATCCCTTTTCTCACACCGTGCAAGCTCAACTCTCCCTTGAGCGCAACCCAGTACCGATTGCCTCCTCCACTGGCGCTTACTCGCGGGCACTCGTAGACGATCTCCGGGAACTCACTGGTCTCAAGCACTTCCTGCTGCATGCGTCGGCGAATCTCATCGCGGTCCTTTTCGCTCACATCATCGATAACCTCGAGCGAGTCGGCGCGAATTCGCAAATACATCCGTGCACCGGCCAGCGGACTGCCATCCAAGGTGAAGTCGACTTCTCCTTGAAAGTCACGTATGGCAATTTTGGGGTTGTGCCCGAACGCGGATAACAGGCCCGCGGCCGATACCTGAATTACAAAGTTGCTTTGGCTTGGATCGATAATGTGTCGTACGGTGGCGCCCTCCGTCATAGGTACTGTCGCATGCACGATTTTAGGATCCCCTTCTTTATGATGCTTGCTTCCGGCCAACCACGTAAAACGAAAACTTCAATTCGTCCTGCAGTTTCAGCGTACCTCCGGCGATCGATGCGATCCGGATTCCATAGTCGCTCTGCAGCAAGGTAAACTCGCCGTAAGCTCGAAACGAGTCGACCCCGAACGCCACCTGCGAAAAAAAACTTTGCCCATTCGTCGTTCCGTGAAGGGAAACGCGCCCCTCCACATTGACTCGCGTCAGATTGTCCTTCAGACGCTCCACTCCAATACTGCTGCTTTCAAAGACCACTTCTGGAAAGCGGCGCGTCTCCAGCACATCGTCGTACATCACCCGGTGGAGCTCACGCCGGTCGGATTCTCGCAAATCGTCCAGCACTTCCAGAGAGCCCGCCTGGATCACAACTTTGAGACTGGCATCCCCCAAGGTCTCTGGATTGAAACTCACTTCGCCTGTCCAATTTCGAATCGCGATTTTTGGACTGTGCGCAACGGCCGAAATCAATCCGCTGGCAAACGCTTGTACCGTAAATTGACTCGCCCTGGTATCGATCGCATACTGCACTTTTGTTGCGTTCTGCGGTGTCATAGGTCTTTCAGACCACCGTCAGGCGGACATCCTCGTCGTCGACGGTGAAAGCCCCCTTTCTCGCCCAGAAATTGGGTCCCCGCCTGCTGCAAACTGTTACATCGATCGTAGTTTTAAATATCGGTCAAGGTCGGGCAACGCGGCTTGCGCCAGGTTGCCGATGCCCACCTGCCCCAGATACTTCCTCACCAGTGGATTGGAAAGGATCAATCCTGCTCCGAAAACAATGAACGCTGCCCCCGTTAACATGTAGAGAGTGTCTTTATCGGTCGAACCATTTAGATGTTGCCCGTTTTCTGCCACAGCCCGCCTCCTGAAATTGAAATGACTCCCTTACTCGCGCGCGTTAAGTTGCTGCAGGACTTTCTCGACCACGCTCATCACCATCGTCACCGCTTCTTCCACAGCCGCTGCCACCGTCATGCTTAAACCCATCTGGCCTTCTTCGCCGCCTAAGGTTTCCGGCTCGCAGCCCACCAGAAGAATCTTCTTGAGACTGGCATTCATGCCCGCCGCCATGCGCAGGACGTTCATAGGATTCATCACGTGGGCATCGACGATGCCCTGCTGCTCGCCAAGTTTGCCGAGATCTGGTTCTACTAGCGATACCGTTCCAGGTGCCTGGCCGTTCGGAAAGGCATCGACCAGGATGGTCGTGTCGTAGCCATCCGCCAGTGCATAAGCGAGATCGAACCCGCGGATTCCGAAGTCTACGACCTTGACCTCCAATGGCAGCGGTCGAGCTAGAAGTCGTTTCACGACCTCCACGCCGAAGCCGTCGTCGCCCAGGAAAATGTTCCCAATTCCCGCGACCAAAATGCTCGCCCTCTGCCGCTCCGATTCTCTCGGAGTCTGCTCAGCGCCTAACAGCTCGACTTCGTCCAAGTCGAAGAAAAACCGGTGACCCGGCTGCCTCAACATTCCCAAATCTCGCCCCGGATCATCCTCCAGCACAACGCATACGTGGTTCTTCCCCTCATAGTCCTCTTCGATGCTTTCGATAATCGCAGCTTGGCCCCTGAGGGCGATATCTAAAACATCCCCGCGAGCTCTCGGACGGAGTCGCACCCGGCTTCCCACCCTGAGTTCGGCGCCATTCAGGCTCAGGTGATCTACCGTCGTCTTGTCCTCAAGCAGCTGCCATTCCCACTCGTTCACGAAGCCTTCTCCTTGATCGGCCGCATACCGCGTACCGCACCGTGTAATTTCATGAATTGCTCCGGCGGCATCGAATCGGTTCGCTCCAGGATTTCCCGTGCCCGCTCATCCGATTCGCGGATCTCTCGCTTCTCCTCGTCGGTTAAGGTCATAATCCGCAAAGAGAGGATCTCGTCAATCTCGGTTCCGTCGAATAGATCCCCGGCGCTTTCCGGCGCAATTTGTGGATAGTCGTAAAGAATGATGGGAGACGCCAGCACCGTATTGCGGTCCCCTTGATCGCCCACCAGAACCGGCCATGCCCCGACGTTGTGGCAAGTTTCGGCGAATTCCTTGAGCTCCTCGGGCGGCTCCAGCAAAGACACAAACTCGCCGTCCTTGACCCCCAAAATCGCGTGCGTCGAAATTAACGCGTGCATCAGAGATGAATCCGGATCGGCCGAGGAACTCTGAATCCGAGCCGTGTTTTCGATTCGGACTCTGATCTTGTACAAGCCTTCGCGCATCTTTTCTGCCGAGAGCTCGATCCTGCCTTCGATCGATTCCTGACGACGTTCTACGTCGGACGCAACACAAATCTGCCTGGGAAATTCGAACACCGATGTCACGCGTTCCCGACATAACCCATCCATCGAATGCTCAGGGAATACCACTTCTCGCTCTACCGCTTCCTGCCACCCGTTCGAGGTCGGCGACGCCAGTTGGCTCTTATTCGAAGCGGCTATGCGCACCTGTAACTGCAGGAAGCGAAGCCTCCCCTCCAGCAGCGTTCCGGGATGCCCGACAATCAGGCACTCGGTATTCATGCTGCAGGCTTCCGTTCCTTCGGATGCTTCGCTGCGCTCGCGGGGATACACCAGGCCGAAATTCCAGCGCTGCCGATTCTTCACCGATGACGGACGATAGGGATAAAGCATGTACCCTTCGTAGAGCACGGCTTTCGCGATTTGCTCCACGCGTTCCAGGTTCATGAGCGCACCACTTCCTCTTGCAGCATGCTTTCCAGCGCCTGCTCCCACGAAGTAAATCCGTGCCGCACTTTATAGTCGTAAATTTTCTCGAACACATCTCTCCTCACGCGCAGCCACGCGCTGTTGGGATAGTGGGCGTCCATCATCTCTTGCCACACCTTCACAGGCAGATTGAAACGCGCCTCTTTGTCCCAGGAAATCGGGGCCACCTGCAACGCTTCCTCCCCGCGCGCATGAAATACTGTGCCGCTAAACATGACGCATATGGGCACCACGCCGTCGGTCAAACCGTAAAAATATTTCGTAGCCCCGACATTGAAATCAAACGTGCAGGGGAGGGGAACATCGACCACGATGTCACCCTGAAAAGGCGGGACATTGACATTGACGTGGGTCCACAAAAGATTCCGCAACGTTTGACTCCAACGCTCCGGTTCGCCGAACAATTCGCATAGTTTTGCTTGTTCGTCTGCGGAATATCTGCGGCGCGTGACCTCGAGCTGGATCTGGCAACGCAGAACCACCGAATGGATCGTCTCGACCGGATCAGCGTTCCTGACTCTGAGTTTCAACAAGATCTGTGGAGCAGCCGCAAACCTCGCAGCCTCCGCGCCTTCAATCTTGAAATCCAGATCAGGCATGCACCCTGCCAGTCGTCACTACTGCCTTGCGACGCAGGTCCGAAAAGAAATCGCCGATTTTTTCCCAGACTTCCGTGCCGCCAGAAAGCCCCCGCCAATGCAGGCGGATTAAGCCGACAAGCCGGTAGCAGGCATCGATCGGAACGATGTAATGCTCGGCCGGGGCCACTCCGCGCGCCGATCCCACTCGATTCACAAGCAACGCCTCTACATCCGGCTCCATCCCGGTCAGGAGTGGATTCGCCGCTTCGATCTGCTTCCACGATTCCAACGGCAACAGCGATTCGGTGGCGCCAGCTGGACTGGGATACAACGCGCTTACTGCTGACTGCACGCTGCTCCGCAAAAAAAACGCGAGATTGATGGGGATGAGCAGCGCGTCCCATTCGGCGTCACTCATCTGGAAATCTGCTAACAACCGTATGTCGCGGGGCACGCGCTTATATTTGGTCGCGCTACCGCAACTGAAAAGCATCGCGCAGGCGTCGCACACGCAGTGCAGCCGTCTTTCCCTCGGCTGGATCAGATGCGCGTGCTCCGATCGCAGTTCGGCGCTGCACATCTCGCAGCGCTCGACCTTCCGCTGCATCCTCCGGGCAAACTGCCGCAGGACGTCGAACGGTTGACCTGTATCTCGCAGTTGACCCGATCCGCTCATGGCATTTTTCGAATAGGCTAGTCCATGCCTCCGAAGGCATGGTCCCCGTTGTGACTGTTGTTTTGGACAGGAAGCGTCGTTAGCCCCTTGGCTCCTATCAACTTTTCCACTCCAACGAAGCCTGATGGTGCGGGCTCATCAAGCCCCTCTATCGCGAGCGACTTCAAATCGGGCGCGGCTTCGTAGATCGCCTCCTCAAGTACCGCCCGAATATTCTGCGCAGTCGATCCGCACACGTGCCGCTCTGTCTGCAAACGAACACGAATCTCCCCATTCTCTAGACTGATCAGGGTTACATCCGCGCCCATCTTGTAAATCTTCGAGCGAATCTCCTCGAGCTTGCGCGCCACCCGGGTCTGCAACTCTTCCGGATGCAGTCCGTACAGAATCAGCAGACTGCTGACCAACGGATCTCGCCCCATCTCATCGATGACCGGCGCTCCGCCGCTCTCCGACTCAAATACGATCTCGAGCATTCGCTCAAGACCTGTGCCATGCAACTCCATCAGCAACTGTACGAGTTGCTTGATCTGAGTTCGGACCGCGGGGTCTCCCGCCGAGTCCAGTTCACGCACCAGTTCGCCGATCTGTTGCACCCGCTTCTGGAAATCTTTTTCCTCGATCACTGTACCTCCGTCAAATATCTCGCGAGCGGAAACGCATCTGTGAGGGCTGCCACTCCCTGGGGGCTGCGCGCTTCCGCCCGCGACGGCAACGAATCTAAGGCTGGACGCCAAACATGGGCGAATGCTTCGTCTCCAGCACTTTCCCGTTGCCCAGATACATATGCACGCCGCACGGCAAACAGGGATCGAAGCTCCGCACGGCCCGCATGATGTCAATCCCCTTGAATTTCTCCGGACCGTTCTCCTCGAAGATCGGCGTATTCTGCACTGCATCTTCATAGGGCCCCGGCGTCCCATACACATCCCGCGGATTAGCGTTCCAGGGTGTCGGAGGATACGGGTGGTAGTTCGCGATCTTCCCCTTTCGGATCACGACGTGGTGCGATAGCACACCACGCACGGCTTCGTGGAAGCCGCACCCCACAGCCTCATCCGGCACCTTGAAATCGTTCCACGTTCTCGTGCGGCCCGAGTGTAGTTCTTCCAGAGCCCGCTCGGCAAAGTACAGCCCACAGCATGCCGCATAGACCTGGAAATAAGTCCGCGCCCGATCGCGCTCGATCGCGTTGCTCCATTTCGGAATCTTCCACTCGAACTCGACTTCCGGCAGCGATGTCGTCTTTGGCAAGTACATCTTGACGCTGTTTCCGGTGGCTTTGATGTACCCGATGTCCACCAGCCCTGCCAGCGCCGTCGCCCAGAGCCTGGCGATCGGGCCTCCGCCGGTATCCAGCGCCAGGTGATCGCCGGTCCGCTTGTCGAACCATCGTGGCGACATCACCCACGTGTACTTCCCGCTGAAATCTCGCTTCTGCGGACGCGGAATCGTCGTCTGATTCCACGGGTGATGCTTGTCCACCGGATTCCCATTGGGGTCGTTCTTAACGAACGTCTCCGAATTTTGCCAATCGTCGTAATACGAACTTCCGAGCAAAATGCGGATATTCAAGTTGATGTCGATCAGATCGGTGGTGACCAATTTTCCGTCCACCACCACGCCCGGGGTGACGAACATCTTTCGTCCCCAGTCGGTCATATTCTTGTAGGTATAGTCGCAATGTGCAGGATCGTTGAACGATCCCCAGCAACCGAGCAGAACACGCCGCTTCCCGACCTCCTCATATCCGGGCAGCGCTTCATAGAAGAAATCGAAAATGTCATCATGCAGCGGCACGACTTTTTTCATGAACTCCACGTACTTCATCAGCCGCACAATGTAGTCGGTGAAGAGTTGGACTGTCGGCACCGTCCCAACGCCTCCCGGATACAGCGTTGAAGGATGCACATGCCGGCCTTCCATCAGGCAGAACATCTCGCGCGTCATGCGGCTCATCTGCAGCGCTTCCCGATAGAAAGCTCCGGTAAATGGATTGAGCGCCCGCATGATGTCGGCAATTGTGCGGTACCCGTGCGCGTTGGCATGCGGTGCGGCTGTCTTCTCGGCTTTGGCAAAGACGCTGGGGTTTGTCTCCTTGACCATCTGCTCGCAGAAGTCCACGCCGACCAGATTGTCCTGAAAGATGTTGTGGTCGAACATGTACTCCGCAGCCTCGCCAAGATTGACAATCCACTCCGCCATCGCCGGCGGACGCACGCCGAACGCCATATTCTGTGCGTAGGTCGCGCAGGTTGCGTGATTGTCACCGCAGATGCCGCAGATGCGGCTGGTAATGAAGTGCGCATCCCGCGGATCTTTCCCCTTCATGAAGATGCTGTATCCGCGAAAGATCGATGACGTGCTGTGGCACTCCGCCACCTGACGGTTCGCGAAATCGATTTTGGTGAAGATGCCCAGGCTGCCCACGATGCGCGTGATCGGATCCCAGTTCATCTCGACCAGATTTCTTTTCTTGGTCTCGGCGTCTCTAGTCGGCGCTGTAATCGTGCTCATTTCGATTCGCTCCTCTCAGTAAGATCTCGGGTGATAGCCCGTGGTCAGTTCCGCCCGCGGATGCCGCCACTTTGGCTCCTTGTTGACCGTTGCCTGCGTCAGCGAACGCAGCGCCGTAATCGCACGACCGTATGCTCCCACCGCTCCCGACGAGACTTTCGCGCCTGGCGGCTCGTCCATAAATGGCATGAACTTGTCGGGAAACCCAGGCATCGTGCAACCAATGCAAATCCCGCCCACATTGGGGCAGCCGCCGATTCCCGCCATCCACCCGCGCTTCGGCACGTTGCAGTTCACGACCGGCCCCCAGCATCCCAGCTTGACGATGCACTTCGGAGAACCATAAACCTCGGCGAAGTCTCCCTGTTCGTAGTAGCCGGCGCGATCGCAGCCTTCATGCACGGTTTTCCCGAACAGCCATGTCGGACGCAACTGGTCATCGAGCGGAATCATCGGAGCCCGCCCCGCCAGCTGATACAGCAGGTACAACACGGTCTCCATGAAGTTGTCCGGTTGCACCGGGCAGCCGGGAACATTCACAATGGGAAGTCCCGCCTTGGAAGCCCAATTCCATCCCAGGTAATCGGCCAGGCCCATGCATCCGGTCGGATTGCCTTCCATCGCGTGAATGCCGCCATACGTCGCGCAGGTTCCGCAGGCGATCACAGCCGTTGCCTTTGGCGCGAGGCGATCGATCCACTCATTGGTGGTTATGGGCTGATTCGTTTTGGGATCGGTCCCCAACGCCGCCCAATATCCGTCCTTCTTGATCTTCTCGTTTGGGATCGAACCTTCCACCACTAAGACGAAAGGCTCCAGTTGGCCTTCCTCGGCCATGTACCAATATTTGAGGAAGTCGTCTCCGACCTCGTAGGCCAAGACAGGATTATGTAAGTGCACTTTGGGCAATCCTGGAATCGCTCCCAGCAAGACGTCTTCAATACTGGGCTGTGTCGCGGCTGTAATCGAAACCGAATCGCCGTCACAGCCGAGTCCGGCAGTGATCCATACCACGTGCACTTCCGGAACGGCGGGAGCGTGTTGAGTCACTCGGCCATACGGAACAGCTTCCGTTGCCATAGCTGATCTCCTTTCGCTAATGCTGAATTTCTGATGGATGGCGCGTGGGTATTCGGGAGCGGACCTGGCCCACGCACAGGAAACGAACCTGAAAAGACCGTACCACCGTAAGGATTCCCAAGCCCCCATCCCACGGATTAGTCAATAGCTAGCATCAATAAATTCGCTGTGACCTTACAAGCAGGAGGGACCTTCTTTTTCCCTACAACGAAATCGTAGGATCAGGTCAGGGTTTCCCTGACGAAGGGGTGAATATCAAAGATTTGGGAGCGGGATGGCTAGAACTTACGCTGTCTTTTCGCCGATGCTCCACTGGATGGCATGTTGCACAAGCTCGCGAGCGCTTCGCAACGACAGTTTCTCCTTTATGTGGGCCTGGTAGGATTCCACGGTCTTCACGCTGATGTGGAGCTCTTCCGCGATTTGCCGAGTTGAATGACCTTCCCCGATCAGCCGGAACACTTCGAGTTCCCGGTCCGTGAGATCGGAGATCGATGATGGCTGTCCCACTGCCCGACTTCCGATATATCTCTGCAGCATACGATTGGCGATTCTTTCGCTGATGTAGATTTCGTGGCTGAGAATCCGGCGCACCGCGACCAAAACTTTTTCCGTGGCCTCTTGCTTCATGATGTATCCCTGCGCTCCGGCGCGCAATGCCCGCTCCGCATAAATCGATTCGTCATGCATGGAGAGAATCAGCACGGGTAATTCGGGGTACCTGGTGCGCACGTCCTTGAGCAGGTCAAGACCGTCCGGCCCGTTGAGCGAGATATCTACGATCAGTATGTCAGGGCGCAACGCAGCAATTGCCGGTAGTGCGCTTTGCGCATCTTCGGCCTCTCCGCAAACTGTCAGGTCGTGCTCGCGGTTGATCAATAGCGCCAGCCCCTGGCGCACGATGGGATGGTCGTCCACCACAAAGATTTTGCCCTTTTTGGATGTAGCCGAAATTTGATTCATGCCATACCTCGTTTTGAACCTTCGCTCCTAGTGACCGGAAACCGGCATGTCACTGAGGTTCCATGCGGATGTTCGCGCCGTATCTCCAGGTTGCCGCCGATAATTCCCGCCCGGTAATTCATGATCTGCAGGCCCACTCCGGTGTGCGGAATTGCCGGTTTTTGGATTCCGATCCCGTCATCTCGAACAATCAATGCCCCTTCCCGCTCCCCGCAGAATAGCCGGATCAGAATGTTCCGCGCCCGGGCGTGCTTGACGGCGTTGTTCACCGCCTCCTGAGCGATGTGATAGAGATGCGTCGCCATCGGCGCATCGTGGATTAAGACCGATTCATCACACTGGAATCGACAACCTATTCGAAAAAGATCCTCCACCTCAGAAGCGTACAGCTTGAGCGCGGACATCAATCCATGCGCTTCGGAGACTACCGGCAGCAAACCACGCGAGAGCTCTCGCGTCTTTCGAATCGCATCGTTGACCAGTTGCACGATCTTGGCAGCATCCGCGGCCTCTGGAACCTCGCGCTCCGCCAGTTTCTCCTCTTGAACCTTCGTCATGAAAGCGATGCCAGTCAGATGCTGGCCCAGCCCATCGTGAAGATCCTGACCGATGCGCCGCTGTTCGCGTTCACTGATCTCCAGAACTGTCTTCTCCAGACGCTTGCGATCACTGATGTCGCGAATCGCGCTCGACACCAGCACTCCCTCCTCTGTTTCCAGCGGGCTCAGGCTGATCTCCACCGGAAACTCATGCCCGTCCTTATGCAAAGCGTAGAGTTCGACGCCGGCCCCCATAGGTCGAACCCGCGGCTCCGCGAAAAAATTGCGCCGGTGGGCGGGATGATTTCCCCTCAGCCGCTGAGGTACAAGCGTTTCGATTTCTTCCCCCAACAGTTCTTGCCGGTTGTACCCGAAAAGTTTTTCTACTTGCGCATTCACCAGAACAATTCGGCCCTTTTGATTCACCACCACGACGGCATCTGGCGCCGCCTCCAGCAACCCTCGAAACCTTGCCTGCGCCCTCTTTTGTTCGGTCACATCGATGCCGGACACAATAATGTAGGAGGGCATTTGTTTGGCGGCAGGCAGAACCGCTCCTGACCATGCTATCGTTCGCTGCGCTCCTTGCTCTCCGGTCCAGGAACTCTCATATTCGCTGCGCGTTTCTGAGCCACTCATCTGCCGGAAGATTGCCTGCAATTGTCCCCGCTCCTCTTGCACTGCGAAGATGTCCCAAAAATACTGCCCTCGCACTGTTTCCAGTGATTGTCCGGTCATCCTTTCGCAAGCACGATTCACCCGTGCGATCCTGCCCTCGCGGTCTAACACAACCACTAAGGCACCCACAGTATCGAGGATCGCCGAGACCACGTTGCGTTCATCTTCCAACTCCTCTTCCGCGCGTTTCAGGTCGGTGATGTCGAACGCGATCCCGTGAATAAACCACGGCCTCCCGTCAGGGTGGCGAATCATCTTAGCTTCACACTGAAACCAGATCACGTGCCCATCCCGCGCCACCACGCGATAAGCCGAGCGCAGCGCCTTTGCCGAAAGAAACATCTCCGATGCCTCCAGGCTCCATCGCGCTTTGTCGTCGGGATGAATGTGCCGGTACCACAACACCGGGTCCTCGAGCCACTCCGCCTGCGAAAACCCCAACGCGGCTTCGATCTGCGGGCTCACATACGCCTCGCCAATACCGCGATCCAGATATGCCATGAACACTACGGCCGGAAGCTGCTCGACCAGCGCACGGTATTTCGCATCCAGATTGGGAACCTGCGACTCGGATCCGTCGGCTTGGGGCAGACGCTGGAAGAAATGATGGACCGCAGCAGGGACATCCCGGTCTTTAAGGTAGGTATTGGCTAGCTCTGCCAGAATGGTCTCGGCTTCCTCAGGGCTGAGAGGCTTTTCTCCGCCGCCCGCAAACACGTCTGGAGCATCGTTACCCGTCATCTTCCAGAACGTGCTCATCGCGGCAAGACACTCCTTCGGACAGACTGAGCACTCCAAGCCCTGCCGGGATAAAGTCTGCAGGCGACTCTCAGTCCGGCGGATGGAGTCCACTTTCCGCAACCCGAGCAAGGTTGCGCCTGCGTATTCTAGCCTATTTTAGAGACCTCGGAACTTGAGGCGCTTGCGGGCGTGAGCCCGAGCGTTAGCGACGGCGGGAGTCCGCTGCCGAAATCCTGAGCGCAGCGAAGGACCTCTTTCAATTCTGGTGGCGGCGGTAGGACTCGAACTTGAGGCGCTTGCGGGCGTGAGCCCGAGCGTTAGCGACGGCGGGAGTCCGCTGCCGAAATCCTGAGCGCAGCGAAGGACCTCTTTCAATTCTGGTGGCGGCGGTAGGACTCGAACCTACGACCTACGGATTATGAGACCGTCGCTCTAACCACCTGAGCTACACCGCCACGTTTGCTGCAAAATCGGGAAGGATGTGCGAAAGAAGCATCTCGCCGGTCGGGACCGACCCTTTCGCGGCCTGGAAGCAACGGGCCGAATGGCACGTCACGTCCAGTATTTGATTCTAAGAGGCGCAGCAAGATAGGTCAAACCGTCGTCTTTAAAAGTCGCTATACTTCCCACGTGATTATCGGCGCCCACTTTCTGTTCTACAGCCGGGACCCCGAGGCGGACCGCGCTTTCTTTCGAGATGTTTTGGGGTTCCCTGCGATCGATGCAGGAGAAGGCTGGCTGATATTTGCGATGCCTCCAGCGGAAGCCGGCATACATCCGGGGGAAGGTAATTTTTCGCAGGCGCATGGCGGACAGAACCTGCAGGGCGCGGTGCTGTACCTGATGTGCGATGACCTCGACTCGACAATCGCGGCGCTGAGCGCCAAGAAAGTCGCTTGCACTCCGACGCAGACAGCAGGGTGGGGAAGGGTAACGACATTTCCCCTGCCAAGCGGCGGCCACATAGGCCTGTACCAGCCGCGTCATCAAACGGCTCTGCATCTGACTCCGAAAGGCGCATGAAAGCGATCGCCGTAATCCCTGCTCGCCTCGCGTCCACGCGTTTGCCTCGCAAAATGCTGCGGGAAATCGGCGGCAGACCGTTGATTGGCGTCGTCTACGAGGCTGTGCGAGCTTCTTCGCAACTCGCCGACGTGATTGTCGCGACAGATTCCCAAGAGATATTGAAAGTTTGCTCCCAGCGTGGCTGGAAGGCGGAGATGACCTCCGCTCGCCACAAAAGCGGCACTGAGCGCGTCCACGAGATCTCGAGCCGCGTCTCGGCCGATGTATACATCAATGTGCAGGGAGACGAGCCACTGGTTCGTCCTGAGCAACTTGCGATCTTGCTTGAGGTCATGCGGGCCCCAGAACGACAAGTGGGAACACTGATGACGCCCGCGGCCGCGATCGATATCGCCAATCCAAATGCAGTAAAGGTCGTGACTGATATCGACGGCCGCGCTCTCTATTTCTCCCGCGCGACGATTCCGTTCGACCGCGATCGCATACAACCCCATTACTTCAAACATCTCGGCCTGTATGCCTACCGCAAAACAGCTCTCGATCGATTCGTTCAAATGCCCGAATCATCGCTGGAAAAAAGCGAGCGCCTGGAGCAGCTGCGTTTTTTGCAAAACGGAATTTCGATCTATGTCGGCGAGACTCCTCATGACAGCATCGGAGTCGATACCGAAGAAGACTTGCAGCGAGTGACTGCAATATTCAAGAGCCGCTGAGTTCGCCAATTTACTCGACCAGATGCGCGCCCTGCGCCGCTCCCCACCGCTTTGCGGCGGCTAGGCGCTGCGAGATCGATGGATGCGAATGGAAGAACCATTCCACCCATTTTGAGGGAGTTCGCTCCGCCAGGTTCTGCTCCGCCAGTTTGTTCATCGAGGAAATAAAAGGGTCCACGCTGTGGATGGACTCAAACGCATAACGGTCGGCCTGCCGCTCGTTAAACCGCGAGTAAGCGTTCATCGCAGGCATCAGCACAAACGACAGCACAACTGAAACCAGCGCGAGCAGCGGTAGATTGGCGAAATCCGACAACTCCTCGAACATGTGCTGGTCGACCGCGTAGTGAAGCGTCCAGTTGGCCGCCCAGAAGCCAAACAATGTAATCGCCGCCTGCACAAAAATACTCTTCAGGATGTGCCGGTGCACGTGATGTCCAAGCTCGTGAGCCAGCACGGCTTCGATTTCATCCGGCGTGTAATTATCGAGCAGCGTATCCGCCAGAATGATTCGCCGCGTATTGCCCAGCCCGGTTAAAGCCGCATTCGCCTTCTTGCTCTTCTCCGACAGTTTCCAGCGGTAAACGCCGCGCACTCTCGTGCCGGCTTGCTCGCTCAATATCACGAGTCTCCGTCGCAGGTCTTCGTTGTCCAGCGGCTCAAACTTGTAGAAGATCGGAAACAACACGACCGGAGCCAGTTGGGCCAGCAGAATGAACAAACCCATGAACAGCGCCCAGCCGAGAATCCACCAATGCTGCGGCCATTGGCGAATGGTGAAATAGACCAACTCGACCACGATGCTGCCGAGAACCAGGCCCACGAGAAATCCTTTGACCTCGTCCCAGATCCACGAACCAGCTTTCTGCGTCGACAGCTTAAATCTTCGCTCCAGCCGGTATCCGTAATAGTCGAATCCCAGAGTTATCGCTTTGTTGATTGCGAGCAGCAGAAATAAATATACGAAGAGTGAAAGCGAATAGCCTTGGAACCCCCAGCGGTACGCCAAGTCACGCAGACTGTTCGACCAGCCCATTGCCAGCAACACAATCAGAAACGCCAGCCCCACCGCGAAATCTGCGATCCCGAG
>Ga0070731_10002984_pt1 | contig 15561 bp, 11 predicted proteins | sample Coa_R1_2_FD_66448 | JGI IMG/M metagenome (GOLD analysis project Ga0070731, IMG submission 66448) | Surface soil microbial communities from Centralia Pennsylvania, which are recovering from an underground coalmine fire - Coalmine... | ecosystem: Environmental > Terrestrial > Soil > Unclassified ...
CCGCTATTGGCGGAATCGGCGCTGAGCGTCTTCTCGAACCACGCAAGCTGTTCGGAATTGAACGCGTCGTCGATGCCGTTATCCAGAGCCATGAAATCAACGCCGTTCTGTATCCAGTGATAATAAATGTGGGGCTTGGAGTCGTTCGGATTATCGAGTAACCGCTGCGCCAACAACTTAGGCTGGTCGAGCCAGTGGCCGAATTTCGACAGATATTGGGCGTCGGTTCGTCCCCGGGCCGTGTCGTGATTTCCTCGAACCAAATACACAGGCATGTTTCCGAAGGCGTCGAGCTGGCTGGAAATAAAATCATCCCACGCCAAGGCTTCGTATTCCCGCAGCGTCAACGGATGTCCTCGATGTTCCGGCTCATGCGCGATGTCTTCATCCTCGCCGAAGATTTTGCGAAAGTCGCCTAGATGCAAGTAGAAGACAGCTCCGCTGCGTTCGGCGCCCGCCGCGATCGCTGGCATCACCACGTCTCCGCAATTTCGCGAATCCCCCGAGACGGCGAACGCCCAGGAATTTTTGTCCGCGGCGGACATTGACGGTGCCGCGGGGAAATTCCCGCCCGCCTGCCCTTGGGACGCCACAGGCGTGAGGCTGAAAAACGCAGGCAGCAGCGCGCAGATCAGCGCTTTTCGCAACCGACGCCGCGCAGTTTGTGTTCCGGTAATCACGGTTTTCTTCGCCTGAAAAAATTTCCCCAGACTCAAAACGATCTAACCACAACATTTGGGAGCGTGGGTCACTGGGTAATGCCGCTGTGAGTGATTTTGCGCCCGCGTGGAAATGCGCGCTGAGTAGGCATACTACGAGGATACAGAGAAAATCTTTACACGGAGGCCTCGAACGACGCAAGTACCTGTTGGTGTAAAGAAAAATCGTCCACGGTGAAGGGGCAAATGAGCACTAAAATTGAGGATTTAGGCCTGTAGTTCGGGGCGATGCTGGCTGGCGCAGGAAAGGTACGAGGCCTAGGACTATCACTGGTCATTCGACGGCAGGACGGTGGATGGTTTGCGCGAGTTAGGGGCTAGCATAGAATACGCTGCGCACTTGAACGCGAGAGGAATCACAATGAAATTCGGCGGCATACATCTTCTGGGACTTCCGCGGCCTTGGACTAGTGAGTCCGAGCATGCGCTGCTGAGCGACGCGCTCGACTTGGCGGAACTTTCGGATCAATGTGGATTCGATTACGTCTGGGGGACCGAGCATCACTTCCTCGAAGAGTATTCGCACTCTGCGGCGCCGGAAATGTTCCTGGCAGCCTGCAGCCAGCGAACTAGAAATGTGCGGCTGGCGCACGGAATCATCCAGACGCCTCCCAACATCAATCATCCCGCGCGCGTGGCCGAGCGTATTGCCGTACTCGATCTGATCAGCAACGGGCGATGTGAATTCGGCATGGGTTCGGGAGCAACAACGACGGAACTTGGAGGGTTCAACGTTTCCCAACAAGAGAAGAAGGCCATGCAGATCGAGGGATTTCGGGTGGCGGTGCGGATGATGGTGGAGGACCCGTTCACGGGGTTTGAAGGGCAATACGTGAAGGTGCCACCGCGCAATGTGGTGCCGAAGCCGTTGCAGAAGCCGCATCCGCCGCTTTGGATGGCGTGCTCCCGGCGCGAATCAATTCTGGAAGCGGCGAGGCTGGGACTGGGCGCCTTGACTTTCTCTTTCGCGAGCCCATCGGAAGCGCGCCAGTGGGTAAAGGACTACTACGAGACAATTGAGAATGAATGCGAACCGCTGGGTTACGCCGTCAATCCGAACATCGCCATCGCCGCACCTTTTTTGTGTGACCGGGATCAGAAGCGCGCGGAAGAGGTGGGGGCTGAAAACTACGGGTTTTTCGTCTATGGCCTGGGACACTACAGCTTTTTCGGCGAGCACCGCCCCGGTAAGAGTGATATTTGGAACGACTACAAGACGAGTCCCAAAGATGCCGCGCGACCCGAATTCACCGCCAATCACTGCATCGGCACGCCGAAAAAACTTCGAGAGTCCCTTCGTGAATTCGAGGAAGCGGGAATCGATCAGGTGGTGGCTGTGCGACAGATCGGACGACTTTCGCTAGATATGCAGTGCTCTTCGTTACAGCTCTTCTCTCAAGAAGTATTGCCGGAATTCAAGGAAAGAGAGCTTGCCAATGTGCGGCAGCGGGCCGAGCGGAACGCGCGAATTTCCGAAAAGGCAATGGCTCGCAAACCGAAGGTTGAAGCACCAATCGTGGAGACGGTAACTCCGTCAGCCGGACGCCACTAGCAGGGAAGGCCGCTGATCTGCCGAGAAGATACGGCTATTTCGAAGTCAATGACACACAGGAATCCTCGTAATTGCCGGAACCCATCGCGCCTTCGGGGAAAATGCCGTGCTCAGAGATCCAATCGAAAGACTGTTTGAATACGTCCTTGGTATAAGGCTCGAATACCAGACGCTCTCCCGGACCCCAGCGGCGGGTATCCATCACGCTATGGAAGCGTGTGGGAAATTCCTTTTTGTAATAGTGCGTGTAGAGGTCGGGACGTAGATCGATATCGCGCTGAGCTTTTCGGAGCGCGCGGAAATACTTGCGGACATCGTCCATATCCGGATCGCGAGTGATGAGCGACGCCATCATGAAAGTAGTATCAATGACTTTGCGAAAGCCGAGCTGCTCGAGCAAATAGTAAGGTCCGCTAAAGAGAGAAGCCGCGGGAACTTTGCGGTCGATCAAGAGTTCCATGCGACTGAAAAGCAGGCCGTCAGCAAACGAAAGCTTGATATCCGCGGGTTTCAAATATTGTTCGAGCGACTGGAGCGCCGAGTAGTGGCTACCCGACTGATACCCTACCGAAATGGGAACGCCCGCAAGCTCCGCGGGGTCATGGATAGGCGACTCGGGCGGCACAAAAATTCCTGCGGGTGCCACCGAGTAGGCGTCAGCGTAAAGCTTACCGTGCCCGACCGAGGCAGAGACGTTTACGGTCCAGTGACAGGCGCAGCCAATGTCAGAACCGCGCCCTTTTTCGAAGGTTTGGAAAGCGCCAACTTTGTCTCCCAGGTTGTGTTTCCTGGCTTCGTCGGACGCGAGCGCTTCCCGAAACTCGTAGTCCAGACCTTCGGCAGCGAAGTAGCCTTTTTCCTCGGCCACCCATTCGTGAAGCCGCATATGCGGTGCAATTGTGAACTTCGCCATGTTTGACTCCTGCCCGCGCCTGGCCTCGGCGCCGCTCACGAATCCTACCATAACCGGCTAGGCTGCGGTCGCGCGGGGCTTTGGTGAGCCGGGCGTGTAGGATATACTTCGGTGCCCAAGATTTGGCCAAGGGACTCATACTTGGGGGGTTAGTGAGTTCCAGCGCGAACCCTTAATGCCGGCGTCTTAATCTCAGTGTGCGTCCCAAAATGGGCCCCGATGGCTCTCGGACGGCACGATCTAGACCAGCAGTGAAACGGCGAATGAATAGGCAAGGCATTGCGGTGATCGGCGGGTCCGCTGCAGGACTCTTCGTGGCGCGGCTGCTCGCGCAACACGGCCTAGCTGTGCGCGTGCTGGAACGATCTGACACGCTCGAGCCGGAGGCGCGGACACTGATCGTGACTCGCCGCATGCGAGCCCTTCTTGGAGATGCTGCCGAGAGCAGTATCGTCAATGAAATTCGTCGTTTCGAGCTTTTCACAGACGGGCGTGCGGCGACGGTTACATTGCAGCAGCCGGACCTGATTATCGAGAGGAGGGCCCTAATTCAACGCTTGGCCGGGGACGCCGCGCGCTCGGGAGCCAAGATTGAACTTGGCCGACGTTTTCATTCGCTGCGAGCGGAAGGCGCCGGGCTGGCGGTCGAGGTGGATCGGTCTGCCGATGGCGGCCGCGAGGAGGTTCGCGCCGATACGGTTATCGGAGGCGATGGTGCTACGAGTCGCGTGGCACGGTCAGCGGGGTGGGCGCCGATACCGACCGTGTCGTTAATCCAGGCGATAGTGCCGCTACCGAAGGACATGGAGGCAGATACGGTACGCGTGTGGTTTGTACCGCAAGATACGCCGTATTTCTACTGGCTGATCCCGGAATCGTCTCAGCGCGGGGCGCTAGGCATGATTGGGGAGTCCGGGCCGGGCACGCGGCGCTGCCTCGAGCAATTCCTCGAAAAGCGGAAGCTCGATCCAATTGAGTTCCAGGGCGCGCGCATACCGGTTTACCGTCGCTGGATTCCGGTGCGGCGCAGGGTCGGTCGAGGCTCGGTCTATCTAGTCGGGGATGCGGCGGGACAGGTTAAGGTGTCCACCGTCGGGGGAGTCGTAACGGGATTCCGCGGGGCGCTGGGAGTCGCTGAGTCAATCATTAATGGGGGATTCAGCCGCGAGTTAAATGCTTTGCGGCGGGAACTGGATTTTCACCTACTACTACGGCGCTCCATGCACGGATTTCAACAATCGGACTACAGTCAACTGGTCGACCTGCTGACCGATTCCACAAAACAGCCGCTGGGCACATACACGCGCGACGAGGCATGGAAAATCCTCTGGCGAGTTTGGCTCCGCCAGCCTCGATTGATTCTGATGGGACTGCGCGGACTGCTTATGCGCAGCAACTCATCGGGCATCCCTGACGTTTAGCGCAACCGGAAAACCGGACAAATTACGGATAAGTGCGCGGGGCTAGAACTCGCCGCCGTGAAGCTCGTGCGGGGCCACACCGAAGGAATCGAGGATATCGGACAAATAGACGACGCCGAGCAGCAGGCGAATATTCGCTCGACTAACCACCGGAAGGAGATCGAGCTTGGCAGCGCCCATGCGTTCTAGTGCCACATGAAGAGGATGGTCCGTGTGAACATGAGGAAAATCGAGTCCGGTCAAGAGTTCCGAAAGCGGCTTGTCCCCCTCAGAGCGTTTCATGGCCAATTCGAGGCTCTCTCGAGAGAGCACACCGACAACGCCTCGTTCGTCTGCCACCGGCCAACCATTCGATTGAGCTCGAGTCGGACGCGCGAGGGCTTCGCGCACCGTCAGCGAGGGCGAGAGAAGCTCGGTGGCGCCCCGCATCACTTGGGCTACCCGACGCTGACCAACGTGGGCGAGGGTATCGGCCGTTGGCAAGTGAATACCCTCTTGACGCGAGAGTGCCGCATAGATGGTCTCGGGCTGCATCGTGGAAGAAATCCAGAAGCTCACTAGATTGGCAATCATGAGGGGCACGATTACGGCGTAATCGTGGGTCGTCTCGAAAATCATGAGGACGGAAGTCATGGGAGCGCGCATAATTCCTGCGAACAGCGCACCCATGCCTACCAGGGCGTAGGCACCGGGAACGGAAGTGTGAACGGGCCACAGGTGGTGGACTATGCTTCCGACGGTTCCGCCGACCATGGCTCCGAGGAAGAGGCTGGGCGCGAACAGGCCTCCTGCGTTGCCAGAAGCATAACTGGCCGTGATCGAAATGAATTTGAGAACCACGAGCAGCGCCATCAGCTCGAGAGCCATCCTGCCGTTTAGCGCATCGCCTACATAGCCGTAGCCGACACCCAGCACTTGCGGCAGCCACAAGCCCATGAGCCCTACGACGATTCCTCCGGCGACGGGCTGAAACCAGTACGTCCGGGCGGGCAGACGGAGGAAACGTGAACGGATCTCGATCAAGAGCTTCACCAGTGCTACGGAGATCAAACCGCCGATGACTCCCAGCAGTGCGTAGATGGCAAATTCCACCGGATGCACTAATTGATATTGCGGGACGACGAACAGGGGATTGTTACCGAGCAAGAGACGCAAAACGAGCCAGGATGTAGCCGAGGCCAGCACCACGGAGCCAAGCACCGGCGCATTCAAGTCCCCTACGATTTCCTCCAAGGAGTAGACAACTGCGGCCAAAGGAGTGTTAAATGCCGCCGCAATCGCCGCCGCCGCTCCTACAGGTATCAGCGCCTTGACGTTTTCGGGACGCAGCCTCAGCCGACGCGCTAGGACTGAGCCTATGCCCGCGCCGACGAGAACGGATGGTCCTTCAGGACCCAACGGAATGCCACTTCCCAGAGTTACGGCGGTGCAGAAAAATTTTCCAAAGACAGTTCTGAGCGTGATGATGCCATCGCGAGCGAAGAGGGCTACTTTTGTTTGTCCGACGCCGCTGCCGCGGGCGTCGGGAAAATACCGGACTAGAACATAACCCATGGCGAGCGATCCGGCTACGGGGGTCAGAACCCTGCGCCATAGCGGACTGCCCACTGGGTAAAGGCGCATACCCAGGCGCTCGGTGAGAAGAATCAGAGCGACTACGGCCGCCCCGGTTAATGCCCCAATCAGAATGCTCAATACGAGCAGCATCTGTTCTTCGCGGCGGCCAAAACGCAAGGCCAGCCACCGGAGCCGCTCTTTAGGAACTGGCGGTTGCGGATGACTTACAGCCATCTAAATTCAATCTCCCGGACACAATCTCATCGTACAGTTTATCTGGCCTCCGTAGAAACCTTTTCATAAGTGTGAGATTGCGTGCGCGGTGTCGTTATTATGGGAGGAGTTGAACACTGCGGCTGACTATGGTCACATCCCCGTTTTGAGAAGGCGTTGCGGTAAGAGGACGCGAGTTGAGCAAGAATCTACCCTCGGGAGGCAACCCGTAGGACTGGTCGGAAGCCGAGATTTCGATCGATTTGCCAATAGGAACAGAAAAACTGATTTCAATGCCGCTCGCAGGCATGGCTGGGCAACTATAAACTGTCCAGCCATGATAGAGATTTCGAATAGGCGAACTTTCTGGCGGCATTGGCTGATCTCCGACGCTAACCGACTCGACGTTGGCGGACGGGGGGAAAGACGCCGCGGCCCAGGGCGCGCCGCGCTCCGATCGCAGCAGAGCGCGATACCTCCTCCTGCCATTTGCCGCTGATGCTTCGAGTACCGTGAAGGTTGGGGGAGCAAAATCAAGCCGGGGCGCCGCAGTCACGAAAGCGGGGCGCGCGTCCCATGGAATGGTTCCGTGGGAAGCGCTCCGGAAGCGCGCCGCCAGACGAATCGGTGGGGGCAAAACCCCGGAGTCAGGTTGGACAATCCATTGGGACACGCCAGAATCGGTCTGCTCCCAGTATGCTATGTTCACGCGCTGTGGAGCGTTCGCGGAGTACGGGGGCACAACAATTGCCGCGAATCCAGCCAGAACTACCGTGAGCACCGGGACTGGAAGGCAAAGGAGGACCCGCGGGCCGGACCACGCGCGCAAGTCGGCGCAGAGTGGGGCAAGGGGCGTGAGGAGTAAGGCAACGAACAGTGTAGAGAGGGGAAGACCTCTGTTGCCGAGAGCGTCGTACAAAAGGACCAGCGGGCGATAAGCTAGGATCGCGGCGATGGCGAGCGGTAACAGGACGACGAGGCTTAACTCCATCCTTGCTCCGTCGCGTCTCAGCGTGAAGGGTAAACCGGCAATCGCTGCCGCGAGCGCCGGGAGTAGAAAGAGATAGCTCAATCCCGGCGTAAACCACGAAGTAAGAACAGCACTCACCGTCAACCACGACCAAACCCCACACCAAAGCCCCCAAAATTGCGCGCGCCCTTCGAAAAAGACACTATTGGCAACAACTACCGCAACGCCCAGCGACCAGAACGTAATTTTAAGAGGAGATGGGTGCGCGACCCAATTCACGGGCATCGCGTTTGTGAAACGTAGGAGGCGCACCGCGATCACCGCCAAAGCACCCGCAACTGCCATTGTGACGAGCCATGCGACGAGCCCCCAAACCAACTCGCTGAAGGCCGATCGTTTTGTTTGAATCAGCCAACCAATCTCGGCGAGCAGCAGAATTGAAACGGCGAGTGCCAGCGCGCGGCCGCTACGCGCGGACCAGTAAATCACGCGCCGCCCAAGGAGATCAAAGTAGACGCTTTGTTGATCCTCCGCCTTAGGGAGCTGCGCGTTGGCCGCTGCGACGACGGTGGCCAGCGCATCTTCTCCTATATGCTGCAGGCTTGCCGGACTCAGGTTCGCCGAATTATCGAGCGGGGTGTGGTAATGAGTCTCCTCACCGATGAATGCAAAGTTCAGGCCCTCGTAGCCGGCCTGGTTAAAAATATTGAAGTCCGTGCTATTGGGAAGGAAGCGATATACGACCTGGAAAATTGAACTGGTCGCAGGCTGCGTGGCATTTCGAGCAAACAAGCGTACGGCCCATTCACTCGTGCTGCCGGTCTCAAACATCAGAGCGGGTCCGGCCGTGCCGCGCGCATCCAGATTCACCGCAGCGCGCACCTCCTTCGCCCACGGGTGCGAACCGACAAAAGCGCGCGCGCCGAGTAGCCCAGCCTCCTCGCCGTCATCGATTAAAAAGATGATCGAGTGGCGCGGCTGAGCAAGCGATTGAACGGCTCGCGCGATCTCGAGCACCGCAGCAACTCCCGAGCCATCGTCGGAATCCCCCGGCGCCGCGGGCACTGAATCATAATGCGCCGCGAGAAGAACGGCGCCATCCGGTTCCGAGCCATCGAGGCGCGCGACCACGTTGTTTACCGTGGCGCAGTCTCCATATTCGCTGCATGCGAAACCGATTTGGACTTGCGGCTTGTACCCCAGGTCGCCCAGTTCGTCGACGATGCGCGTGCGCACGGCTTCATTTGCGGCACTCCCAAGCGGATGGGGCTGATCATCTCGCAGGATTTGCTGAAGAAGATGTTGCGCGCGAACTGCGGAGAATTGACTCTGGGACGCGCTGGATGGTTTCGGGGCCTGCGGTTTGAACACAACGTATGAAAGAAAAAAGATTGCGGCGAGCATCGCCGCAGCAGACAAGATTCGGAATACTCCAGGACTCCTGGGTGAGTCCAAACTTCCTCCTCGCGCGTCATGCTAGGCTGCGCTCCAGGTCAAGTCAATGGTCCGATCAGAAGGCAAATTACCTAGCCGGCGAGGCCCGAGCTGGCTATAATAACGAATCATCGTAGTGTGCTGGCCCCACCTAAGAGGGTCTGCCAGGGAATTGTCATGAAACCGATTATTGCCAAGGTCCAGGAGTCACAGCTTCGCAAGGATCACCCCGTTTTTCGCCCAGGAGACACGATTCGCGTGCATGTCCGGCTTAAAGAGGGCGAAGGAGACAAAGAACGCATTCAGCCGTTCGAGGGCGTGGTAATGAGCCGTCGAGGCGAGCTACTGGGCGAGAGCTTCACGGTTCGCCGGGTCAGTTTCGGAATCGGTGTGGAGCGTATTTTTCCAGTGCACTCGCCGATGATCAGCGCGGTGGAGATGGTGCGTCAGGGCCGCGTTCGGCGCGCAAAACTGAACTATCTTCGCCAGCGCAAGGGGAAGGCAGCCCGCATCAAGCGCGCCGACACACCGGAAATCTCTGGCGGAAAGTCTTCAGTCGAATAGAATTTTAGGACCCAGGTTGGCAACTGCGGTGTGCTAAAATTCGCGGCCGATGGGACGGCTTTGCTCGGCGAGGCATGAGCGAGATGCGCGTCAGCGCGGCTGGCTGCGGATTGCTGGATTGGACGAGGCGGGACGCGGCTCACTTTTTGGGCCGGTCGTGGCTGCCGCTGTCGTGCTCAATCCTAGACGCAGGATTGTCGGCCTCGACGATTCCAAAAAGTTGGCTCCCGATCGTCGCTCCGAACTAGCTCCGCGGATCCGCGAGCACGCGATCGCGTGGGCTGTCGCGGAAGTGGATGCCAGTCGTATCGACGCGTGGAACATCTATCAAGCGAGCCGTCAAGCCATGGTGGCGGCAATTTCCCAGCTCAATCCGTTTCCAGACTATCTACTCCTCGATGCCATCGAGCTCGATCTACCGATCGAGCAGAAATCGCTTATCCATGGCGATGCTCGGTCAATTTCGATTGCTGCGGCGTCGATCTTGGCGAAGGTTGAGCGCGACCACCGGATGCAAGAGTTTCACCAGCTCTATCCCCAGTATGGCCTGTCGCAGAATAAGGGTTACGGAACACCAGATCACTTGGAAGCCTTGCGCCGATACGGCCCCTCACCGTTGCATCGATTCTCTTACGCGCCAGTGCGTGAAGCACGTTGCTGGGCTAGCGGGGCTGAACAAGCTCCATTACCGCTCGAACCTTCGCCGGCCTTCTAGGGTCTAAGGAGCAGTCTTAGCAGCGCGCCTCTGGGTTGCTTGGCCCTGTTATCCCGTTCGTCACCACCCCTCCGAGGCGTCATGGACCCCCGTTTTCCGCGCGTGCTAACCTTTGGACCGAGCCGCTTTCTCGTCCCGAAGAGGCTTCTAGGACAACCGAGGCTAGGACACTCGAAAGAATTCATGGCATTCAATAAGAACAAGGCGCTTGAGAGCGCGCTGAAATTCCTTAACCAGGGTAAGACTGCCCAGGCCATCGGTGAGTATCAGCAAATTCTGCGGCACGATCCCAAGGACCAGGCCACGTTGATGACTGTGGGCGACCTCTTCGCCCGCCAAGCGGACATGCCGCAGGCCATTGAATATTTCGAGCGCCTCGCACAGGTATATCTCCATGACGGCTTCAACAGCAAAGCAATAGCGATTTATAAGAAGATCGCCAAGCTCGCTCCGGCTGAATTGGCACCGCTCGAACGGCTGGCCGATCTTTACGTGCAGCAAGGGGTATTAAGCGAGGCGCGACCGCTCTTCCTACAAATCGCCGAGGCCCATCTGAAAGCGAATCGCGCGCCTAAAGCCGTGGAAATATTGCACAGATTCCTTGAGGTTGAGCCTGACAATCCGCGGGTTCAGATGCGATTGGCCGAACTCTATAACGTGATGGGCCAGAAAAAAGAGGCGGCGCAGACCTATCTCGCCTATGCCCAGCGGCTTTTCGATAATGCTGAACCAGACGAAGCAGGCAAGATGATCGAGCGGGCCCTGGCGGTTGAGCCGGGGACAACAAGCGCATTGCTCCTTCAAGCCAAAGTGCTCGCGCAAACACACAAGAACGATGCGGCAATCGCCATTCTCGAGCGTCTGCCCGAAGCTGACGCGGGCGGGGAGATAACCAATTTCCTGGTCGACTTGGAAATCAGTTCGGGACATTTCAACAAGGCAGCGGATCGCGCTCGAAAACAGTCGGCCAGCAGTGGCGGCAATACTGCGCTGGTCGAAAAAGTCGCGGACGCACTGCTTCAAGCCGGCAAGGCCACCGAAGCCTTACCGCTAGTGCGCGAACTCCGCGGCCCAATGATCGAAGCGGGCGAGCAGGATAAGTTTCTGAAGCTGTTGTCGAGCTCCGTAGAAAAGCTTCCGGACGAGACTGAGCCGCTCGAAATGCTAGCTGACTTCGCCCGGCACACCAGTGATCCGTTCCAATTAAACGTCGCGCTATCCAAGCTAGCCGATATTTACTCGAATGCCGGAAACTACAGTCGAGCTGAGGAAATGCTGCGGGAATTAGTCGAGCGGAACAAAGGCGATGAGCGATTGATCGCGCGACTGGAAAAGCTTCGGACTCGCGGCGAACAATTATCATCAGCATCACCAGTAGAGGAAGCGTCAGCACCGATTCTCGCAGAACCATCAAACGATATATTCTCTGCACGCGAACAATTTGGGGAAGCGTCCTTTTTCGAATCGTCCGTTCCAGCAGCCGCGCCCAAGGCTGAAGAAACATTAGATGAAGAAACGCAGCGCTACATCGCTCAGGCTCTAACCGATGTGGATCTGTTTTCGAGTTATGGACTCACACAGAAAGCGACGAATCTGCTCGAAAATGTCCTGAAGCGGGCGCCGCGCCACACACCCACTCTCGAACGCCTACTTGATCTCTATTTGGGCGCGAGCGACGAACAGCGCACAGCCGAACTGGCTTCGCAGCTCGAAGAAATCCACGGCGAGCGTGGAGATACGATCAACTCGGACAGATTTAAGGAACTTCGGCAAAGATTTCAGAAGGCCGCTCAGCCACCGGACGGCTCGCCGGTCAAGCCACCTCCAACTGAACCAGCCTCAATCACTTCGGGTTTGCATCCAGAACCATCCGGATCGCACGCTCCGGCCGAGGAGTCCTCAGTGTCTGCCAACGCGGTCACGCCTAAGGGCCCAGCGGAATTCGAAATTCCGCTAGTTCCCTTGGAGCCAGAACCCGCCGCTCCGCCGGCCACTCAGCCACACCCAACGGAGCTAACAACCTCAGCCGCAGCCCAGGAGGTAGACCTCTCGGACGAATGGGAAGCGATGGTGCAAGAAGTCGGAGAAGAGACAGAGGCAGCAGCCCTTCCCCCGACACGTGAGCTTCCTGTAGAAACGCACACTCCCTCGACGGTGCCGGCGACCGGGGTTCAACCAACCGAGCCGCCTGTTGCAGAACCAAACGCGGCTGATGAAGTTGCGGAGCAAACGAGCGCGCAGGTCGGGGCCGAGGCCGAGGAGAGCATTGTTGAGAGCGCCGAATTCGATCTCGAACTGGCGCCAGAACCGGAGCCGGAGCCACGAACGGAAAAGAGCAAGACGAATTCCACGACGACGGAAGACTTTCTTAGTGATTTGGCCGCGGAAGTCGAAGATATGGAGATTCCTCTCCAAAGTCCGGAAGTCGCCGCCACCCCGGCCATGGCGTCACCTGAACAACCGGCAGAAGCTGCTGCAATTACGGCGGAAACGCTGAACGAACTTACGGAAGTTTTCCAAGAATTCCGAAGCGAACTGGGCGAACTGGGAGAAGAGGGTGAGGACCTGGAAACGCATTACAACCTGGGTATCGCGTATCGCGAGATGGGACTGCTAGACGAGGCGATCGGTGAGTTTCAGAAAGTGGCGAAAGCCGTGAAGGAGGGAAGGCCCTTCCGTTATGCGATGAACTGTTCCACGCTCCTAGCGGTCTCTTTCATGGATAAGGGCGAGCCGAGAATCGCGGCTCTCTGGTATCAGGAGGCGCTCGAACTCCCAGGGCTGGAGCAAGAAACAATTTTGGCCCTTCGGTATGACCTGGGTGTCTCGCTCGATTTGGCAGGCGAAGCGGACGCTGCACTAGATAACTTCCGCCAGGTATACGCGATGAACATCGATTATCGCGACGTTTCGAACCGGATCGCCACTCTGCAAAAATCCTGACTGCCAACCGTAGACTGCGGGCGCATTGTGAATGCTCACTCTTCGTGCCTAACGCCAGACGTCACAGGCCTGTTGCGACTCCAGCAATAATCTCCCATAATCCTTGTCTCTGCGATGAAGCAAATAGTGCGTGTTCCGCTACTACTAGTCTGGTTGCTCTTCGGGATGGCCCTAATCTTGGTGCCATGGTCGGACATTTGGGAAACAAATTACTTCGTCTACCAGTATCCAGGCTTGGGGCTGATTGCGGAAAACACGTTCCTGAGAGGAGTCGTTTCGGGATTGGGCTTCATGAATGTGTTGCTATCTTTAGAAGCTTTTCGACGCAAGGCTCCCTCCGCCTCCAGCCGTGGCTCATGATCGCGTGATGAAACCCATTGTCTGCTATGTGACGGACAGTCAGTTACTCGGACCCGCGGGACCTCCCTCGCACATACTGGCGACGATCGAGGCGGCTGTTGGAGCAGGCGTGGATTGGGTGCAAATCCGCGAGAAAGAAATGCTGGCTCGACAGCTTGTTGCAATTGCTCGTGGGGCTGTCGGGATGACAAGACGCAAACCTCCAACATCCGGCGAAGCAGATCGCCCCCGATCGCAGATTTTGGTAAATGACCGCCTAGATGTGGCGATTGCGGCGGACGCCGCAGGGGTACATTTAGGGCGCCAATCGCTGCCAGCGCACGAAGTGATCGGCTGGCGGCGGAGAGGGAAGATTGCCACCGGCTTCATGGTAGGACTTTCGTGTCACACGATCGACGAACTCTGCCAAGCCGAGGATGCAGGGGCCGACTACGCGTTCTTCGGGCCAATTTTTGATACCCCGGCAAAGCGGCGTTTCGGGCCTCCTCTCGGAATCGCTAAACTCGCCGAGGCATGCCAGGCAACTCGACTTCGGGTGATTGCAATTGGCGGAATCACGCCGGAAAACACCACAGAATGCCTTCATGCCGGAGGAGCAGGTATCGCCGCAATCCGGATGTTCCAACAAGTCCGTGAGCCCGCGGCCCTAAAGGAGGTTGTCGAGGGGCTACATGCTCTTGGTCATCGGTGACGCGGAGTTCTAGGCGCTCAGCCAGCGGCCCACAGGCCTCAAGCTTTCGACGTGCTCACAGATCACCTTAACGACGGCAGCGATCGGAATCGCTAGAATGACTCCCATCAAGCCCCACATCCAGCCCCAGAACAGAATTGATAGGGTGAGCGCCAGCGCATTTAGCCGGATACGCCAGCCGACCAGAGCGGGAATCAGGAAATTCGCCGTTAGTATATGAAGAATCGTCAACACGACGAAGATTCCTACAAAAGGGCCTACCGTGTGGTATTGCTTTAGACCCACAAAGAGTGGGGGAACAAATGAAATAATTGCGCCGAGATAGGGAACCAGGTTGCACACGCCTGAGACGAGTGCCGTAAGAAACGGAAAGTCCAGTCCCAGCCCCCAAAAGAAAAGCCAATTGGCCAACACGAGGATCAATCCGACGAGGGCTGTCCCAATTAAATAACTACGCAGCACCTGAGTGACTTCCGCGAGAGTATCCCGCACCTGCGTGCGATCATTCGCCGCAAACAATTGCATAGTGGCGTGCCAGACCTGCCGCTTACCTGCGAGCATGAAGAAGACGAGAAAGGGAACAAAACTAGCACCCAGAAGAAATACGGATAAAGAGCTGAGGCGACCGATTAGCGCGTCGCGAACAGCATGGGATTCTGTGACGGTAACGACACCTCGACTGGCACGCTCGGTTGGCTCAATCTCGGAAACGTGGGCCTCCAGAGTTTCGAGGTCCTTCTGGAGCGCCTGGGTTGCCGCTCGGAGCGTCTGGCGATATTCTGGCCAATCGAGACTGAACTGATCGACAGTCTGAATCAGCGACCAGCCAAGCACCGCTAGTAGAGCGAGTGTCAGTAAAACTACGAGGAGTGAACCCAAAGCTCGCGGCAAACGAATATCCTCGAGCCACGTCACCACAGGATCAAGAAAATAGGCCGCCAGCACGGATACGAGCAGCGTGACAAGTACGGCAGAAGCCCAATAACAAAAGGCGATAACGATCCCGGCCGCGATGATACGCGCGCTCGCCGAACTACCGGCGACAACCTTGGTCTCCTCGGGAGGCATTGACTTACCATAACACAGCCACTGCGACCCCGGGTTCCCAAGGGAGAAACCAGATCGCACCGGTAACGTTTGCGGTAACAAGGGCGAGCCAGACAGTTCCCGACTTACCACGGTGATAGAATCGCTTGCCAGGTCATATCACAACATGGGATTCGGCGCGCATGGCTAAGCAGCTCTTCGGCACGGATGGGATCCGGGGTCTCCCTGGTGAATACCCGCTGGACGATGCAACGCTTGACCGAATAGGAATAGCTCTCGGAGAGTATGTTGTGTTGCACTCGCCGCGGACGCATGGCGGCGCCCCGCGGGTTCTACTCGGGCGCGATACGCGGGAATCCGGACCACACATCTCCGATCGGATCGCCCGTGGGCTCAGCACGGCGGGCGCAGAACCAGTCTCTGCCGGGGTCTTGACCACTCCGGGAGTCGCGTGGCTGGTGA
>Ga0070731_10002985_pt1 | contig 15561 bp, 9 predicted proteins | sample Coa_R1_2_FD_66448 | JGI IMG/M metagenome (GOLD analysis project Ga0070731, IMG submission 66448) | Surface soil microbial communities from Centralia Pennsylvania, which are recovering from an underground coalmine fire - Coalmine... | ecosystem: Environmental > Terrestrial > Soil > Unclassified ...
TGGCGCAATACTGCCGGGAGACCACGCTCCTCCACCTGCTGCCCATCGTGGGCCTCAATTCGATCATCGACGGATTCCTGTCGACGAAGATCATCACGTGCGACCGGCACTTGTCGCTGGGCCGCCTGACCGTCCTCAATCTCGGGACCGGCGCCCTCGGCCTCGTGGTCCGAATCGCCTGGGCCTGGAAGTATCCGACGGTCTGGGCCCTGGTCCTGGGCGGCTTCGCCGGCGGGCTTCCCCGGATGATCCTGAGTCACTTCATCTTCCCCGGACCCACCAACCGGTTTTCGTGGGATCGCGACTCCCTTCATGAACTCATCAAGTTCGGCCGCTGGGTGTTCCTCTCGACGCTGCTCACCTTCATCTCGCTCAAGCTGGACCAGATCGTCTTCGTCCGGATGATTCCCCTGGCCATGCTGGGCATCTACAACCATGGCTCATCGTTTTGCCGGGTGCCGGTCGAGACCGTGCAGAAGATCGGCGGGGCGGTGGCATTCCCGGCCCTCTGCCGGGTCCGGGAGCGGAACGGCAATCTCGAGTCGGCGTATCAGCGGCTCCGGGTCCCGCTCCTGGTCGCCGGTGGCGCGCTGCTGGCGTTCCTGACCCTCGCCGCGCCGACCCTGGTGCAGATCCTCTATCCGGCCCGCTATTGGGACGTGGGCTGGATCATGCAGCTGATCTCGATGAGTCTGTGGTTCCAGGTGATCCAGTCGACCAATCAGACCGCGATCCTCGCGCTCGGCTTTCCCAAGCTCCTCGCGCTGGGGAATCTGGTGAAAATCGTGGCGATCGTCGTGGCCTTGCCGGTGGGATTCCACTGGTGGGGATTTCCGGGCGCCTTGATCGCCATGGCGGTCGTCGAAGTCCCGAAGTACCTGTTCGAAGCCGTGCAGGTCCGGCGCCAGGGCTTGACCGGGTGGGGCGTGGAACTGGGACTGACCGCGGTGGTCCTGCTGTGCGCGGCCACCGCCCTCGGGCTGCATTTCTGGACCTTGGCCGGTCCCGCGGCCTGGATCAAGCTGGGCTTGGCGGCGCTGCTGTGGACCCTGCTGTGGGTGCCGCTCGCCTTGTGGGCCCGACGGGTGACCACGATCGTCCCGACTCCCGAGCCGGCGCCCTCCGCCCTGAGCTAGCCGAGCCTCGGCGGTTCGCCGACCGGGTCGAGCAGGAGGGCGATCTTCCGAAGGCGAAGGCGAGGGATCCGTTCGGAAGGACCCCGATTCTCTTCCCTTCCGGGGCGAGTCGAGAGGACTTTGCGCTAGCTCTCCGGAACGGACGAATCCCCTCCCCCTGAGGTGCGGATCGGGATAGATTCGGAAGCTCCCCCGAAGTATGATTCGGGTCGGATTGGGACCGGTCGTCGGCCGTGGATGGCTTGGACGCCGCGCGACGGGGTTCCGAGGATCGGCTGGATGGCGGGCCTCGTCGCTTGCACTTCGGCCAGTCGACTGGGAGGGAAGGCGCCTCGGCGTCCGAACGTGGCATGAACATCATGGTCCAAGTGGCCATGTTTGGCTGGCCGATTGCGGTTTTCGGTCTCTTCTTCGTCCTCCCGCCCCGTCGCGCGGTGCTGGCGGCCGTGATCCTGGGCTGGATGTTCCTCCCGGTCGCTGAAATCAAGCTCGGCGCGGGACTTCCCACCTACAACAAGCTGATGGCGGTCAGCCTGTCGGCCTTCCTGGGAGTCCTGGTGTTCGACGGACGCCGGGTCCTGTCGTTCCAGCCCGGATGGATCGATCTTCCGATGCTCGTGTGGTGTCTGTGCCCGATGGCGGCGTCGTTCTCGAATGATCTGGGCGCCCACGACGCGTTTTCCGCGCTCTTCTACAAGGTGTCCTTCTGGGGCCTGCCGTATCTCCTGGGACGCCTCTACTGTTCCACGCTCCTGGGCCTGGCGGAGCTCGCCAAGGCGATTTTCCTGGGAGGACTTCTTTACGTGCCGTTCTGCCTGTACGAAATCCGCATGAGCCCGCAGCTGCATGCCAAACTCTACGGCTATCTCCAGCATGAGTTCGGACAGACCATCCGGTACGGAGGATACCGTCCGATGGTCTTCATGAATCACGGCATCATGGTGGCCACCTGGATGGCGATGTCCGTCCTGGCCGGGCTGGCGCTCTGGCGGTCCGGCAATCTTCGCCGCATCGGGCGCGTCAAGGTGTCCTGGCTCCTGGGAGGACTGCTGCTCACCACCGTTTTGTGCAAGTCGCTGGGCGCCCTGGTGCTGCTCGCGATCGGCGCGGGGATGCTCTGGCTGTGCCGCGTGGCTCCCTCGCGGGCGGTGTTCATCGTGCTGGCGCTCGTGGCTCCCCTGTATCTGGCGATCCGGATCCCGAAGGTGTTCTCGGCGAAAGATCTCAAGGAAGCATCCTCTCTCGTGGGCGAAGACCGGTCGGGCTCGCTCAAGTTCCGGCTCCTGAACGAGGACTTCCTGGTCGACAAGGCGTTCCGACGGCCGTTGTTCGGCTGGGGACTCTGGGGGCGCGCCCGGATCCACGATGCCATGGGCCGGGACATCACCGTCACCGACAGCTTGTGGATCATCGAGCTGGGGAACGAAGGATTCCTGGGACTCTTCGGAATGCTCACGGTCTTCCTGATCCCGCTCTACGGACTGCTTCGAGTCTTGCCGAATCCGGACACCTGGAAGCACCCCTTCGCGGCGCCCGCGATCTGCTGCGGCGTCATGGTGCTGCTCTTCCTGATCGACTGCCTGTTCAACGACATGAACAATCCGGCCTACGTCCTGGCCATTGGAGGGCTCTCCCGGCTTCGCCTGGGCGCGATCCGGAAGCGGACCCCGAAACCCGTCGCGGTCGAGGGAATGACATGGGCTCCCCGATCCTGATCCGGACTCCGCCGAGGGGGGCCGAGCTCTTGGCCCGCCGCGCGCCGGACTCGGACCTCCCGGAGGGACGATCCGCCCGGGAACGTTCGGCGGCCGTCCGCCCGGGACAGGCGGCCGGGGGCGCACGCCGATGAGCGACGCCCGCCGTCTGCGGGTGGGGTATCTGGTCAACCGGTATCCCGCCATCAGCCACACGTTCATCCGACGTGAGATCGCCGGCGTCGAACGCTCGGGCATCGACGTGCGGCGCTACTCCGTGCGGCGGACGGAGGACGCCGGGGCCATCGACCAGGCGGACCGGGCGGAACGGGACCGGACGACGGTCCTGCTGGCAGGCGGGATCCCGGCGCTGCTAGGCTCGCTCCTGGGGGCGGCCCTGGGACGCCCGCTCCGGTTCCTGAAGGCCCTCTTGGCCGCCTGGGCCATGGGCGGCCGCGCCGGCCGCTGGGGGCGCCTCCGTCATGTCGCGTACCTCGCGGAGGCCTGTCTTCTCCGGCGGCTGCTCGCCCGGGAGTCCGTGGAGCATCTGCATGCCCATTTCGGGACGAACCCCGCGGCGGTGGCTCTCTTGTGCCGGCTTCTCGGGGGTCCGCCTTACAGCTTCACGGTCCACGGTCCGGAGGAATTCGACCGCCCCGACGCCCTGTCGCTGCGGGAGAAGATCCGCGGCGCCGACTTCGTCGTCGCCATCTCGAGCTACGGTCGAAGCCAGCTGATGCGATGGACGGACGCGGCAGCCTGGTCGAAGCTTCACGTCGTCCGTTGCGGCGTCGACTCGGGATTTCTGGAGGACGTCCCGGCGTCCGGGGAGGACGGGACGCTCGTCTGCGTGGGGCGCCTCTGCGAAGACAAGGGACAGCTCCTCCTGGTGGAGGCGGCCGGACGGCTGCTGCGCGACGGCGTCCGCTTCGAGATCTCCCTCGTGGGCGACGGCGGGATCCGCGGAAGGATGGAAGCGCGGATCCGGGAGCTCGGGCTGGAGAAGCACGTCCTCCTCAAGGGGTGGATGGACGGTGCCGGCGTGCGGAAGGAGATCTCCAGATCGCGGGCGCTCGTCCTCCCGAGCTTCGCCGAAGGCCTGCCCGTGGTCCTCATGGAAGCGCTGGCGCTGCGGCGGCCCGTCCTCAGCACCTACGTCGCGGGAATTCCTGAACTCGTGCGTCCGGGACAGAACGGGTGGCTCGTCCCCCCGGGGTCCCTGGACGATCTGGTCGGGGCGCTGCGCGAAGTGCTCGCGGCGTCCCGGGAACGGATGGAGGCCTTCGGACAGGCCGGACGGGCCGCGGTGCTGGAGCGGCATGACGCGGCGCGCGAAGCAGGTCGGCTCGGGGACCTCTTTCGGACGGCGGCCGCCGGGAGCCGTCCCCGGTGACCCCCCGATGGGTGGAGGTGCTGGCCCTGGCCGTGGACCTCGTGATCGCGGCTCCGGCCGCCATCGTCCTGGTCGAGTGCATCGCCGCCCTGTGGCCCCGGCGTCCCCGCGTCGTCCCCGCGGCCCCGGCCGGCTCGTCGCTCGTCGTCCTGGTTCCCGCCCACAATGAGGAAGCGGGGATCGGGGAGACCGTTCGGCAGATCCTCGGCCAGCTGGAGACCGGCGACCGATTGATCGTCATCGCCGACAACTGCACGGACGCGACCGCGGCCCGCGCGAAGGAGAAGGGCGCGGAGGTGTTGGAACGCGCCGACGACCGGCGCCGTGGCAAAGGGTTCGCCCTGGCCCACGGGCTCGAGTCGCTGAAAGCCGCGCCTCCGGCCATCATCGTCATCATCGATGCGGACACCCAGCTGGCCCCCGGGTCCATGACGGCCCTTCGCGGGCGCACGATCCAGACGAACGGCCCCGTCCAGGCCGTCTATCTCCTGGATCTTCCGCCGGACGCGGGGCCGACCGCCGGCGTCTCGGCCTTCGCGTTCCTGGTGAAGAATCTCGTGAGGCCGGCCGGCCTGCATCGTCTGGGAATCCCCTGCCAGCTGCTGGGGACCGGCATGGCGATTCCCTGGACCTTGATGGACATCAAGCGCCTGGCGACGGGAAACATCGTCGAGGACATGCAGCTCGGCATCGACCTGGCGATCGACGGACATCCCCCGGTGTTGTGCCTGGAGGCGCGGGTGACGGGGACGCTTCCGTCGGGCCGGAAGGCGGCCTTCATCCAGCGGACCCGGTGGGAACACGGGCACCTGGGGACGCTTCTGTCGCAGGCCCCGCGGCTCCTGTGGCACGCGCTCCGAACCGCTCGTCCGGCGCTGGCCGGCATGGCCCTGGACCTGGCCGTCCCGCCGCTCGCGCTCCTGTGCCTGGGGTGGGTCCTGAGCGGTCTCGCGTCGCTCGGCTTGGCCCTTCGGGGGGCCGACCGTCTTCCGGCCATCCTCTCGGGAATCACGGGGGGGCTGATCGGACTCTCGATCATCCTGGCCTGGGCCCGTCATGCCCGGGGAATCGTTCCGGCCCGCGTGCTCGCGTTCGCGCCGATCTATGCGCTCTGGAAGATCCCGCTCTATCTGGCGTTCCTGTTCAAGCGGCAGAAGGCCTGGGTGCGCACGCCCCGGGAAGACCCGCCCGCCTCGGCGGCGCCGCCGCCGAAACGGGAGTCCTGAGCCCTCCCGCCGGAGCTAATCCTTCGGGTTCCGGTGGGGGCGAAGGCCGGAGACGTCCCAGAAGCGGACCGAGCCCTCTCCGGAGCAGCCGGCCAGGACGTCCCCCTTCCGGGAGAAGAAGGTGCCGAAAAAGGTTCCCTGATCCGCGAAGCGGCATCGGAGCTCGCCGGTGCCCGCCTCCCAGATCCGGAGCGATCCGTCGCCGGAGGCCGACGACACCCAGGTTCCATCCGGCGACCAGGCGACGCCGCGAACCTCCTTGGCATGACCGGCGAGGTCCCGCCGCTGCCCCGACTCCAGGGTCCACAGCGCCACGGTCGCGTCGTCGCCCCCGCTGGCCAGGATCTTCCCGTTGGGGGAGAAGGCGACCGACATCGTCACGCCGCGGATGCCTTCCTTGAGGGTGCGCCGCTCGCGGCCCGAGGGAAGCTCCCAGAGTTTGATCTCCTGATCCGCGGTGCCCACGGCCAGGAGCTTGCCGTCCGGCGACCAGGCGAGGCACATGGCGCCCTTCGGGTGTCCGTCCAGCTGCTGCTTCTGGGTCCCGGAGGCGCACTCCCAGAGCCGCACGGAACCGTCCGGGCTGGCCGACGCGAGCGTCCGGGAGTCGGGGGAAAAGGCGAGACCGATGACCTGAAGGCTGTGGCCGCTGAAGGTCCGGGACTGCAACTTCGCCGTGTCCCAGATCCGGATCGTGTTATCCATCAGCCCGATCGCCAGCCATTTGCCGTCGGGGGCGAACGTGACGGAGCGGGCCAGGCTCCCTTCCACGAGTTTCGCCTTTTCGGAGCGGGTCGCGACGCTCCAGAGCCGGGAGGTGTTGTCGAAACTGCCCGAGGCCAGGAGCTGGGCGTCGGGCGACATGGCGGCGGTCGAGACTCCCGCCCCGTGGCCCAGGAGCGCGGGAAGTTCGGGAAGCGACTGCAGTGCCGGAGCGTCGGCCGGCGCGGGAGCCGGAGCCGGAGCGGGGGTCGGCTGCGGGACGATCTTGGCCAGCGCCTCCTCCAGCTCGGAGGACAGTTCGGGACATTTCCACCGGGTGACCCGGCTGCGGGCCTCGTCCACGGCGCGCGTGTCGTCGCGGCGCCGGGCCTCCGCGGCGTGGTCCCGGAGGGTGCTAAACGCCGAGGTCACGGCCTTCTGCAAGGTCGCCAGTCTCTGCTCGATCGCGCCCTGCCAGTCGGCGTCCTCGTGACGCTTGAGGGCCTGTTTGAGGATGTCCCGCGCGGGACCGAAGCTTTCCGCGTCCCGAAGCGCGTCGATGGTGCGATCGACGTCCTCGAACTCGCCGGCCATCGCCTGGTCGCGCCGCGCCTGGACCGCCTCCAGTTCGTGCTTCGCTTCCGCGGCCGCCGGCGTCCCCTGCGCGGCCGAGCGGGCCTCCTTCCACATCCGAATCTGTCCCGGGAGATCCTTCGGATTCGCGCGCGCGAAGTCCCGGGCCCGGTCCAGCGGCGAGGCGCTCGGGGCGGGACCCGGCCCGGCGGGGGAGGGGGCCGCGGGCGTCGGGGCCGCCTTGGGGGCGGTCTTCGCCAGGAGCATCCGTTCGGTCTCCTGGCGCCCCGCGGCGGCCGCCTTATTCGTGGGGTCGATTTCCGCCGCCTGTCCGAAGGCGACGAGCGCATCCGTGTATTTGCCGAGCGCCTGGTGTCGCTGGGCCTGGGTGACGAGTTCTTCGGCGCGGGCTTTCTTCTGGAGCCAGTCCTTGTCCGCGCTGGGAGAGGTCGCCAGGAGCACGCCGATGGCGAGCACCGCCACCACCCCGCCGACCACGAGCGAATAGCGCACGGGGTCCGATTTCTTCCGCGGCGCGGTGATCTCGACCGTTTCGCCGGCGAGCCACTTGGAAAGATCCGTCGCGAGCTGCTTGGCGTTGGGATACCGTTCCTTCGGTTCCTTGGCGAGCGCCTTCATGCAGATGTTTTCGATCGTGCGGTCGACCGCGCGGCGGCCGGCCGACTTGGCCACCGTGGACGGCGGGGTCACGGCGTTCTGGACCGCCTTCATCATGATGTCGATCGGGGTCTCCCCTCGGAAGGGCGGACGCCCGGCCAGGATCTCGTAGAGCATGACCCCGAGGGACCACACGTCGGTGCGCCGATCCACGTCCTTCCGTCCCGAGGCCTGCTCGGGGCTGATGTAGGCCGGGGTTCCCATGACCTTCCCGCCGCCGGTCAGCGTCAGGGAGGAGTCGATCCGGGTATGCTTGGCGAGCCCGAAATCGGTGACGTGCGGCCGCCCCTGCTTGTCGATGAGCACGTTGGCCGGCTTGAGATCGCGATGGATGATGCCGTGGCTGTGGGCGTGGTCGACGGCGATGGCGGCATCGCGGATGATGCCGATCTGGGTTCGGGCCGATCCGGTGCTCTTCTTGCACCAGTCGCCGAAGTGGCACCCCTCGATGTACTCCATCGCGATGTAGCGCCGGCCCTCCAGGACTCCCGACTCGTAGACGCCGACGATTCCCGGATGCTTGGGGAGGTTCGCGCTCATCCGGGCTTCGCGGACGAATCGATCCTCTTCCCGCGCGGCTTCCTCGGGGTCGTCCTGGTGCGGATTGATGAGCATTTTGAGCGCCACCGTCCGACCCAGGTCGGCGTCGATGGCCTCGTAGACGACGCCCATCCCTCCCCGGCCGAGCTGCCGGACGAGGGTGTACTTGCCGAGCTTCTTGCGGATCGCCGTCGTGCTTTCCTTCAGATCGTCGAGCTGGCGCTTGGTGAGCAGGCCGAGCTCGACGAGGGTCGACGCCAGGGAAGAGGCGGATCCCGTCTTGGAAAGCCGGGCCAGGACGTCGCGGAGCTGCAGTTCGGTGATGAGGCCCAGCTCGACGGCCTTCTGACCGATCGATCCGTCGGTGGCGTCCAGACGGGTTTCGGGGTTACCCATACCTCGACTCCGTGGGGTTCCTACGATGGGTTGCCCTTTTTGAACCGCGCTCCCTCTCGGCGGTGCAATTGTGTTCCGCACCCCCTTGGCGGGCAGGGGCGCGCCACGATCCCCATTCACGGGGTCTTAGCGGTTTCACCCTTGTCGCCGGGGCAACCGCAATAGATACTACAGTACCAACCGGGAGAAGCAAGGCCCAATCAAATGTGACGGTTGGTATGAGTAGACGTGACGCATTGCGACCGGCAGGGGACGGGATTGACCCGGGTCGGACAGGGTCGGCGGTCACCCAGGACGGACGAGACGGCATGAAAGATCGTCCCGTTCCGCGCGATAGCATGGTGGGTAGGACGAACCAGAACATGCCTCCGCTAGACCACACCAAACATCTGCTCACGGTGTCGGTCGAGGACTACTTCCACAGCGGGTCCCTCCAGGGCGTGGTCGCGCCGAAACACTGGACCCGGATCGAGTCCCGCCTGGAGAAGAGCATCCGGGAAACGCTGGACCTTCTGGGCGAGCATCGCATCACCGCCACGTTTTTCGTCCTGGGCTGGATCGCGGAACGCCAGCCGGAAATCGTCCGGATGATCCGCGCCGCGGGCCACGAGATCGCCAGCCGCGGATTCGGCAAGGGCGAGGTCCGCAGTCCTCAGGCGCTCCGGGAGAATCTCCAGCGCACCCGCGAGGCCCTGGAGCGCGCCGGCTCCAACCGCATCTTCGGCTATCGCCACTGGCGGTGGCTGAACCGTCCGGAGGAACTGTGGGTCCTGGACGTCCTGGCGGCCGAAGGGTACGCCTACGACTCCAGCGTCAGTCCCCTGTTCCGCCGGTTCCGCCGGCTGCCGAGCTTCTTCCAGGCCCACCCGCGCCCGAATCCGGGAGCCCCGACGCCGTTGTGGGAGTTCCCGGTCTCGACCACGAACTTCATGGGCTACCGGATCCCGATTTCCGGCGGCAACTATCTCCGTCAGCTTCCGCACCGCATCATGAGCCAGGCGATCGCCGAATGGCATCGCTCCCGGAAGACGCCGATCCTCTTCTACTTTTTCCCCTGGGAAATCGACTGCGAACAGCCGCAGATCCAGGGGCTGTCGACCTTTCAGCGGATCCGGCATTACCGGCGAATCGGGAAGACCCGCCACGTGATGCGGAAGTACGCGCGCCTCTATCAATTCCAGCCCATCGGCGACTTCCTCGGCATCCCGTGGCGCAGCGCTCCGGTGATCGTCGCTCCGCCGCGGCCGGTGGCGGAGATTCTCACCGCCGCGCCCGAGCTGCCTCCCGACGCCCTGTCGGTCACCGTGGTCGTGCCGCTCTACAACGAAGAGACCAACATCCCCTACCTTCGGGGAAATCTGATCGATCTGGCCGTCCGGCTGAGCCGGCAGTTCCGGGTCCAGTTCCTCCTGGTGGACGACGGGAGTTCCGACGGCACCTGGAAGCAGCTCCAGGAACGCTTCGCCGACCTTCCAGGGTGCCGCCTGGTCCAGCACGAGAAGAACGCGGGGGTCGCCGCCGCGATCATGACGGGGATCCGTCAGGCGACGACTCCGATCGTCGCGACCATGGATTGCGACTGCTCGTACGATCCCACCGAACTCGAGAAGATGATCCCCATGATCCGGGACGCGGAGCTGGTGACCGCCTCGCCCTATCACCCCGACGGCGAGGTGTACAACGTCCCGCCCTGGAGGCTCTTCCTGTCGAGGACGCTGTCGTCGATCTACAGCCTGCTCCTGTCCTCGAAGATCCACACGTACACGAGCTGCTTCCGCGTGTACCGCAAGGAAGCCGTCGAGAACATCACCATCCGGCAGGGCGGGTTCCTGGGCGTGGCGGAAATGCTGATCCGCCTCCGGCTGGCCGGCGGCCGCGTGGTCGAGTATCCGACGACGCTCGCCTCGCGTCTCTTCGGCGAGTCCAAGATGAAGATCATCCGGACCATCTTCAGGCACCTGGGCCTGATCGGGGAACTGGTGCGCCTTCGGTTTCGCGGGGAAGCGCCGCCGGCTGTCGTCGGGCCCGCCCCGTCCTCGGCCGCCGTCGTCCCGGCGCCCGTGAGTTCTCCCGCCCCGTCCCAAACCCCCACGACGACGCCCGTCGAAACGCCATGACTCCGCGCCGCCCGATGCTCAGCCTGGGACTCGACCTGGACAACCTCTGGTCGTACATGAAGATTCATGGCGACCCCGGGTGGGAGTCCTTCCCGAGCTATCTCCAGATCCTGGTGCCGCCCCTGCTCGACGTGCTCCGCCGCCACCGCCTCACGATCACCGTGTTCATCGTGGGCCAGGACGCGGCGCTGGAGAAGAATCGCGAGATGCTGGCCGCGATCTCCGCCGCCGGTCACGAGATCGGCAATCATTCCTTCCGCCACGAGCCGTGGTTCCATCTCTACTCCCGGGACGAGGTGGAGGGCGAAATCCGGAACGCCGAGGAGGCCATCGAGCGGGCCACCGGTCGCCGGCCGGTCGGCTTCCGCGGCCCGGGGTTCAGCTTCAGCCCGGACACCCTGCGCGTCCTGGTCCGGCGGAACTATCTTTACGACTGCAGTTCGCTGCCGACCTTCCTGGGCCCCCTGGCCCGGGCCTACTATTTCTGGACGGCCGGGAAGATGTCCCTGGAGGAGCGGGAAAAACGCCGCAAGCTCTATGGCACCTGGAAGGACGGGACGCGTCCGCTCCAGCCCTTCCGCTGGATCGTGGACGATCGAGAACTGGTCGAGCTTCCCGTCACCACGATGCCCGGGTTTCGCGTTCCGTTCCACCTGAGCTACCTCCTCTTTCTCCGCCGCTACTCGCGCGCGGCGGCCTGGACGTACTTCAAGACGAGCCTGGCCTTGTGCCGGATGAACGGGATCTCCCCGTCCTATCTCCTGCATCCGCTGGACTTCCTGGGCGGGGACCGCGTGCGCGAACTGTCGTTCTTTCCCGGGATGGACCTCTCGACCGAGCTCAAGCTCGATTTCGCCGACGACGTCCTCGACGGCCTCAAGTCGTCCTTCGACGTCGTCCCTCTGGGGGAGCATGCCCGTGCGGTCGCCGCCCGGACGATTCCGGGGGGCCGCCACCTGAGACGGGAGCTCGCGCTTGGCTGATCGCGATCTGGTCCTCGTCGTGTTGGGCACCCGGCCGGAGGCCATCAAGTTCCTCCCCGTGATCCGGGCGTTTTCCGCCGAGCCCCGCCTCCGCCTGGGCGTCGTCACGACCGGTCAGCATCGCGAGATGGTGGAGCAGATTCTGGGCCCTTTTGGCGTCAAGCCGGACTACGATCTGGACATCATGCGGCCGGACCAGTCGCTCAACGACATCGTCTGCGGCGTGATTCCTCGTCTCGAACGCCTCTATCTCGACCTGGCTCCGCGGCTGGTTCTGGTCCAGGGGGATACCACGAGCGCGTTCGCCGCGGGCTTGGCCGCCTTCCATCGCCGGATCCTGGTCGGCCACGTGGAAGCGGGGCTTCGCAGCTACAACCGCCATCATCCCTATCCCGAGGAAAGCAACCGGAGGATGCTGTCCGCCGTGACCGACCTGCACCTGGCGGCGACGGCGTCCGCCGCGGACAATCTGGGGAGGGAAGGGATTTCGCGCGAGGAGATCGTCGTGACGGGAAACACCGTCATCGACAGCCTCCTCGAGACCCTGTCGCGCCCCGATCTCCTGGAGAAGTTCCGGCTCCGGGACCTGGCGCCCGCCCCCGGGGAGCCGCTCGTGCTCATGACCCTCCACCGACGCGAGAACTGGTTGCGGCCCGCCGGCGGGGGACCGTCCCCCCTCGAGGAGGTCCTGTCGGCCGTGGGAGCGGCCGCCCAGGAGTTCCCCCGCGCCCGCTTCGTCTATCCGGTCCATCCGAATCCCAACGTGCAGGAGCCGGCCCGGAGGCTCCTCGGATCCCTCCCCAACGTCCGGCTGCTGGCTCCCTTGCCGCATCTTCCGTTCGTGGATCTCCTGTCGCGGTCGACGGTCGTCCTGACGGACTCCGGGGGCATCCAGGAAGAGTGCCCGTCGCTCGGGGTGCCGGTTCTGGTGACGCGGAAGACGACCGAGCGCCCCGAGGCGGTCGATGCCGGATTCAACGAGCTGGTGGGCACGGACCGGGACGAGGTGCTCGCGGCGCTCCGCCGTCGTCTCCTGCACCCCCTCCGGCGCCCGGGGACCCCGCCTCTGGCCAATCCCTACGGAGACGGACGTGCCAGCGACCGGATCCGCCGGGCCGTTCTCCATCGCCTGGGACTCGAGGAGCGTCCGGGCGACTTCCAGTCCCTGGAGCTTTCTCCGGCCCGGAGTCCCGGGATGCGACGCGACGAAACCGTCAACGACCCCTAACGACCAAGAAGGAGAGTTCGTGTGAGCATGTCCAGAACCAAGCTGGTGCTTCCGTCCGAAGGCGACAGCAGCGGCCGGTCCTTCGGGGAAGAGGAACTCGCGCTCCTCAAGCGCGTGATCCAGTCAGGCACCCTCAACTGCACGAAAGGCACGATCGTTCGGGAGTTCGAGACCCGGTTCGCCACGTGGCTCGGACTGCCGTTCTGCCGGACGACCACCTCGGGAACCGCGGCCGTGCACACCGCGGTGGCGGCGGTGGACCCGGAGCCGGGGGATGAGATCATCTGCAGCCCGATCACCGACATGGGCGCCATCACCCCCATCTTGTACCAGTCGGCCATCCCCGTGTTTTCCGACGTCGACCCGCTCACCTACAACATGACCGCGGCGGCGATCGAGCGGAAGATCACGCGGCGGACGAAGGCGGTCGTCGTCACCCATCTTTTCGGCAACGCCTGCGACATGGACCCGATCGTCGATCTGTGCCGCCGGAAGAAGCTGATCTTGATCGAGGACTGCGCCCAGTCCTTCGGGTGCACCTACCAGGGGAAGCCGGTGGGAACGATCGGCGACATCGGATGCTTCAGCCTCCAGCAGACCAAGCACATGACCGCCGGGGAGGGCGGCATGGTCGTGGCCCGGGACGAGGCCCTGTCCCGGCGCATGCGGCTCTTCATCGACAAGGCGTGGGGCTACGGCGATCCCAAGCCCGACCACTACTTCCTCGCGCTGAACTACCGGATGACCGAACTGGTCGGCGCCGTCGCGCTGGCCCAGTTCGAGAAGCTTCCGGCGATGCTCCACCAGCGCGTGGCGATGGCGGAACTGCTCAGCCGGCGCCTCGAGGGGACCCCGGGCGTCCTTCCGCCCCAGAAGACGCCGGGCTCGGCTCCGGTCTACTGGAGGTATGCGCTGCGCGTGGACGGCGCCCTGAAGGGCAAGGCCGACGCGCTCGGGGCGAAACTGAAGGAGGCGGGGATTTTCTGCGCTCCCCGCTACGTCCAGAAGCTCGCCTTCGAGTGCGAAGTCCTCCGCGATCAGCGGACGTTCGGCAAGAGCCGCTTCCCCTACGTCGGGGAGCACCGGAAGGGCGATCCGGAGATCGTCTACCGCAAGGACGACACCCCCGGCGCCGTCGAGGCGCTGGCCGGGGTGGTCGTGCTCCCCTGGAACGAGAAGTACACCGAGGTGCACGTCGACTTCATCGCGGACGTGATCCGGGAGTCGGCGAAGCTGCTGTCTTAGGATCGACATCTACCGACACGAAGGGAGGGGACGTGGCCAAGTTGGGAAGGACCGATCCGGTCCGGTTCGGAATCGTGGGCTGCGGACGCATCGCGCAATCGCACCTGCAGGCGCTGGGATCGATCCCGGACGTCAAGCTGACCGCGGCCGTCGAGAGCCGCAAGGCGCCGGGAGACGCCGTGGCCGCGGAGCACAAGTGCGCGCTGTTTGCGGACTACCGGGATCCGAAACTCCAGGATCTGGTCGACGCCGTCATCATCTGCACGCCGCCGGATCTTCACCACGGCATCGCGCGGCACTTCCTGGAACGCGGCGTGTCGGTGTTGTGCGAGAAGCCGCTGACGATCACGTCCGCCGACGCCCAGGACCTGGTCAAGCTGAGCCAGTCGAAGGACGCCCTCCTGATGATGGCGTCGAAATTCCGCTACGTGGACGACATCATCAAGGCGAAGGCGATCGTCGAGGCGGGAATTCTGGGGCGCGTCGTGATGTATGAAAACAGCTTCTGCAGCCGCGTCAACATGGCGGATCGCTGGAACGCCCAGAAGACCGTCTCGGGGGGCGGCGTCCTGATCGACAACGGGTCCCACTCGGCGGACATCGCGCGGTATCTCCTGGGGCCGATCGTTCAGGTGCAGGCTCAGACCGGACTCCGCTCCCAGGGACTGGACGTCGAGGACACGGTCCGGGTCCTCTTCTCGACGCGCGCCGGGGTCCTGGGCACCTTCGACCTGTCGTGGACCGTCAGCAAGGATTCGAAGAACTACATCCAGATCTTCGGATCCGAGGGAACGCTTCAGGTGGGGTGGAAGGGATCCCGCTACTCGCAGGACGGCTCCTCCAAGTGGGTGCCCTTCGGCACGGGCTACGACAAGACCAAGGCCTTCGCCGCCCAGCATCAGAATTTCATCGACTCCTTGAGAGGCCGCGACAAGCCCCTCATCACCGCCGAAGACTCGCTCGCGTCGGTCCAGGTCGTCGAAGCGGCGTACCGTTCCGCGGGGACCAATCAGTGGTCGCGTGTCGAGGGGTCCCCATGAGCGACCCGCGTCCCCCCTGGGTGCACCCGTCGGCGCTCGTCGAGGAGGGCGTCTCGCTCGGGCCCAATACGCGCGTCTGGGACGGGGTTCACATCCGGCGCGGAGCGACCATCGGCCACGACTGCATCGTCGGCGAGAAGACGTATATCGCCTACGACGTCGTGATCGGCAACTTTGTCAAGCTGAACGCGGTCGTCTACGTCTGCGCGGGCGTGGAGATCGGCGACTTCTGCATGATCTCGGCGCATACGGTCTTCACCAACGACCGCTTTCCCCGCTCCGGCAATCGCGAGCTCACGGGGCTCGAGACGTCCGCGCCGACGGAGGAGACGCTCCGGACCCGCGTCCGCCGCGGCGTGTCGATCGGCGCGAACGCGACGATCGGGCCGGGTCTCGACCTGGGGGAGTTCTCGATGGTCGGCATGGGGTCGGTCGTCACCCGGAACGTTCCGGCCCACGCGCTCGTCCTGGGCAACCCGGCGCGGGTCGCGGGCTGGCTCTGCGCCTGCGGCCATCTGCTCTTCCGGAGCGGCAAGAGTCCGGCGGCGCCCCCGCCGGAGGCCGGCCTCCGCTGCGAGCGCTGCGCGAGGGAGTATGTCCGGGCCGGGGA
>Ga0070731_10002986_pt1 | contig 15560 bp, 18 predicted proteins | sample Coa_R1_2_FD_66448 | JGI IMG/M metagenome (GOLD analysis project Ga0070731, IMG submission 66448) | Surface soil microbial communities from Centralia Pennsylvania, which are recovering from an underground coalmine fire - Coalmine... | ecosystem: Environmental > Terrestrial > Soil > Unclassified ...
ACGAGCCCCATCGAGGGGAAATATTTTTACTTCGAGATCATGCTGCCCGGCAGCATTCTCGGCGCGATCGTGGGATTCGCCACGCAACGCTACCCTACACCAACTCAAATTCACCAAACCTAGGAGACAAACATGCCGCGCATTATTCATTTCGAATTGCCCGCCGACAATCCCGAGCGGGCGGTGAAGTTCTACGGAGACGTCTTCGGCTGGCAGTTCAACAAGTTGGGCGGGCCGATGGAATATTGGCTGGTATCGACCGGCGCGAAAGATACACCCGGCATCGATGGAGGTCTCCTGAAGCGTCCGCATCCCGGCGCGTCCACCGTCAATACAATTGACGTCGCCAATCTGGATCAGTACGTTGCCAGCGTTGAAGCCAAGGGCGGCAAAGTGGTCGCGCCCAAAATGGCTGTGCCCGGCGTGGGCTGGCTGGCGTATTGCGTGGACACAGAGGGCAACACGTTCGGGATGATGCAGATGGACGCCGCGGCGAAGTAGGGCCTACTTTTCCCGCTTGGACGTTTTGAGCGCTTCCATTTCGTCCAGTGAGCGCGGCCAGTCCTCGCGCAGCAGGCGCGAAAGCGCGCGGTCGGCGAGCAATTTGCCGCCGGTCTGGCAGCGTGCGCAATAGTTGGTTTCGTTGGAAGCGTAACGAATGCGCTGCACCTTCGTGCCGCACACAGGACAGGGCTGGCCATATCTGCCGTGCACGGCCATGCCTTCGCGAAACGCAGTTACTTTTTCGGGAAAGGCGCCGGCAGCTTCGGCGCGCAGGCGATCGGTCCAATCGGTAAGGGTCGCGATGGTGGCTTCGTGCAACCGATGGATTTCGTCCTTCGTAAGTTTCTGCGTGAGCGTCACGGGAGACAGGCGGGCGCGATGCAGAATCTCATCGGAGTAGGCGTTCCCGATTCCGCTGAACAGGTGCGGATCGGTGAGCGCCCGCTTCAACGTGTGATTCTCGGAAGTCAGAGCCGCGGCGAAATCCTCGACGCTCGAATCGAGCACTTCACGTCCACCGGGATCGATCGAAGCGAGCCCGGCTTCCCCGGATACCACGTGTAGCGCGGCGCGCCGCTGCGAACCGGCTTCGGTGAGAGTCAGCGTGCCGTTGGGAAAATCAAACGCCGCCAGACCCCGTTTTCCAGGCAGCTTGGATCCGCGCAGCATCCAATGCAGCCGGCCCGCGATCATCAGATGAAGCACCAGCCAGAGGTCGTCGTCAAAGCCGATCGCGATGCGCTTTCCCACGCGGCGAAGGTTGCGCACGGTTCTGCCTACCGCCGATTGCAACGGCGGATCGATGGTGCGCAGCAGAAAGGGGCTAGCCAGGCGAATCCCCTCCAGTGGCTGGCCGATGATGCGCGGCACGAGCGCTTCGAGGTAAACGGTGATGTCCGGCAGCTCGGGCACTGTCTCAGGGATGGATCTGGTAGTAACTGCGGAAGCCGCCCATGCGCGGAAAAAACGCATGCGAGCGATAAACTTCGGCTACTTGCCGTACATGGCCGAGATCGTGAAACGCAAATTCGTTGAGCAATTCCCCAACGCTGATCTCGCCCAAATCCTGATGCTGGCCCGTGCGCCCGGCGGCTTCGGGCGGCAGTCGCTGCAGCATGCCGAGCGTGATTCTGCGTTCGCGTTCGAAAGCCGAAAGCTCGGCGAGGGCGTCAAAGCTCGCGCCATTTCGAAACAGAGCGAGCTGATCGTAAGAGGGCAGAAACGGTTTGTCGCTTTCCAACATTGCCTGAAATCGGCTGCGGAAACCCGCGCCTTCCACGTCGTGCAGATGTGCCAGCACCATCGTGATCGACCAGCGATCCGGCGCCGGCTGCCAGGTCAAATCTTCCTCGCTCGCGGCGGCAAGCAAGCTCCGCAAAACGTCCGGCGTCTGTCCCAGAACGTGTAGGGCGGACATGATTCTCGATTGTGTCACACTACCCCCATGCGAGTTCTGGTTCTGGCGCTGGCTGCGCTGTCGCTGCAGGCCAGCGAGGTCAAGCTTACTGAGGAAATGTGGAACGATATTCGTCCGGTCTACGCCACCATTATGGCCCATCCGTTTTTCAAAGAGCTCGCCGATGGCACGTTGCCTCGAAGGCAGTTCGAGTTCTTCCTGATGGAGGACGACTATTTTCTAGCACATTTTGAATCGGCGCTCGATCTTCTCGCCATCAAAGCTCCCCGTCAAGACTGGGCTATCACTCTAAAACAGCACGCACTGAACTCAAAAATGGACGTTCTAACGCTGTACCATCGCTTGGCGCCGGATGCGCTTTGTCGGCCGAACTGCCACGGGGGCGCCGCAATGGCGGTCACCTTTGATTACTCCATTCAAGTCGTGGAAGTAGCGGAGCAAAGGCCTTTTGCATACGGGCTCGCCGCTCTCCTGCCTCGCTACTGGATACATCTGGAAGTGGGCAAAAAGCTGAGTGAGAAGGGCTCGAAAAATCCCACGTACCAGGAGTGGATCAACACCAACGCGTCGGAGGCTCACGCCAAAGAACTGGCGGACGTAATAACCATGATGAACACTGCAGCCCCAAAACTCGATCCCGCATCGCGTCGAGCGGCACGCGAGAGGTTTAGGATCTCAGCGAGCTACGAGTTGGCGTTCTTGGAAATGGCGTGGCGCGAAGAAAAGTGGCTGCCCTAATTCAAGAACGGCTGCTCGGATTCGACGCTCGCGAGCCCCGGCCGAGTTCTGGCGAAACTTGGCCGGACCAATTCCTACTGCGCACGGATGTTCACGCGCCGCGTTCCACCGACACCATGGTCTGGCCATCGATCTGGCATCACGTGACCGTCCCGCTCCCTTCCTGGATTGGAATGAATGCCGGATTGTGGGAGAATCTGCCGGCCCTGCGCGATTACCTTACCAACATTTGGAAGACACCGCCGCCTCACGTCATTATCGCGGTGAGCTGGTACTCCGACCGTGAATTCGATGACGCGAGCATGTTCGGCCCCTACGTCAGCCCCACTGATCCCGCGGCGCGCTCGCCCGAGTGGCGCCTACTAGGTTTCGACGTTTCCGATGGAGGCTTGTTGAGCGGCCTGTCCAACTGCGGTTATTCGCCGGACGAAATCGTTACGTTGCGTCCGCAATGGGCGTCCCGCCTCAACTCCCGCCACCAGTTCGATACGGTGGAAGATGCATTCGAGTTTCGCAAGCTCACCGATGCGAGGGTCCCGGAGCACGCGCCGTTCTTTGTATTCGGATTGTATCTGGTGGACGGCTCCGATGTTACTTCTTGTTAGCTTCCGCGATCGCAAACACATGATGCTGGCCGCGAATGAACAGCGTTCCACCGGAAATCGCAGGCGAGGCCATGATCACTTCTCCCAGCGGATTCATCGATAGCAGTTCGTACGTGGGCCCGGCTTTCACCACAGCGACATCGCCATCCTCGCTTGAAAAGTACAGCTTGCCATCCGCCGCCACGGGCGATGCGCTGTAGGCGCCGCCTTCGCCAATACGCTGCTGGTAAATTCGCTCGCCGTTCTTCGCGTTGTAGCAGGTCAGGATTCCCTGGTTATTGCCGGCGTAAAAATAATCGCCGTAGACAATAGGCGTGGGCATGTAAGGGCCGCCGCGTTTCTTGCTCCAGGCGATGAATTCGTTCGATTCCTGGCCCTCTTTGAGCGTAATGTCGCCGCTCGCGCCGGGACGGATGGCATAAATCGGCTGGATGACGCGGTAGCCGTTGGTCACGAAAATCAAATCGTGCGCGATGATGGGCGTGGGGGCGGTAACTTCGGAATTTCCGGATAGCCGCCACAGTTCCTTGCCACTCAGAGGATCGTAGCCGCGAATGAATTTCGTCGCGTGCGTGATTAACTCGGCGCGCGTTTTGCCTTCATAAATTGTCGGCGTGCCCCAGGAGGGGATTTCTTCGCGCGACGTGCGCCACACGCGGTGACCGTCGTTGACGTCGTAAGCGGCGATGAACGAGTCCTTCTGGATGTCGCACTGCACGATCACCAGGTTTTTGTAAATGATGGGCGAACTGGCCGTGCCCCATTCATAGTCGGGATCGTAGAACCAGCCTGCGTTGAGCGCGCCGAGATCCTGCTTCCAGAGCAGCTTGCCATCGAAATCGTAAGCGTAGAGGCCTTCGGATCCGAAAAATGCCACCACGTGCTTGCCATCGGTGACCGGCGTGGATGACGCCTGGCTCGATTTCGGATGACGTTTGGTGCGCGGCACTCCTTCGTGAGCGGTGCGTTCCCAAATAATTTTTCCAGTGGCTTTATCGAGCGCGTACACGCGCCAGGAATGTTTGGACACATCGGGCGACGGATCAACGTCGCCGAAAAGCCCGTGGCGAAATACGGCGTTGGGATCGCTGCTGATAGCTGCGGTGATGAAAACGCGGTCGCCCCAAACGATGGGGCTGGAATGAGCCAGCCCCGGGATCTCTGTCTTCCAGCGGATGTTGACCGACTTGACGCCGTCGAAGCTCGTTGGGCCCGGACCTTCCCCGACGCCGGATGCGCCGGGCCCGCGGAACGAAGGCCAGTTCTGCGCGCAGGCGGCAACGGTGACGCAAAAAATTACAGCCAAGCGCTTCATTGCGTCACCGACCGCTTCATCACTATGGGTTGGCCTTCGCCGCGCCGAAACGTCAGCGAAATCACTTTGCCGTTTTCGACATTGAACGTAATCGTGGCAGCGGGCATCTCAGCAGGACGGAATGTCACCTTGTCAACGGCATCGAGCGTAAGCTTGAAACCGCCGTTCCCGCCGGTAAGCTTGCCATCCACCACGTCGAATTTCACATCGGAACCTTCCGAAGCATAACTCCCGGCATAACTCTTGAGCGCCTCCGGAGGCACCTGAAAATCGGCCTTGGGGAGAGGAACGGCTCCGGCCTGGCGCAACGCTTCAGCGATCTCAGCGTGTTTATCTTTTTCGGCCGAGGCGAGTGCGGCTGTCATCGCCGCGGGCTTGATCCCGCCCTTGGCCAGCGCGATCTTCACCATTTCGACGTTCCCTTTCTCGACGCCGCTCTCCAGCACATCATCCGCGCCACCGGCGCTTTTCGCCAGCAGCAGCTTTAGAATATCGATTCGCTCTTTTTCAGCCGCCCAGCTAAGCGCCGTGGCCCCATAAAACGTGTCTTTAACATCCACGTCGGCGCCGCGCGCGAGCAGCAATTTCACCATTTCCATGTTGCCGCGATCGGCGGCGAAGAACAGCGGAGTGGCGCCGTACGGGCTCTTGGCATTCACGTTGGCGCCGTTGTCCAGCAAAGCTTTCACTGCCGGCACATCGCCCTTGCGAACCGCTGCCAGAAGATCGTCGCTCGTATCCGCCGCGTAACCAATCAGCGTGAAAAGCGTCAGGACAAGAGTGAACCGCATGGGCCGCTCCTTGACTGGAACTACTGCAAATTATATCGTGGGGATCATTCAGGATGCATTGCAACTTAGCTAAATTCTTGCGGGTCGTGGCTTTGGCGATGCCCGCCGCATTGCTGTTCCCCGCCACCGCGCCGCCTTCCGGAGGCGATTGGCCGGACTGGCGCGGTCCCAACCGCGACGGCGTCTCACATGAAAAGAATCTGCCTGAGAAGTGGTCGCCTGCAGGCCAAAACCTGGCGTGGAAAGCGCCATATGGCGGACGCTCCACGCCCGTCGTGCTGGGCGATCGTTTGTATTTGCAGAACTCCGCGGGTAAAGGCGAAACCCAGCAGGAACGCGTGATGTGTTTCAACGCCGACAATGGAAAACTGCTCTGGGAATATCGCTTCAACGTTTTTCAGAGCGACGTACCGGCACACCGCGTGGGCTGGGCGTCGCCGGCCGCCGACATCGAAACCGGCAATGTCTATGCCTTCGGCGTCAATGGAACGCTGCTGGGCCTCTCCAAAGAAGGCAAGCTGCTTTGGGAGCGCTCGCTCGGCGAGGAATTTGATTTGTTCACCACCCACGGCGGCCGCACGGTTTCGCCGGTTGTCGATGGCAACCTGGTGATCGTCAAAGCCGCAAGCTCCACCTGGGGCACGCAGGCCAATCGATCCATTCGTTATATGGCTTTCGACAAACGGTCCGGGGAAATGATTTGGGTGAGCACGCCCGGCGGACGGCCTTTCGATACGGATTATTCCCAGCCCGTGATCGCGCGCATCAATGGCACCCGTCTGCTGATTGCTGGCTTAGGCGACGGCGGCGTGCACGCCATCAAGATCGGCACCGGCGAACCGGTGTGGCATTTCCTGATGAGCAAGCGCGCCATCAACACCGCGCCGGTATTGAACGGGACCACCGTCATCGTCTCCCACGGTCAGGAGAATCTCGAAGGTAATGAGATGGGCATGCTGGCCGCAATCGACGCCACCGCCAAGGGCAACATCGCGATCAATCAGACCAAATGGGCTAACAAAGGCTTCATCGGAGAATTCTCTTCCGGCATCATCGATGGCGATCGGTACCTGCAAATCGACAACGGCTCCAACCTGTTCGCATTCGATGTCGTTACCGGCCGCCAGCTTTGGAAGCAGAACCTGGGAACTCTGCAAAAATCCTCTCTGACGTACGGCGATGGCAAACTTTACGTCGGCACGGAGAGCGGGAAGTTTTTTATCCTCAGGCCGCACGCCGATCGTTGCGAGATTTTGAGCGAGGAGACGCTACCCATCAGCCAGAGCGGTTTGTTCAATGAGAAGGTCCCGGAAGCCGTGGTTGCGTCCGCCGCTGTTTCACGGGGACGGGTTTATTTCGTTTCGAGCGATACGCTCTACGCCATTGGCAAGAAGACACGGGTGCCGGCGGAACAAGCCGTGGCGGATACGCCTCCGGCGCCCGGCCAACCGGCGTGGGTGCAGGTTGTCCCGACCGAAGTGGTGTTGACGGCGGGCCAATCCGCGGATTTTCGCGTGCGGCTTTTTGATGAGCACGGAGAATTCCTACGCGAGGAAAAAGCCGCCTGGTCGTTGGAGGGGTTGCAGGGCTCAGCGGCCGACGGACATTTCACCACGGCCGCCGGCGCACCCGGTCAAGCCGGACTGGTGAAAGCCACGGTCGGCGCAATTTCCGGCGCGGCGCGTGTGCGCGTCGTCCCAGCGCTCCCGTGGAACGAAACTTTTGAATCCTACGCCGCCGGCGCACTGCCTCCGCATTGGGTCGGCGCCACCGCTGGCCAGTACAAAGTGCAGGAACTCGACGGCGGCAAAGTGCTCGCGAAAGCTCCCAACGAAACCCTGTTCAAGCGCATGCGCATTTTTCTCGGCCCCACCAACTGGTCGAACTACACGGTCGAAGCCGATGTCCGCGCTCCGGAAAAGCGCCGCCAGATGGGTGACGCCGGCGTCACCGCGCAGCGCTACACGCTGGTTCTGTTCGGCAACAATCAGCAGCTCCAGCTTTATTCCTGGCAGCCCGAGGTCGCGCGCAATGTCACCGTGCCGTTTGCCTGGAAGGCCGATACCTGGTATCGCCTGAAGCTGCGCGTGGAAAACACGGCGGACGGCAAAACGCGTATCCGCGGCAAAGCCTGGCTGGCGGCCGAGAGCGAGCCGGCGGCGTGGCTGATCGATCGCGTGGATCCGATTCCCAATCGCGAAGGAAGCCCCGGCTTATTTGGCGACGCAACCTACGGCGTGTTCTTCGACAATCTGAAAGTGACGGCCAACTAAATGAGCAGAAAACTCACCGCCGCTTTACTAGCCGCGATCCCGGCATCGTTTCTCCTGCTGTGGGCGTCCGACGCCGGCGAAGATTGGCCCATGTGGGGCGGCACGCCGGACCGCAACATGGTCTCCCATATGAAAGGCGTCCCCACCACGTGGGACGTGAAAACCAAGAAGAACGTGAAGTGGATGGTCGAGCTGGGTTCGCAGAGCTACGGCAACGCGGTCGTCGCGGGCGGCACGGTCTTCGTCGGAACAAATAACGAGAGCCTGAAAGATCCCAAAGTCACCGGCGATAAAGGCATCCTGATGGCCTTTCGCGAATCCGACGGCGAATTTCTCTGGCAGGATGTGAACGACAAACTGCCGTCCGGCCGCGCCAACGACTGGCCGTTTCAAGGCGTCTGCTCCTCACCGCTGGTAGAAGGCGACCGCCTCTACTACGTAACCAATCGCTGCGAAGTGCGCTGTCTCGACACAAAAGGCGATGGCAGCAAGCACGGCAAAGTGATCTGGAAATTCGACATGATGGAGGAAGTTGGATCGCAGCCGCACAACATGTCGAACTCCTCGCCGGTGTCTTTTGGCGATCTGATTTTCGTCAGCACCTCCAATGGCCAGGACGAAAGCCATGTGCACATTCCCTCGCCGCGCTCGCCCGCCATCATTGCCATCAACAAGCAAACCGGCAAGCTGGTGTGGGAAGACAATTCAGTGAGCGATCGCATTCTGCATGGTCAGTGGTCGTCGGCCGCGGTCGGAAAAATCGGCGGCGTGGATCAAGTGGTGATCGGCCAGGGCGATGGCTGGGCGCGCGGCTATGAAGCGCTCACCGGAAAAAAGCTTTGGGAATTCGACATGAACCCCAAGGATTCCGTCTGGCCCAAAACGCGCAATGAAGTGATCAGCACGCCGGTGATTTACGAAGACAAGGTCTACATCGCCAACGGCCAGGACCCTGAGCATGGCGAGGGCGTGGGACACTTGTACGCAATCGACGCCACCAAGCGCGGGGACATCACGGAATCCGGCCGCGTGTGGCATTACGATAAAATCCGCCGGTCCATTTCCACCGGCGCGATTTTTGAAGGCCTGCTCTACTATGCGGATTTCAGCGGCTTCCTGCACTGCCTCGACGTAAAAACCGGCAAGCCGTACTGGGTTCACGACATGCTGGCGGCGATCTGGGGCTCGCCCATGATCATCGATGGAAAGGTTTATATTGCCGATGAGGACGGCGACGTAGTGGTGCTGCAAGCGGGCAAGGAAAAGAAGATTATTTCCGAAATGAACATGGGGAGTTCCGTATATGCGACGCCGGTGCCGGCGCACGGCGCGCTGTTCATCATGAACCGCAACCAGTTATTCGCATTGGCGGAGAAGCGGTAATAACAGGGCCGTGTTTCGCGTCGAACAGATCGACCACGTGGCGCTGACGGTGACCGATGTCCAGCGTTCGGCGGCGTGGTATCACAGCGTGTTGGGCCTGGAGCGCCGGCATCAGGAGGTCTGGGGCGATTATCCGGCGGTAATGTACGCCGGCACGACGGGGGTGGCGTTGTTCCCCGCGGCTCTGTCGCCAGAGGGCATCGAAACCGTCCGCCATGTGGCCTTCAAAGCGGACCGCGCCAATTTCGTGCGGGCGCAGGAAGATTTGAAAAAGCGCGGCATCGAATTCGAATTCGAAGATCACACCATCTCCCAATCCATTTATCTCCATGATCCCGACGGATTCACCATCGAAATCACAACTTACGACGTCGGTCCGGCCGTTTGATTTCCAGTCCGCGACGCGCGTGATTTTTGGCGAGGGCGAATTCGCGCGGCTCGGAGCGCTGGCCCGGGAGCTGGGATTTCGCCGGACGCTGCTAGTCGCCGACCCTGGCCTGGTTGCTACTGGCTACGTCGATGGTGCCGCGAGCAACTTGGGAAGGGCCGGCTGCGAAACAGTGCGCTTTCACGACTTCGACGCCAATCCCGATAGCGCGATGGTCGAGTCAGGCCGGGCATTCGCTGCGCCGCAAAATATCGATTCGATTGTGGCGCTCGGCGGCGGCAGTTCACTCGATTTCGCCAAAGGCATTAATTTCCTGCTGACCAACGGCGGAAAAATACAGGATTACCAGGGCTTCGGCAAAGCTACGCGGCCGATGCTGCCGATGATCGGCGTGCCCACCACGGCAGGCACGGGCAGCGAAGCGCAATCGTACGCGCTCATTTCCGATGCACAAACTCACGTCAAGATGGCCTGCGGCGATCCCAAAGCCTGTTTCCGCGTTGTGATTTTGGACCCGCTGCTTACCGCTACTCAACCGCGCCACGTCCGCGCAGCGGCTGGCTACGACGCGATTTCCCATGCCGTCGAAACCTACGTGACCAGCAAACGCAGCGCCCTTTCGGAGTGCTATTCGCGACAGGCGTGGCATCTGCTCGCAGCGTCTTTCGAAAAAGTAATGGCCGATCCCGGCGACCGTGAAGCGCTGGCCGGCATGCAGCTTGGCGCTTATTTTGCCGGCGCGGCAATCGAGAATTCCATGCTGGGCGCAACCCACGCTTGCGCCAACCCGCTCACGGCGCATTACGGAACAGTGCACGGCTTGGCCATCGCCGCGCTGCTCGTACATGTCGTGCGATGGAATGCACCGGCCGCAGCCGGGCGCTACGCGGAGCTGTCCGATAATTTGCCGAAGCGACTGGAGCAGATGGCGGCAGCAGCCGGTCTCGCCACCCGCCTGAGCACGCTCGGCGTGCCGCGCCAGGATCTGCCGCTGCTGGCCGACGAGGCAGCGGCGCAATGGACCGGCCGCTTCAATCCACGGCCATTCGACCGCGCCGGCGCGCTCGAGGTTTACGGATGCGCGTATTGATCGCGCTGCTCGCCGCAGTCGTATTGAACGCCGCGCCGGCCGACGATTGGCCGCAATTCCGCGGGAATCCCCGGCTCACCGGCGTCGCCACATCCACGTTGCCAAAAACGCTGAAGCTGCTGTGGACTTTCACCGCCGGCGACGCCATCGAATCCTCCGCGGCCATTGTGGATGGCGCCGTTTATGTCGGCTCGCAATCGGGCGAGTTGTACGCCGTGGATCTTACGACCGGTGCGCAGCGCTGGAAATACAAAACGCAGGAAGGGATCGGCGAATCGTCTCCAGCCGTGTCCGACGGCCTGGTGTACGTCGGAGATTTATCCGGCGTCCTGTACGCAGTCCACGCGACCGATGGCTCGTTAGCCTGGAAATTTTCCACGCAAGCCGAAATCAAATCATCGCCGGTGGTGGTGGGAGACAAAGTGCTGGCCGGCTCCTACGACGGCAACCTGTATTGCCTCAACGCTCGCACCGGCGCGCTGCTGTGGAAGGTCCACACCAATGGCTATGTCCACGCAACTCCAGCGGTAGCGGACGGCGTGGCGTACATCGCAGGATGCGATGAAACGTTCCGCGCGATCCGCATCACTGATGGCAAAGAACTTTTCAATATCCCGGCCGGGGCCTATACCGGCGCATCACCGGTGCTCGCGAGCACGGGGGCTTATTTCGGAACTTTCAACAACGATGTACTGGGGCTGGACTTGAAAACGCGCCGCATCTCCTGGCGCTACGAAAACGCCGAGCGCCATTTTCCTTTTTATTCTTCCGCGGCTTTGAGCGGCGGGAAGCTGGTGCTGGGCGGCCGCGACAAGATCGTGCATTGCCTCGATACCAAAACCGGCAAGGCGCTGTGGACCTTTGCCACGCGCGCCCGCATTGATTCATCGCCCGCTATCGTGGACGACCGCGTGTACATTGGGTCGAACGATGGCCGCCTTTATGTGTTGGATCTTGCCGCGGGAAAGAAGCTTTGGGAGTTCGACACCGGCGCGCCGCTATCCGCCTCACCGGCCGTGGCTGCGGGACGCATCGTGATCGGCTCGCAGGATGGCAAGCTGTATTGTTTTGGAGCATGATCACAGCAAAGCCCAAGCCGTCGAAAAAGCCAAACGAAAGTAATTTAAGCCGCGCCCGCCAAGCCGAGTTCCGCTGCTCTCTCCTGCATCGCGCGAATACAGAACTCGATGTGCTGATCGACTTCGATCCCCATATCGCCCGCGCCGTTGACAATGTCGTCCCGATTTACAGAGCGGGCGAAGGCTTTGTCTTTCATTTTCTTGCGCACTGATTTCACGTCCACTTCCATCACGCTGCGGCTGGGCTTTACCAGCGAGACCGCGGTGATGAATCCGGCCAGCTCGTCGCAGGCGAATAGCGTTTTCTGGAGACGCGATACCCGCGGCACCCCGCTGAAATCGGCGTGGGAAAGAATGGCTTGGCGAATCTCCTCATCAATGCCGCGAGCGGCGAGGATGGGCTCGCCTTTCATCGGATGGTCGGGCAGGGTGGGGTGGATTTCCCAGTCGAAATCGTGCAGCAGCGCGGTTACCGACCACTTTGCTTCGTCCTCACCATAATGCCGGGCGTAGCTGGTCACGCAGGCCTCCACCGCCAGCGCGTGCTTGCGGAGGCCTTCGGATTTGGTGTATTCGTGCAGGATTTCCAGGGCTTGTTCGCGGGTGATCATCGTCCTCCAGCTTAACCCAAACGATAACCCAGGTCCGGCGCCTTAGACCTCTATGATTTAACACGAGGATTGCCAAATCCAGTCTCTGTCTGATCATCGAAAGGTAGTCTGGATGTGATAAACTTCGGGAGTGAAGGTCTGTGTTTCGGGATACTAAAAACCGGAACGCAATTGGGTTCGGAAGCGTCGAACCGAATGAGCGGCCAAAACATGCCGGACTTAACTCCACCAAATAGCGCCGATGATCATTTAGCCAGGCTGCTGGCCCCCAGCGTGGAAGAGCCCTGGTATCACTCGTTGATCCAGAGCATCAAGGACGTGGTGCGGCCACCGGTGTTGCCGCCCCTTGAAGTAACCTCCAAACCCATTGCCGTTAAAGACATTTGGGGCTTGTATGGCAAGGACAAGCGCTCCAACATGATGTCGCTGGCCATCCACGGCACAGCGGTTCTGCTGCTCTTCACCGTAGCCTCCAGCAAAACCGTGCAAATGAAAGCTAAGGCCGTATTCAGCACGCTGGTCGAGCCGGATATTGCGCCTTACCTGGGTGCGGCTAAGAAGCAGCAGAGTGGCGGTGGCGGCGGTGGCGGCGATCGATCTCCTCTACCTGCCCCCAAAGGCAAGCTGCCTAAGGCTTCCTTGAAACAATTCACGCCTCCCATGGTGGTGGTAAACAATCCCAATCCCAAGCTCATCATGGAGCCGACGATTGTGGCTCCGCCCGACACCGTTTTGCCCAACGTGAATATGGCGAATTATGGCGATCCGCTGGCCAAGATCGGGCCGCTCTCTAACGGTCCTGGCTCGGGTGGCGGCATCGGCAATGGCTCGGGTGGCGGCGTCGGCAGCGGCCGTGGCGGCGGTTTTGGACCGGGTGAGGGCGGCGGCGTAGGCGGCGGTGCGTATCGCGTCGGCGGCGGCGTTTCGGCCCCCGTTCCTATTTTCCGGCCCGACCCGGAATACTCCGAAGAGGCCCGCAAGGCCAAGTACTCCGGCACCGTATTGCTGCAGGTGGTAGTGGATGTCGACGGCAAGACCCGCGACGTACATGTTGTTCGCAGCCTCGGACTGGGCCTGGACGAAAAGGCCATCGAAGCCGTGAATAAGTGGAAGTTCCGTCCTGGCTATAAGAACGGACAGCCCGTGGCCGTCCGCGCCACCATCGAAGTGAATTTCCGCCTGCTGTAACCTTGTTCCGGTTTCGCAGTTCTATCTGATGTGACCCGGGCTTTCATACTCACCACCATTCATTCGGGCAGCGGGCGGGTTCGAAGGCCCGCCCCTACTATTTTTTCGTTGCCGTCCAGGTGCCTTTGCCCATGTCACCCAGGTCAAGGGTACCCTTCATTTTGGTAGGATTCTCGATCTTGCCTTTATAGCGGACAACGCCATTGGCCCCTGAAGGCTCGAAGCTGAACTCGATTGTGCCGCCCTTCACCGTGCCCGTGACTTTGGCTTCGCCCAGCGCCCCTGAATAAGTGCCAGTCAGTTTCTCGCCGTCCTGGTGGAAGACGAAGGATGGGCTGCCGCTGCCGGCATCGCTGTCCACCGAAAATTCCCAGTTCCCCGAAATGTCAGCCGCGAGCGCTACGCACACGCTCAGCACCGCGGCAAGCACCAACTTCCGCATACCGTTAGCGGCCTCCGCGCAGGTAGGCATCGTCGCCGCGAATCCAATCTTCGCGAATCGGACTGAACAGATCGACGGCCACCGAGTCCTCAAGCGCCTCCACCATGTGCGGCGCGTGCGGTGGGATTTGCAGGGACTCGCCGCCGTGCAGGATCGTTTCCTCTCCCGCGATCACGAAGCGCATCCGACCGCTTTCCAGCATGCTGATCTGCTCGTTCACATGGCTGTGCAGCGGCACGATGGCGCCCTTGGCGAGGCGCAGCCGGGCGACAGTAATGTTCTCGCCATGAATGACTTTGCGGCCGACTAGAGCGTTCATCTGCTCTTCCGGCATGGCGTTCCAGTTGTGATGCTTCATAACGAACCGGTATTCTATCATGAGGACCATGAAGGGTATCGTGCTAGCAGGCGGCAGCGGGAGCAGATTGTTTCCACTCACCAAAATCACCAACAAACACTTACTGCCTATTTACGATAAGCCCATGATTTACTATCCGATCCAGACCCTGGTGGACGCTGGCATCCGGGACATCCTGGTGGTCACCGGCGGCAAAAATTCCGGCGATTTTCTGCGGCTGCTCGCCAACGGCAAGGAGTTCGGCCTGAAGCACATCGGCTACACCTACCAGGAGGGCGAAGGCGGGATTGCCGACGCCCTGGCGCTGGCCGAACATTTTTCCGACGGCGACAAAGTTTGCGTGATTCTGGGCGACAACATCATCGAGGGCAACATCCGCACCGCTGTGGAGGAGTTCAGCCGCCAGCCGCAAGGCGCTCGCATTCTGTTGAAGGAAGTGCCCGATGCGGGGCGATTCGGCGTGGCGGAAATCCGCGGCAACCGCATCGTGAACATCGAAGAAAAGCCCAAGCATCCGAAATCCAACTACGCCGTGACCGGGATTTATCTCTACGACGCGACGGTGTTCGACAAGATCCGCACCCTGGTGCCGTCCGGGCGAGGCGAGCTCGAAATCACCGACGTCAACAACGCCTACATCGGCGAAGGCTCAATGACATTTTCCTACCTCGATGGCTGGTGGACCGATGCCGGCACTTTCGAATCGCTGCTGCGCGCTGGCAATTTAGTCGCCCAGAGGCGCGAGCGCGCAGCCGAGTCGCTGCAGCAGGCGGGACACTAACATGGCCACCAAGGCAACGGCTGTTTCCGGAGCCGTGGGCATCGCCGTGCCGCACTGCGAAAAAGGCATCGGCGCGGTGATTACGTCGCCGGAATCTAAGCATCTGATTGCGGGCGTGCGCGTGGCGCCGTTGACGCTGTGGCCGGACGACCGCGGGCATTTCCTCGAAGTGCAGCGCTTCGGCCAAGGCCTGGCAGCGGCATTTCCGGCGGCATCCACGCAAGTGTCGGCGGCAGTGAATTATCCCGGTACTATCAAGGCATTTCACTTCCACCGCCATCAGACGGATTGCTGGACACCGGTGGCAGGGATGCTTCAAGTAGCGCTGGTTGATCTGCGTGAGGGCTCGGCCACGTTTGGCGCGCGCAATACGTTTTACGTCGGCGCACTGCGGCCGTGGCAAATCCTGATTCCGCCCGGCGTGGGGCATGGCTACAAAGTTCTGGGCGCCGAGCCGGCCCTGCTGGTGTATCTCACCGATCGTCTCTACGACCCGAGCGACGAGGGCCGCATCGCTTACGACGACGCCCACATTCATTACGACTGGGAAACGCAGCACAAATAGCCCGTGAAGATCATCGTCACCGGCGGCGCGGG
>Ga0070731_10002987_pt1 | contig 15557 bp, 10 predicted proteins | sample Coa_R1_2_FD_66448 | JGI IMG/M metagenome (GOLD analysis project Ga0070731, IMG submission 66448) | Surface soil microbial communities from Centralia Pennsylvania, which are recovering from an underground coalmine fire - Coalmine... | ecosystem: Environmental > Terrestrial > Soil > Unclassified ...
GAAGATGCGCTGATCGACGCCGCAGTGGAGCTCGGCCGTGACCTTCGCGTGGAGCAGCTCGAGCTTCGGAATCGCCGGCCGATTCGTGCGTCGTGGCCGCGTCAGGATCTCTACGTCACGTTCCGAAAGCGGATCGAGGCCGACGCCGACGCGAACATGAAGGCGATTCCGCGGAAGCAGCGCGCGATGGTGAGAAAAGGCATGTCGCACGGACTGCGCGGCGAGATCGATCGCGATGCCGATCGCTTCTTTTCGCTCTATGCCGACAACGTGCACCGTCACGGCACACCGCCGCTTTCGCGGCGCTACTTCGCCCGGCTGATCGAGACGTTCGGCGACGATTGCGAGGCGCTGATCGTCGTCGACGCATCCGGCCGTCCTGTGAGCGGCGTGATGTCGTTCTATTTCCGAGACGAGGTGTTGCCCTATTACGCTGGCGACACGTCGCGCGCGCGCGAATTGGCCGCGAACGATTTCAAGTACTGGGAGCTGATGCGCCGCGCGTGCGAGCGCGGGGTTCGCGTCTTCGACTACGGCCGCAGCAAGCGAGGGACGGGATCGTACGACTTCAAGAAGAACTGGGGTTTCGAGCCATCGCCGCTCGCCTATGAGCACATGCTCTACGCCGGCCAGTCGATTCCGCAGCGCAATCCGCTGAATCCGAAGTACAGGGCGTTCATCGGCGTGTGGCGAAAGCTGCCGCGTCCGCTCGTCAACGCGCTCGGTCCGATGATCGTGCGGCATCTGGGATGAACCGTTGAAACGCGATCCGCTTCCGGTTGCCGTCACCGTCGACGCGTCGGCGCTCGAGCATGTCGCGGCGTGGCGTTCGTCGCTCGTTGCCCTCGGCATCACGCTGGCGATCGTCTGCGCGTGCTTCTTTCGAACCGTCGCGTCGATCGTCGACATATGGACGAGCTCGGAGACGTACGCGCACGGATTCGTCGTGCTTCCGATCACGCTTTGGCTCGTGTATCGGATGCGCGGCAAATTGCGGACACTGACGCCGCGACCTTCGCCGCTCGTGCTTCCGCTGTTCGCCGCGGCAGGGTTCGCGTGGCTCGTCGGCAGCGTCGGCGCCGTCAACGCCTTGATGCACTTCGCATTCGTCACAATGCTCGTGCTGACCGTGCCCGCCGTGCTCGGCGTGCACGTCGCGCGCGCGATGCTGTTCCCACTCGGCTTCCTGTTCTTCTCGGTGCCGATCGGCGATTTCCTGCTGCCGACGCTGATGGACCACACCGCGGACTTCACCGTTGCCGCGCTGCGCGTGACCGGCGTACCCGTCTATCGCGAGGGCTTGCTGCTCGTCGTCCCCAACGGTCAGTGGTCGATCGTCGAAGCCTGCAGCGGCGTTCGCTACCTGATCGCATCGGTGATGGTCGGTACGCTCTTCGCCTATCTCACGTACAGATCGATGTGGCGGCGATTCGCATTCGTCGGCGTTTCGATCATCGTCCCGATCCTCGCGAACTGGATCCGCGCGTACCTGATCGTGCTGCTCGGTTACCTGTCGAGCAATCGCCTCGCCGTCGGCATCGATCACATCATCTACGGCTGGCTCTTCTTCGGATTCGTGATGCTCGTCATGTTCTGGATCGGCGCGAAATGGCGCGAACCGCTCGAGCCCGTCCGTACGACGGTTACTGATCCGCCTGGCTTCAACGTGACGGAATCGTCTTCGCGTCTTCGCGCAGCCGTCGTGGCGGCGATCGCGCTGCTCGCTGCCGTCTGGCCGGGATTCGAGTACGCGACGACACGTCATGACGGCGCACGCATCGCGCTTGCCGCGGTCGACATCCCGGGCTGGTCGAAGATCGCGCAAGGCGATTCGGACTATGCGCCGTATTTCCAAAACCCGTCGGCAACGTTGCACGAGCTCGTATCGAACGGCGGAACGCGCGGCGGCGTCTACGTCGCCTACTACCGCAATCAGGACGCGCAACGGAAGGTCGCCAACTCCAACAACCGCCTTACAAGCCGCGACGATCGAACGTGGATTCGCACCGTGGCGGGTGCGGCACGGGTCGCGCTCGACGGTACGCCAACGATCGTTCCGACGGCCGCGTTGCGCGGGCCGGGCGGCGCGAGCGTCGTGGCGTCGCAGTGGTACTGGATCAACGGGACGGTGACGGCGAGCGATGCGATCGCCAAGGCGCTCGTCGCATGGCTGCGCTTGACGGGTCGCCGCGACGATTCCGCGGCGGTCGTCATGTACGTCGAGAACGTCGACCCAACGCATGCGAACGACGCATTGCGCGACCTCGCCGCCAGCGCGTGGCCGCCGATAGCGGCGGCGCTCGCGCACGAAAGCGCGGAGCGATAGATGGCGGCGCGCGACCTTCCCGATTTCGCCGCATCGGGAGCCGCGCTTCCGGGCGATGATCCGCGCCCGCTCGTCGTGCATGTCGTCTACCGCTTTGCGATCGGGGGCTTGGAGAACGGCGTCGTCAATCTGCTGAACCGTCTTCCGGCCGATCGCTTTCGTCACGCAGTCATCTCGCTCACCGACGTCACCGACTTTCGGCAGCGCGTGACGCGCGACGACGTCGCGTTCTTCGAGTTGCACAAGCCCACGGGCCACGGCGCGAAGGTCTTTCCGGCGCTCTTTCGCGTTTTCCGGCGCTTGCGACCCGCGATCGTGCACACCCGCAATCTCGCGGCGCTCGAAGCGACGTTTCCGGCATGGCTTGCAGGCGTCCCGATCCGAATCCACGGCGAGCATGGACGCGACGTCGACGATCTCGATGGCAGCAACCGCAAATACCGGCTCGTGCGCCGGATGCATCGTCCGTTCGTGGATCAGTACGTTGCGCTGTCGCAGGATCTCGTTCGTTACCTGATCGACGCGATCGGCGTGTCGCCCGCCATCGTCGAGCACATCGTCAACGGCGTCGACACTTCATCGTTCACGCCCGCTCCCGAGCGCGCGATTCTTCCCGGGTCGCCATTCGCCGGTTGCGATCTATGGGTCTTCGGCACGGTCGGGCGATTGCAGGCCGTCAAGAACCAGACGCATCTCGCGCGCGCGTTCGTACGCGCGCTTGCCATCGAGCCCGGGCTTCGCGACAGCGCGAGGCTGGTGATCGTCGGCGACGGGCCGCTTCGAGCGGACGTGCAGGCAATCCTTGCCGAGGGCAAAGCGACCGGGCTCGCCTGGCTTCCGGGCGAGCGCAACGACGTTGCCGAGGTCATGCGCGCGCTCGACGTATTCGTGCTGCCTTCGCGCGCAGAAGGCATCTCGAACACGATTCTCGAAGCCATGGCGAGCGGCCTGCCGGTGCTCGCGACCGATGTCGGCGGCAATCGGGAGCTCGTCGTGCATGAAACAGGCATGCTCGTCGCGCCGGACGACGTCGATGCGCTCGCGAACGGGCTGTTGTACTACGCACGCGCTCGCACGGCCGCGAAAGCGGCAGGCCGTGCGGGGCGCATTCGCGTAGAACGCGTGCACGGTCTCGATGGCATGGCGGCTCGCTACGCCGCGCTCTACGAGCGTTTGCTGGCGGGTCGCATCGCGCCACGCGGCCGGCAACGCGAGCGGCAGACAGATCGCGCGACGATCGAAGGCCACTGAACCATGTGCGGGATCACAGGCATATTCGACGCACGCGGCCGGCGCGAGATCGATCGCGACGTACTCGTTCGAATGAACGAGTCGCAGCACCACCGCGGCCCGGACGAGGTCGGGCTGCACGTCGAGCCGGGTATCGGACTTGGCCACCGGCGCCTGTCGATCATCGATCTTTCGACGGGACAGCAGCCGCTCTACAACGAGGACGGCAGCGTCTGCATCATTTTCAACGGCGAGATCTACAACTACCAGGAACTGATCCCCGAGCTGACGCGCCTCGGCCACAGCTTCCGTACCAAAAGCGACACCGAGACAATCGTCCACGCCTGGGAGAGCTGGGGCGAGGATTGCGTCACGCGACTGCGCGGCATGTTCGCGTTCGCGCTGTGGGATCGCAATCGCGAAACGCTGTTCCTCGCGCGCGACCGTATCGGCGTCAAGCCGCTTCACTACGCGCTGCTCGACAGCGGCGAGCTTCTGTTCGGCTCGGAATTGAAGTCGCTGCTGGCGCACGGCGGCCTTCGTCGCGACGTCGATCCGTGCGCGATCGAGGAATACTTTGCGCTCGGTTACGTCGCCGAGCCGAGGACGATCTTTCGCGGCGTGTGGAAGCTTCCGCCTGCTCATACGCTCGCGATGCGGCGCGGGCAGCCGTTGCCGCAGCCCAGGCAATACTGGAACGTGCGCTTCACCTGCGATGCGCGGATCGGCGTGGGCGAAGCTTGCGAGGAGCTTTCGCGCCGGCTCGCCGAATCGGTGCGGCTTCGCATGATCGCCGAGGTGCCGCTCGGCGCGTTCCTGTCTGGCGGCGTCGACTCGAGCGCGGTCGTCGCGACAATGGCGGGGCTATCCGAGGCTCCGGTGAACACGTGCTCGATCGCGTTCTCGGACCCTGCATTCGACGAATCCCGTTATGCCGAGGAGGTCGCGAAGCGCTATCGCACGCGCCATCGCGTCGATCGCGTCGAAAGCGACGACTTCGACCTGATCGACACACTCGCGACGCTCTACGACGAGCCCTACGCCGACAGCTCGGCGATTCCCACCTATCGCGTGTGCCAGCTCGCGCGGCAGCACGTGACGGTTGCTTTATCCGGCGATGGCGGCGACGAAAGCTTCGGCGGCTACCGGCGCTATCGACTGCATCTCGCCGAAGAGCGATTGCGCGCCGCCATGCCGCTTTCGCTTCGCCGACCGGTGTTCGGGCTCCTCGGGCGCGCGTACCCGAAGCTCGACTGGGCGCCGCGGGTCTTTCGCGCCAAGACGACATTCGAGTCGCTCGCGCGCGATTCGGTCGACGCGTATTTCAACAGCGTCTGCTATCTGCGCGATCCGCTACGCGCACAGCTTTTCAGCGGCAAGCTCCGTTCCGACCTTTCGGGCTACCACGCGCGCGAGGTGTTTCATCGGCACGCGCGCGATGCGGCCAGCGACGATCCGCTCGCGCTGATCCAGTACCTCGACCTCAAGACTTATCTCGTCGGCGACATAAACACGAAAGTCGACCGCGCGAGCATGGCGCACTCGCTCGAAGTGCGCGAGCCGCTGATGGATCATCCGCTCGTCGAGTGGCTCGCGAGCCTGCCGTCCGACCTCAAGGTTCGCGGCGGCGAATCGAAATTCCTGTTGAAGAAGACGATGGAGGATCGGCTTTCGAGCGAACTCCTCCATCGACCGAAGATGGGCTTCGCCGTGCCGCTGGCGCGCTGGTTTCGCGGCCCGTTGCGATCGCGCGTCAAGCGCGCGCTCGAGAGCGGCGCGTTGCCGGACTGCGAGCTTTTCAACGCGTCGACGCTCGCGCGCATCGGCGACGAGCACCTGTCCGGTGTGCGCGACCACAGCACGCCGATCTGGACGCTGCTGATGTTCGAGGCGTTCATGCGCAACGTGCTGACCGAGGAAAGCGTCGCGCACCCGCTGTCGCAAGCGGCGTGACTAGATCAGGCATACGATGCGGATCCTCCATGTGCTCGACCACTCGCTGCCTCTGCAGAGTGGCTACGCATTCCGGACCGCGGCCATCCTGCGAGAGCAGCGCCTGCAGGGATACGAGACGCTGCAGGTCACGACCCCGCGCCAGAACAGCGGCCGCGACCTCGTCGAAGACGTCGACGGACTGCGCTTTCACCGCACGCCGCTCGCGCGCGGATTGCCGCTACCGATGGCGCGCTATGCGCACGAAGTCTTCGCCACCGCGCGCCGCATCGACGAGTTGATCGGCGCGTTTCGCCCGGATGTTATTCATGCGCATTCGCCGGTCCTGAACGCGCTGCCCGCCTTCAAGGCGTCGCGTCGTGATCGCCTCCCTGTCGTCTACGAAGTGCGGGCGCTGTGGGAGGACGCGGCGGTCGATCATGGAACGACGCGTGAAGGCTCGTGGCGCTACCGGATGTCGCGCGCGCTCGAAACGTACGCGCTGCGTCGCGCGAGCCACGTCACGACGATCTGCGAGGGACTCGAGGGCGACATCGTGTCGCGGGGCATCGCCAAGGATCGCGTCACCGTGATTCCGAACGCGGTCGACACGCACGAATTCCTCTTCGCGGCGCCGTCCGATCCCGCGCTTCGCGCGCAATGGCGCCTGGAAGGGGCGGTCGTCGTCGGCTTCGCCGGATCGTTCTACGGTTACGAAGGCCTCGATCTTCTGATCGACGCCGTAGCGAAGCTGCGATCACGTGTACCGAACCTGCATGCGCTTCTGGTCGGTGGCGGGCCGCAGGAATCGGCGCTTCGCGAGCGCGTCGCCGCGTCCGGACTCGGCGAGCGCGTGCATTTCGCAGGCCGCGTTCCGCACGCCGACGTGCAGCGCTACTACGGCCTCATCGACATCCTGGCGTTCCCGCGTCGGCGCATGCGTCTGACCGAGCTCGTCACGCCGCTCAAACCGCTCGAGGCGATGGCGCAGGGAAAGATGTTCGTCGCCTCCGACGTCGGCGGGCACCGCGAGCTCGTGAGGGATGGCGAGACCGGGTTCCTGTTTCCGGCCGGCGACGCGCAGGCGCTCGCCGACGCCATCGCATCGCTCCTCGACGCTCGCGATCGGTGGCCGCAAATCGCCGATACGGCACGCAGGTACGTCGAATCCGAGCGAACGTGGGCACGAAGCGTTCGCCGCTACCGCGACGTATACGGGTCGCTCGTCGATGCAGGGCGCGCGGTACAGGCACGGCGCGTGCTGAGTTAACGTCAATGTGCGGAATTTACGGGATCCTCGATCTGCGCGGCGCGCCGCCATCGCTGGACATCCTTGCCCGGATGGGACGCATCACGCGCCACCGCGGACCCGACGACGAGGGCGTGCACGCCGATCGTGCGCTCGCGATGGGCATGCGCCGCCTTTCGATCATCGACGTCGCGGGCGGCCATCAGCCGCTTTGCAACGAGGACGGCACGCTGTGGCTCATCGCGAACGGCGAGATCTACAACTATCGCGAGCTTTCGCGCGAGCTGATCGCGCAGGGACACCGCTTTCGCACCGCATCCGATTGCGAAACGCTTCTGCATCTCTACGAGCAGTACGGCGACGACTTCCTCGCGAACGTCAACGGCATGTTCGCCTTCGCGCTGTGGGATGCGACGCGGCAGCGCCTCGTCATCGCCCGTGACCGGCTCGGCGTCAAGCCGCTTTACGTCGCCAACGACGGCAGGCGGCTCGTTTTTGCCAGTGAAGCGAAGGCGATCTTGCAAGTCCCGGGAATCGCGACCGACGTCGATCGCGATGCGCTCGGTTCGTACCTGTCGCTCGGCTACGTGCCGGCGCCGCAGTCGATCTTCACCGGGATCCGCAAGCTGCCGCCCGCGACGATGCTGATCGCCGAAGCCGGTCGCGTCGTCGAGCGTCGCTATTGGCGCTTTCCTGCTCGCATCGATGCGACTTACGACGAAGCCTCGCGCATCGACGCGGTGCGCGCGAAGCTCGAGGAGGCCGTCGCGCGGCAGATGGTGAGCGATGTCCCGATCGGCGCGTTCCTTTCGGGCGGCATCGATTCGAGCGCCGTCGTCGCGTTCATGGCCGCGCACAGCGACCGGCCCGTCAAGACGTACGCGATCGGCTTCGACGGTGGCGACGCCGAGGCGTTCTACAACGAATTGCCGTACGCGCGCCGCGTGGCGAATCTGTTCGGCACCGATCATCACGAAATCCTGGTGCGTCCCGACGTCGTCGCGCTGCTGCCGAAGCTCCTCTGGCACATGGACGAGCCGATCGCCGATTCGGCGTTCGTGACGACGTATCTGGTCTCCGAATTCGCGCGGGGCGATGTGACGGTGATCCTCTCCGGTGTGGGCGGCGACGAGCTCTTTGCCGGCTACCGGCGTTATCTCGGCAATCACTACCAGCAGCGCTTCGAGCGGTTGCCTTCCCGACTGCGCCGCGCGATCGCCGCGCTCGGCGCGAGGCTTCCGAGCGATCGCCATTCGCCGCTGCTCAACACGATGCGCCTTGCGCGCGGCTTTCTTGCGACCGCCGGTTTGCCGCTGGAGGAGCGCTATCGCTCGTACGTCGAGGTGTTCGACGAAGGCGCCGCCGCCGAGCTTCTCGCCGCACCGATCGGTGCCCGGCACGATGCATTGACGCAGGCGTTCGCCGCGGCGGAGGGCGACGATGCGCTGAACCGGATGCTCGCTGTCGATGCGCAAACGCAACTGCCGGACGACCTTTTGCTTCTGACCGACAAGATGAGCATGGCGGTGTCGCTCGAATGCCGCGTGCCGCTGCTCGACCACGAGCTCTTCGAGCTTGCCGCGGCGATTCCCGAGGACGTGAAGCTTCGCGGTGGACGTCTCAAGCACCTGATGAAGGCGGCGCTTCGCGACACGCTGCCGGCCGACATTCTCGAGCGAAAAAAGCGCGGATTCGGCACGCCGATGGGCGCGTGGTTCAAGGGCGCGCTCGCGCCGCTTTTGCGTCAACTGCTGTCCGCCGAAAGCGTCGCGCGTCGCGGCCTGTTCCACTATCCGGCGGTCGCCGCGCTGATCGCGGCGCACGATGCGAACCGAATCGATGGCACCGATCGGCTGCTCGCGCTCGTCAATTTCGAAATCTGGGCGCGCCTCTACCTCGATGCGCGCGCTCCCGAGGACGTCGTGGACGAGCTCCGGGTTGCCGCATGAAGATCCTCTACGTCTGCCATCGCTTTCCGTTTCCTCCGCGGCGCGGCGGCAAGATCCGGCCGTTCAACATGATCCGGCACCTGAGTCGCCATCATGATGTGACGGTCGCGTCTCTCGTGCGCTCGGAAAAAGAGGCGGACGAGGGGCAGGGATTGCGTGCGCACTGCGCGCATTTCGAGATGGCGCGCGTGCGAGAATCCATCCAGGTTGCGCGAATGATTGCGCGGCTGCCGACAGCTACGCCTTCATCGATCGGCTACTTCCATTCGTCGACGCTCGCGCGAAACATTCGCCGTCTGATCGCGACCGAGTCGTTCGACCTGATCTTCGTCCATTGCTCGTCGGTCGCGCACTACGTTGCGAAAGTCCCGAGCATTCGCAAGATCCTCGATTTCGGCGACATGGATTCGCAGAAGTGGCTTGCGTACGCACGGCACAAGCCGTTTCCGTTGAGCGTTGGTTACCGGCTCGAAGGCATCAAGCTCGAAGCGGAGGAGAAGCGTCTCGCACGCGCCTTCGATCTGTGCACGGCGACGACGCGCGCCGAATGGGAAACGCTCGAACGGTACGCGACCGGTGTCGCCACGGACTGGTTTCCGAACGGCGTCGACAGCGATTACTTCGCGCCGGACGGCAGCGACTACGATGCGGACACGCTTTGCTTCGTCGGACGGATGGATTACTACCCGAACCAGGCGTGCGTGCGCGATTTCTGCCGCGAAGTCTTTCCACGCATACGCCAAGCGCGGCCGCACGCGAAGCTTGTCATCGTCGGCGCGGAGCCCGACCCATCGATCCGCGCGCTCGGCGAGTTGCCCGGCGCGACGGTCACGGGATCCGTGGACGACGTGCGCCCGTATCTACGCCGGTCGGCGGCGATGGTGGCGCCGCTTGGCATAGCGCGCGGCACGCAGAACAAGATCCTGGAAGCGATGGCCGCCGGCGTTCCGGTCATCACGAGCAGCATCGCGGCCGGTGGTGTCGATGCGATCGCGGGGACCGATCTACTGGTCGCCGACACCCCCGACGCTATCGCGAGCGCGGCCATTGCGCTCATGTCCGACCACGCGATGCGCGAGCGTTTCGCGAGTTCGGGTCGCGCACGGATGCTTTCGCATCACGCGTGGGACAAATCGATGCAGCGGCTCGATCGGATCGTCGAGCGATGCATGACGATGCCGCTTCGCAGCGAAGGGCATGCGTCATCCGCCGAATATCGCAGCGTCGGATCGAGCTGACGAAGCCCATGCAAACCGCCGAACGTTCCGTTGCCGGCGACGGGCACGACGCACCGGCGACGCCACGCGCAGCCCCGGCGCTGCCATGGCCGGTGATGGTGCTCGCGCACAACGAGGAGCGGCACATCGGCGCGTGCCTCGACAGCATCTTCGAAGCTTCGGCGCATCGTGAGCCCGAAGTATTCGTCATGGCGAACGGCTGTACCGACGCTACTGAACGCATCGTCGCCGATTACGCACGGAACCGGCCGCAGGTTCGCCTCGTGTCGATCGCGCTCGGCGACAAGTGCAACGCCTGGAACGTGTTCATCCACGAAGTGGTTGCCGAGCGCTGTCCCGATCGCGACGTCTACTTCTTCATGGACGGCGATGCACGTGCGACGAAAGGCGCATTCGACGTGATGGCGCGCGCGCTCGCATCGGCGCCGCACGCGCATGCGGCGTCTGCGGTCCCGGTGAGCGGGCGCAATGCCGAGCGGGACCGGCGCGAGATCGTCGAGGAGCACGGCCTCGTCGCGAATCTGTACGCGTTGCGCGGGTCGTTCGTGCAGAGGCTGCGCGCAAAGCAGGTTCGCATTCCGCTCAAGCTCGAAGGCGACGACGGCCTGATCGGCGCGCTCGTGAAGTGGGACCTCGACCCACAGCGAAACGGCTTCGACAACGAGCGCATCGTTCCCTGCGCCGACGCGGGCTTCGCCTTCGAATCGATGTCGCTCGCCCGCCTCGCCGACTGGAAGATGTATTGGAAGCGCGCGGTCCGCTATGGAAGGCGGCGCTACGAGTTCAAGCTGCTGGGCCCGCGGATGCGCGCAGGTGGCGTGGCTGCGCTTCCAGCGGACATCACCGACGTGTACGACGATGCGCGTGCGTTGCCGCTGCGTTGGGAAGGGTTTTACACGTGGCCGAACTGGGTCGCGCTGCGCGCGATGCGAAGAATTGGCAACGACGGTCGCGGCCGCGGGGAATCGCGTGGATAGTGCGGTGATCAAGCATCTCGCACTCGGAGCGATCGAATGGGGCGTTTCATTTCCGTCGGGCCACCTTGAGCGGTTCCTGGAATACATGCAGCTCAAAACTGTGCTCGCGAACCTCGAGATCAACTGTGTGATCGACGCCGGAGCGAACCGCGGCCAGTTCGCGACGGATCTGCGCCGCATCGGCTACAAGGGCGCGATCGCGTCCTTCGAGCCTGTGGCATCGGAATTCGCGGCGCTGCGAACGCGCTTCCACGGGGATCCCGGATGGCGCGGCTTCCGGGTCGCGCTCGGCGCACGGTGTGCGGAGGTGGAGATGCACGTCGTTCCTGGCAAGACGGTAATGAGTTCGATGCTGAAACCGGCGCAGCGATGGCCGCAAATCGATCGCGAGCGTGTCGAGATGCGACGCCTCGACGAGCTATTCGACGAGGCTTGTGACGGCGTCGAGCGGCCACGCATACTGCTGAAGATGGATACGCAGGGATATGACCTCGAGGTCTTCGAGGGTGCGCGCGGCTGCCTAGAACATGTTTTCGCGGTCCTCTCGGAAGTGTCAATCGTGCCGCTCTATGAGGGGATGCCTCACTACCTTGAAGCTTTGCGCGTCTACGAGAGTGCCGGGTTTCGGCTTTTTCATCTTTCGCCGGTCTCCCGGGTTCCCGGTGGCGGGCTTCAGGAGCTCAATTGCTTAATGTCCAAGTAAGCCGGGCAACGGCGTTCGGGAGCGGATGCGTGCAGTCCACTGCTTCAACTCGTACATGGCACATGCCCCGTCGATGAAGATCAGTATCTTCGGGCTTGGTTACGTCGGTGCCGTCTCGCTCGCATGCCTCGCGCGCGACGGACACGACGTGATCGGCGTCGACGTCGATCCCTCGAAGCTCGCGCTCATTCGCGAGGGATGCACGCCCGTCGTCGAGGAGGGCATGGTGGACCTGATGCGGGATGTGGCGGCATCGGGTCGCGTATCGGTCACCGACGATGCCGGGTCGGCGATCGCGTGCAGCGATATTTCGCTCGTCTGCGTCGGCACGCCGTCGGCGCCGAACGGGTCGCAGGACCAGAGCGCGCTCATTCGGCTCGCGGGCGACGTCGGCCGAGCGCTGCGCGACAAGGGCAGCAGTCATGTCATCGTCTTTCGCTCGACGATGGTGCCTGGAACGGTCGAGGAGGTTCTCGCGCCGACGCTCGAGCGCGAATCGGGAAAGCGCGCCGGCGAAGCATTTCACGTCTGCTTCCAGCCCGAATTCCTTCGCGAGGGCTCGTCGATTCGCGATTACGACAAGCCGCCGTTCACGATCGTCGGCGCGGCGGCGGAAGCACCGGTCGACGCGTTGCGTGCGCTCTTCGGCCACCTGCCGTGCGAATTCATCCGCACGTCGATTCGCACCGCCGAGATGGTCAAGTACTCGTGCAACAACTTTCATGCGCTGAAGATCGTGTTCGCGAACGAAACGGCGCGCTTGTGCGAATCGCTTCGCGTCGACCCGTTCGAGGTGATGGACCTCCTGTGTCGAGACCGTCAGCTCAACATGTCGCCTGCGTATCTGAGGCCCGGATTCGCATACGGCGGATCGTGTCTGCCGAAGGACCTGCGCGCGACGCTGCATCTTGCCAAGATCCGCGATGTCGAGCTTCCGGTCCATGCCGCCATTGCGCAGTCGAACCAGCTTCAGATCGACCGGGCGATCGCGAAGATTCTCGAGACCGGCAAGCGCAGAATCGGCGTAATTGGCCTGTCCTTCAAGTCGGGAACCGATGATCTGCGCGAAAGTCCGATGGTTCGATTGACCGAGCACCTGATCGGCAAAGGGTGCGAAATCACGGTCTGCGACCCCGATGTCCATCTGTCGCGCCTGCTCGGCGCCAACCGTCGCTTCATCGATCGCCACGTTCCCCACCTCGGGGCCCTGATGCTCGATCGCGTCGCAGAGGTCGTCTCGCGTTCCGATGTGCTCGTGCTCGGGCTCGCGAACGAGCGCCTGCTCGACGAGCTCGAGGCTGAACTGCGCGAGCATCACATCGTCATGGATCTCGTCGGCGTTTCGCGACGCGGCCCGGCGACATGGGTGGGATTGTGCTGGTGAACGCACGCCTGCCCGAATCGCCGCGCAAGGACGAATCGGCGCTCCGCGTGCTGGTGTTTTCGTCGCTCTATCCAAGCCCGGCGCGCCCGCGGCACGGCATCTTCGTCGAAACGCGTCTTCGCAAGATTCGAGCGGCTGGCAACGTCGCTGTCCGTGTCGTCGCACCTGTGCCGTGGTTTCCGATTCGCCATCCCGCGTTCGGCCGATATGCGGAGTTCGCGGCCACGCCGCGGCGCGAGGAGCGCGACGGCATCGAGGTACTGCATCCGCGGTACGCCATGCTGCCGAAGCTCGGTGTCGCGTCGCAGCCGTACGCGATGGCGCTCGCCGGGATGCACGCGCTGCGTGGGCTCGAGAGAAATGGATTCGATTGCGACGTCATCGATGCGCATTATTTCTATCCCGATGGCGTCGCGGCCGGAATCCTCGCTCGCTGGACCGGCAAGCCTTTCGTCGTCACCGCGCGCGGCTCGGATCTCAACGTGCTTGCGCGCGAGCCGGCAATTCGCGCACGGATCGTCGAAGCGGCGGGACGGGCAAGGCGCGTGCTCTGCGTCTCGGCCGCGCTACGCGAGCGCGCACTCGAGATCGGCATACAGGAGTCGTGCGTCGAAGTGTCGCGCAACGGCGTCGACACCATCGTATTCGATGTCCGCGATCGCGCCGATAGCCGCCGCCGGCTCGGAGTCGAATGGAGCGGCCCGCTGCTGATTTGCGTCGGCAATCTCGTCTCTGAAAAGGGACACGACCTCGCCATCGAAGCGCTGTCGCGGCTCCAGTGTTGTCGCTTGGTTCTGGTCGGCGATGGACCTAGACGCCCGCACCTGGAGGCGCTCGCGACGCGCTGCGGCGTCGGTGACCGCGTATCGTTCATGCGCTCGATGCCCCAGCAAGCGCTCGTCGACGCGTATGCCGCGGCCGACGTTCTCGTCCATCCTTCGCTGCGCGAGGGCTGGCCGAACGTCGTCCTCGAGGCGTTGGCATGCGGAACGCCGGTCGTCGCCACGCTCGCGGGCGGCATCCGGGAAATCGTGCGCGACGCGGCATCGGGCATCGTCGTCGAGGATCGATCCGCCGAGTCGCTCGCCCGTGCAATCGATTCGCTGCTCGCGGCGCCGCCTGCGCGCGAATCGGTACGGCAATGTGCGATGTCGCTTGGCTGGTCGGGCGTTGCCAGGCAGTGCCTTCGCGTGCTCGCCGATGCCGCTCGGGCAGGCGCCACGAACACAACGGGAAATGCGCGATGCGCGACATAGCGCTCTTCGCCGTCATTTTCGGCGCACTGCCATTCGCGCTGTTCCATCCGTGGATCGGCGCGATGCTGTGGACGTGGGTCAGCCTGATGAACCCGCATCGGCTTGCGTGGGGAGCCGCGTTCAATTTCCCGTTCGCCGCCATCGTCGCCGGCACGACGCTTCTGGGACTGCTGTTGACGCGCGATCGCCGCAGCCTGCCGATGACGTCGCCGGTCATCGTGCTGATGCTCTTCGTCGTCTGGATGTGCATCACGTCCTTGTTCGCGATCTATCCGCACCTGATCGGCGAGATGTTCAGCCGCGTGATGAAGATCCAGCTCATGGTCTTCGTCACGCTCGCGCTGATCCACACACGCAAGCAGCTGCTCATCTTTCTGTGGATCGTCGCGCTGTCGATCGGCTTTTACGGCCTGAAGGGCGGCTTCTTCACGCTGCGCGGCGGCGGAACCAATCTCGTCTGGGGACCGGCGGGATCGTTCATCGAGGGAAACAACGAGCTCGCGCTCGCGATCATCATCGTCATCCCGCTGCTCTTCTACTTGCGCAACCTGCTGCGCAACGCACTGCTTCGCTGGGGCATCGTGCTCGCGATGGTGCTCTGCGCGCTGGCCGCGCTCGGATCGCATTCGCGCGGCGCGCTGCTCGCGATCGCGGCGATGTGCCTGCAACTATGGCTGCGCAGCCGTCACAAGTTCGTTTCCGGCATCGCGCTCGTCGCCATCGGGATGACGCTCGTCGCGTTCATGCCCGAGGGGTGGGACCGGCGGATGGAGACGATCGAAACCTATCAGCAGGATTCGTCCGCGATGGGCCGCATCAACGCCTGGATGATGGCGTATCACCTCGCGAAGGACCGCCCGCTCGGCGGCGGCTTCGAGGTCACCACACCGGAGCTCTTCGCTCGCTACGCGCCGGTGCCGACCGACATCCATGCCGCGCACAGCATCTACTTCGAGGTGCTCGGCGAGCACGGCTTCCTGGGTCTTGCGCTCTACCTGCTCTTCTGGTTCACGACGTGGCGATCGGCGAGTTGGGTCGCGAAGAACGCGGCGCGAAGCGAACAGACGCGCTGGGCGGTCGACCTCGCGAAGATGTCGCAAGTGAGCCTTTTCGGCTACTTCGTCGGCGGCGCTTTCCTAAGTCTGGCGTACTTCGATCTCCCATACGACATCATGATCATCATTGTCGTGTCGCGGGTGCTGGTGGCGAAGGCGTTGAAGACAGATCAGGCGGCGCCCTCTTCGGTGCCGAGCACACGGCTTGCACCCATGCTCGAAGCGAGCACGCGAATGAACGCCAGCGAGCGAGTGCAT
>Ga0070731_10002988_pt1 | contig 15549 bp, 13 predicted proteins | sample Coa_R1_2_FD_66448 | JGI IMG/M metagenome (GOLD analysis project Ga0070731, IMG submission 66448) | Surface soil microbial communities from Centralia Pennsylvania, which are recovering from an underground coalmine fire - Coalmine... | ecosystem: Environmental > Terrestrial > Soil > Unclassified ...
TCGACAGTCGCAGGTTCCCCACGCCTCCCATACGTCTGAGAATCAGGTCCCGAAAAGGGACGATAAACCCTTTGAAAACATTGACGATAACAGAGCCGTCGAAACCAGCTGACCTGAAGTCCCAAGGCAACTCTACATTGAGTAAATGAGCCACAAAGTGCAACCCAGGCAAGCCGCTCCGGACCGCCAGTTCTTGCCACCGGTCGATAAAGGTCGCTATATTTGGAATTTCGTTGGGCCGAAAGATTACAAAAATCGGCCGATCATTTAGTCGCAAATAACGCTCGTCGAGGAATGCTTTCCGCAGCGCCAGAAAATGACGTCGATGATCTTCCCGGCCTGGATACGTTTGTTCGACAAGGGTACGCTGGGGGGCGCCATACCACACTCCCGTCCAGGTTTGGTTGGCCCAGCAGAGACAGAACGGGAAATCAGGCTTTCCTGAGGCGACTACCTCGTTGAACGGCTGCTCGAGCAACTGCTTCCCGCCAAACCAATAATGGTAGTAGCAGAATCCCTCGATGCCGGCATTGCTCGCCAGCTCGGCCTGTGCTTCCCGTATTTCCGGCAATCGCAAATCGTAATAACCCAGGTCCGCAGGTAACCGGGGCTGATAATGTCCCTTGAAGAGCGGCTTGGCCTTTGCAACATTCGTCCATTCGGTGAATCCCTTACCCCACCACCGGTCGTTCTCGGGTATCGGGTGAAACTGAGGAAGATAAAAAGGAATCAATCTGGCCTGCACGAGCATATTCCTCCACTCCGTAGAATAGGTGTCGGCTGGGCCACAACTACGAATTGCTGAAATCTCAGGTCATCGAATTTCTGAAAGGAAAGTGCGTTTACGAACTCATACGCCCTCCACAGCCTTTTACTCGATTGTGGAATGCCCGCACGAGCATTGATGCCAGAAATGCGTCCGACGGTAAAACCCTCGCTCTGGAACATCGTGATAATGCTCGACCTCGTAAAAAAGCGAACATGAGTTTTATCCAATACGCCGCAATCCTCATATTTCCACTTGCCCCCGACCATTAGCGGCCACAGAATCGGCAGGTATCGAATATTCGGGATCGACGCGACAATGAAACCATCGTCAGTCAGCAGAGTTCTGGCATACCTCAGAGCCTTCTCCGGCGCCATCATATGTTCAAGTACGTCATTAAATACGATGCAATCGAACGTTTTCTCTGGCAGATCTGTTTCGGGTCCAAAGCTCCCCACGACGACGTGGTCGAGCTTGGCTGATGCCTCAGCGGCGACGGAACTGAGGGGCTCGACGCCCCAGACCTCAATCTTCCGGTTCCGCCTTACCATTTCACCGAATACGCCTGCACCACATCCGACGTCCAGCAAACACCGACAATTCGAGGGCAGAAAAGGCACTATTTCCTGGCGGGCTAGCCTAAAGTAATCCGCGGCCTTCGTTTCGTAATCGGACCTATCATCCGCGGAATCAAGCTTCAATAGATTCGCCCTCTCGCATGGACTAACGTTATTCCCTGTTTTGGAATTGTCTCCCTACTCATCAAACCTCCTACTGCACTCATTGATCTTCTACTGCCGAAAATCCCGATGGCAATACCTAGATAACAGTATTGTGGCCTAGGAATCAATCGCCCACAGCGCCGGTTACAGCCTGCCGAAAGAACCGCTTCTCACTCCCCGATTAGGGGACGACAAACATCGGATGCCTCGCTAATGCGACATCAGCCGTGCGAAATTCGCAGCCGCAGAAACCTCGAGGAACCTGCCGCGGAACCGTACAAGGGCTTTCGTGGCCGAGCTGTCTAGGGCTATCTTAGCGTACATTGGAGCGGAAGCACCGAAGACTCGTCGTAAATGGTTCGGTGGCTCGTGTCCCAAATCCTGCGGTACATCGTCCATTCGATTCCTTCGTTCTTTGGGGGAAACAGAGGGAAAATCCTACGACTATTGGGCAACGTGGGGTGTAACGGCTTCCGCACCGTTGCTTCCGAACGGCGACGATTGGGCACTAAATATAGTAAAATATGACTTTATCAGTGGTCAGCCCACGAATGATGGGTGGCATTCGTCGTGCAGATTAGGTCAAGGTTGGAGTCTGCTTTTGGGACTTTAGGGGCGGTAGCTTGTCAAATTACGTCACAGATCGCACTGAGGTGCCGACGCTCGATCTAAACGAGCCCAGCACCAGCAAGGCTCAATTCCCGTGGTTCGCCCTGCAAGTGCAAGCCAAGCATGAATTTGGTGTCGCCAACTCTCTTCGGAGCAGAGGTTATGATCCGTTCCTTCCGCTTTGCCGATGCCGCAAAATCTGGTCCGACCGAATTAAGATGGTCGAGGCCCCATTGTTTCCAGGGTACATGTTTTGCCGCCTGGATCTTCATGATCGACTCCCCGTTCTCACAGCCCCGGGGGTAATTCGAATCGTCGGGCACACTCGCCTACCAGCCCCGGTGGATGAATCCGAGATTAATGCGATACAAACGATCGTTGCGTCTGGTCTTCCCCACGAGCCATGGCCGTACTTGCGAGCGGGCGACAGAGTGCGGATTGAGCGCGGCCCGTTGCGCGGGCTTGAGGGTCTGCTTGTGGAGACTAGAGGGGCACACCGCCTCATCCTCTCAGTAACCTTGGTGCAACGTTCGGTATCAGTAGACATAGATTCAGCATTCGTGAAACTTCTACGCCCCGCTTTGCCGTCGCGGCAAGGGAGATAGGACTCAGGCGCTGCAACGGTTCGCGGGGAGTTCCTGATAGGTCTTTTCTTATTTATTGGCCACCACGGCTCAACACTTCATGTTCGAAAGCAAGAAGTCAAGCCGAGCGGCAACGGAGGGCAGCCGACACATAGCGACGGCTGTATGCTCGGAGACACTAACGGAAAGTAAATCTGCTCGCCGTATCGCACGCCGATTCGATCCTTTGACCGACGCGAGGTGGGACACTTTCGTCAATAAGCATCATCGTGCGTCTCTGTTCCACTCTTCTCCGTGGCTAGAGGCGCTCAACCGAACTTATGGATACAAGGTAACCGGATATACGACGTCTGCGCCAAGCGAGGAGTTGGAAAACGCGATGATATTTTGCCGCGTCGAAAGCTGGCTGACAGGCCGTCGCCTGGTCTCACTACCGTTTTCAGACCACTGCGAGCCCTTGGTTGATCACCAAGACGATTTGCAAGCCCTCGTCGCTTTGCTCGAAGAAGAGATGCGGCGCGCTAAATGGCGTTATATTGAAGTGCGTCCCTTCGCGCCCATTGATGTTCCGCCGTCCCTTCATTCAAGAAACATCCATTACAATTTCTTTGAAGTGGACCTTCGTCCCGACCTCGAAACGATCTTTCGGAACCTCCACAAGGATTCGATCCAAAGGAAAATTCTGCGGGCGCAGCGCGAAAAGCTTTGCTACGAAGAGGGCACAAGCGACTTACTACTTAACGATTTCTACAGGCTAATGACACGCACACGCCGACGCTACCGCGTGCCACCCCAACCGAAAAGCTGGTTTCAGAATCTGATCCATTGCTTTGGAGATGCCCTTAAGATTCGGATCGCGCGGAAGGAAGGACGGGCGTTGGCGGGCATGTTGACTGTCCGCCACAAGGACACATTGGTTTACAAATACGGCGCTTCCGATTTTCGTTACAACAATCTTGGCGGCATGCACCTGCTTTATTGGACGTCGATCCAAGAAGGGAAAGCATCGGGATTGCGATTTTTCGATTTGGGACGGACAGATGCCGACCAAACCGGCCTGATAACTTTCAAGAAGCGGTGGGGCGCGAAGGAATCGTTGCTGACGTATTCAAGATACGCTATCTCGGAAGACGCAAGCCACATGTTTGATCTGTCTTCTCCAACCCGAAAGTCAACAGCTGCGAGAGAACTCCTTGCTTACTTGCCGAATGGCCTTCTTTCACTCCTAGGCAGAGCTCTATACAAACACGTGGGGTGACGCGGTTTGGCAACTGATAGATATGTACGGGGTCGGATCTTCATCCAGTGTGATCTGATTTCGGATCCCGCTAGGTCAACGTAGTTCGTACTCGAAGAGGAGCGACGGTGGTACCCGAGAATTTAAGGTACGGTGGCGGCGTTGCCGGCACTGTCTTCAATCCGGTAGTCGCGGTAGTAGTCGTTTTGATCGGCATATTGATGTGCTGTCTGCCGCGAAACAAGGCAATTGTTCCTTTTTTGCTAGGTTCCATTTTAATTCCCTCGGACCAGATTCTCGTTGTCGCCGGCTTGCATTTCCCGTTACTCCGAATTTTGGTTGCTTTCGGAATGATCCGCATTTTCATCATTCGAGGGCGGGGGAAGTGGAGGCTGTTTAGCGGAGGCATGAATGGGCTCGATAAGTCGCTGGTCCTACTTTCTATAGTCAGCGCAGTAGCTGGCGTTCTGCTCTTTCGAACCGGCCAGGCGGTCACTTTCGAACTCGGAGAGCTCTGGACTGCACTCGGAACTTACTTCCTTGTGCGCTGTCTGATCCGCGACGATGAAGATGTCGTGCGGGTGATTCGCACCTTAGCCTTCATCGTCGTTGTAATGGGTGCGCTGATGCTGTCGGAGCGACTGACGAGGGGGTGGAACCCCTACACGCTGCTGGGAGGGGCACGCGCCCAAAGTTACGCCGCCGACATGATGCGCGGCGGGGTGGTTCGGGCCGTAGGATCTTTCGCTCAACCTATTCTGGCGGGTACTTTTGGCGCGGTCGCAGTGTCCCTTTTCATCGGCTTGTGGCTGTGGAAGAAGGAACATCGCATCAGCGCGATCTTCGGGATCGCCGGGGCTACGGCGATGATGGTGGCATCGAACTCAAGTACGCCGTTAATGGGATGTTTAGCTGGCCTTGTGGGCCTCTGTCTGTGGCCGATTCGTAGCGCGATGCGCCTAGTCCGCTGGGGTATCGTCGCCACATTGATCGTCCTGCAGCTCGTTATGAAATCGCCAGTCTGGCACATCATTACGCACTTCGATGTCTCCGGTTCGTCTTACCACCGCTACGAATTGATAGACCAATGCATCCGCCACTTCTGGGATTGGTGGCTCATCGGCACAAATGTTAATGCGAGCTGGGGCTGGGATATGTGGGACACTGCCAATCAATACGTTTCGAATGCGTACCACGGCGGCCTGCTTGGCTTAGTCTTTTTCATAGCCATCATTGCTTATGGATTTAAGTACCTGGGTCGGGCGAGAAAGACTGCCAGCGACAAGAAAGAGGCGCTTTTCTTGTGGGCCCTCGGCGCGACACTTCTAGCGTACGTCGTGTCGTTTATTGGAATCTCCTTGTGGGACCAGAGTATCGTAGGGTGGTACTTGCTATTAGCTGTCATCTGCGTCGTGGCAATGCCACAGAAGGCGAAAGCCGCTGCGGCGTTCGAACCTATCTGGACCGCAAGATTCGCCACAAAGGTTGATGTTCCGGTCGGTTTACACGGGCGGGAGCCATTACCCGCCGCGCAAAAGCAAGCACATGCCTCGTGGCGACGCGGCAACGAGCGCTGAATCCCGTGGACGTCTCGATCATATTGGTCAACTGGCAGTCAGAAGACTACCTACGCGAATGCATCGCAAGCATATATGAGTGGACTCACAGAGTTCAGTTCGAGGTGATCGTCGTCGACAACGCGTCGCCTTCAGGGAACGTAGAAACCCTAAAGGCGCTATTTCCAAAAACCAAGTTACTCAAAAGCGCCAGGAACCTTGGATTTGCCGGAGCCAACAACCTTGGGTTTCGGCATTCTGCTGGAGATTACATTCTGTTCTTGAATCCTGATACAAAATTGAACAGTCCAGCAATCGATACCATGATGCAACAAATGAAACGGTTACCGAGCGCGGGGATCGTGGGCTGCAAGTTGCTGAATGCGGACCTTTCCGTACAAACGAGTAGCATCATGAGATTCCCGAGGATTTGGGACGCGATCCTTCAGATTGAATATTTGCGCCTAAAATGGCCAAAATTGTGGGGTATCGGCCCTTTGTTCTCCTGCGACGAGGAGCCCTCCGAAGTAGAAGTGATTTCCGGCGCGTGCATGTTGACGAGGCGGGAGGTCTTCGAACAAATTGGCATGTTCAGCGAAGAGTACTTCATGTACTCCGAGGATGTAGACCTCTGTTACCAGGCCTCTGATATAGGTTTCAAGAACTACTACGTGCCGCGCGCCACAATTGTCCACTACGGCGGCACCAGCAGTCCGCGCGCTTGGCAGACTGCGATGAAGACAAAGTCAGAACTGCATTTTTTCCGAAAGAACTACGGCCTAACGTATTCTTCTTTATTCCGGTTAGCCATGATCGCCAACTGCAGCGGACGTCTTGCAGTGCTTGCCAGCGTGCGCGCGCTCGCGAAGGTATTCTCCATTAAGCATTCGGCGGACCCAGCATGGTTGCGATGGAGTGTCATGCTGAAGACTCTGCTGGCATCCAGCAATTCCGTGACAGAACGCTCGGCTGTTCCAACGGGATCCTCATGAAAACATACTCTACGACCCGGACACCCTAACATATGCTCCGCTCGCTCGCAGATAGCGATAATCCAACTTCGTTTGCAAACAAGCTTCGCGCTAGTCGTTTCAGCAAATTTGAGGCTCTGGCTGCCCGGCTTCCGCGACCTCTGCAGATTCTAGACGTAGGCGGTACGAACGCCTTTTGGATAAATCGGGGCTGGCATGAACGCCCGGATGTTGAGATTTTGACTTTAAACCTCGCCGCCGAAGAGCAACTGCACGCGAATATCAAGCCGCTCAGTGGTGACGCAACGAACCTCGCGCAGTTCGGCGACAGGAGTGTAGATCTGGTCTTCAGCAACTCCGTAATCGAGCACCTTTTCACACTCGAGAATCAGCGTCGAATGGCGTCGGAAGTTCAGCGTGTCGGGAAGGCATTCTGGATACAGACACCGAATTTCTGGTTTCCGATGGAGCCACACTTTCATTTCATTGGCTGGCAATGGCTTCCAATGCCCGTGCGCATCTCAATCATTCAGAGGCGAGCATGCGGTTGGAGAGGACCCTGTCCGGACCGGACCGGGGCAGGCCGCCTGGTCGAAGAGATTCGACTCTTAACCCACCGAGAACTACGATCACTGTTCCCTGGCGCAAATATTATTGCCGAGCGGTTCTGCGGCCTTGTCAAATCGTGGACCGCAGTCGGCGGATTCAATTAAACACCTGGACCACCTCGGCCTATTTCCTTTTTTGGCGATTCAGGAATAGACAGTTCGATGCATACCAAACTCCGAAGGCCACTGTGAGCCCGCGGCAGCCCGCATCTACTCGAAGCTACGTCCTCATGACAGCCGCCCACAACGAGGAGGCGCTGATTGAGAGGACGATCGCTAGCGTGTTAAGCCAAACTGTCCTGCCCGAGAGATGGGTAATTGTAAGTGATGGCTCTACCGACAAAACTGACGAGATCGTTGAGAGATGCGTAAAGCAGCATGAATTCATTTGCTTTGTAAAACTAGTGAGACCGACCGGACACAACTTTGGGTCAAAGGGCATTGCACTGCAGAGAGGCTGCCAACTGTTGGAGGGACTTTCATTCGAATTTATAGGTAATCTGGATGCCGATATCGCGATTGAGCCATCTTATTTCGGGACCCTCATGGAGCATTTTGAACGTAATCCACAACTGGGAATAGCGGCGGGGTTCATTTATGAAGAGCAGGATGGGAAATACCGCAGTCGGGCCGCGAACAGAACGGATTCCGTTCCACATGCCGCGCAACTAGTTCGCCGTCGTTGCTATGAGGCTATCGGCGGCTACTCGACGTTCAAGTATGGAGGAGAGGACTGGTACGCTCAACAGTGTGCGAAAATGAACGGATGGCATGCGGAGGCTATTCCTACTCTACCGGTATTCCACGGAAGACATACCGGAGCGGCAAATAATCTTTTGCGACACCAATTCCGCCTGGGTCGATTGGATTACTCCTTTGGCACCGGCCCGATCTTCGAATTTCTAAAGTGCACGCTGCGGGTATCAGAAAGGCCGTACCTTCTCGGGGCAGTGGCCAGGTTTCTAGGCTTCGCCTGGTCGGGTATGCACTTGGAGAAACGACCCGTTTCCAAGGAATTTATTGACTTCTTGCGTAGGGAGCAGACCGCAAAGGTACTAGATGCTTTGCGTGGTAATTACCGTGGACGGCGAACCTCGACGGCGGGCCCAACTACATGATTGTGACTGTGACGAGGAGTTCATCCATCTGCTCAACGCAGAAGTCTGTTTTCCAGGGATTTGTTGACTTCGTGCGCCAGCAAGAAAAGGGAGAGCCTGCGTCTTGGCTCAGTTTGTAACGCCGAGTGTGCAATTTCCTCCATCCTTCCGGGCGTCGTCGAGGACCTGTTCGAAAACTGGCCTTTGGGACAGTTGCCGTAAGCCCGCAGTTGGCCTTTACTGTTGGTTAGGCTAATCCTGCGGAGGTGAACGATATGGTCCGGCGCACTCATTTCATTGCGGTTGCCTTAATTACGGCTTTAATGGGCTTTGCGAGCTTGCCGGCAGCTGCACAATCGGGGAGAACGTTCTACATTGATTATGCCAGCGGGTCAAACTCCAACCCCGGCACAAAGACATCTCCCTGGAAAAGCCATCCGTATATGCAGGCAGGCGCAGGTTGTACGGGTAGTGGAGCGGCCCCGGCTTACTCGCATCAAGCTGGGGACCATTTTATTTTCAAGGGTGGCGTGACATGGCCTGCGACTTGTTTCGGCATCTATATTCCTGCTGGGGGCACATCATCTGCACAGGATTACTACGGCGTGGATAAAACGTGGTACAGCGGCAGTTCTTGGGCGCGACCCCTTTGGGACCTGAACTACGCGGTCACAACTTACGTGGTAGCGGGCAGTACAGGAGATCCGGGCTATCACACCTTCGATAACTTTGAGATTGCGCGACAAGGAATACAGGCAACGACCGCGACGTCCTATGCCTCCCAGGAAGCCTTTCAGTTCGTTGCCTATGGGTATACTGGAACCATTATCGAAAACTGCTACATTCACGGTTGGGCCACGTCGAACAACGTTGTCTCTGGCACAACAGAGTACAGCTATGGTGGAGTGCTCGGGCCTGGCTCACCTACTCCCTCAACAAGTATAAGATTCTTGAATAATGTTATCTCCGACGCCGACGGTTATTTGTACTCAGGAGGAGTTAAGAAGTCAGTCCCGTTTGGCGGTGCCTGCGAAAATTGCACTGAAGTTGCCGGCAACACGTTCCACGACGTGATGGCGGCGTGCTTTAGCCCCGTGTTGTGCCATGACAATGAATTTTACAACATAGACAGCGGTAGCATCGCGCTCTATGACACTGCAATCCACTCGCAGATCATTGAGGACGATAGCGGCGGGATCAGTTACGATTACAACAATTACCTTCATGATTCCCCGGCAGCGGTGTCGATTTTGGTCTGCGCAGGCTCCCCTATTTATAACAACGTGTTCTCCAATCTGACCAACCAGCCCCCGATCATCATCGACACAAATGGCTGTTACGCGGAGAATCCAGCCACAGCCACAGAATACATTTACAATAATACGTGCGACGGCACGAACAGCGGCGGCTGCGTACGACTAGTGCGAGCTGGATCGACCATGGGCCCGGTATATCTAGAAAACAACATTTTGATCAATGGCAGCATTAGCGTCGAGGCAGTAATGACGAATTTAGTCAACACAAACAACTATAATATGACGCCTTCGGAGGCCTCGACCTATGGCTTCACAGCCGCCAGGAAATATTATCCAAGCTCCGCAGATCCTAACGTCGCCGGTAAAGGCGCAAATCTGGCCAGCTCATGCAATGGTAATTTGTCGGCATTGTGCTTCGATGCGGAAGCTTCTGCATGGTACGGTGGCTCTCAAGTCGCGCGCCCATCGAGCGGCGCTTGGGATATAGGTGCCTTCGTGGCTAATGGCGGGGGTGGACAATCTCAATCATCATCGAAGCCGAACCCACCCACTAATCTAACTGCGAGTGTGCAATAGTAACGGTTCAATGACAGAGCCGCCGCGAGAGGTCTAGCGGCGGCTTTCCTTTGTCCCTTTTGCCTCCAGCTTGAACAGCTCCCGTAAGCCTTTCAAATTTGCCAATCGCCTGCTACGGGCTGGCCGGCGCCTTGCACGATCTCTGCAAGGCGAAGGGGGAATTGCGACTGCTCGCAAGATCCTCGATCGCTTAAGCAAATCGAAGCGTGCAGATGCCTTCGATGAGCGGTATCAAGTTGAAACTGCCGGTGAAGTAAGCCTATTTCAATTGGACATTGTCAGTCGCCATGAATCTGTAGGTGTTCATTACCAGCCGTCACCACGTGAAGTCTGTGACCAACTCCTGGCATCGTTACCCATTCATTATGAAGATTTTACTTTCGTTGATCTTGGTGCGGGCAAAGGCAGGGTCCTTCTGGTCGGATCACGTTTCCCCTTCAAACGACTCATCGGCGTTGAGTTCGCGAGGGAACTCGTGGAAACAGCGCGACAGAATATCGAACGCTTTCACTCCCGAGCAGAAATAGTCCACGCGGATGCCGCGGACTATCGGTTTCCTTTGGATAATTTGGTAGTCTACCTCTACAACCCGTTCGGTCCGGATGTTCTTCGGCCAGTCCTACATTCTCTACGCGAAATCAGCAGAAGGCGCGAAGTTTACGTACTTTATCTGAACCCGAAGAACGCTTCATACGTGGAAGAGTTTGCCAATCAAATCTACGAGCTTCCTGATGCCAAGGTCTACCGTTTTCGGGCAGATTTATCTGAAACTTAAAAGACGGGCGAAGGCCCTGCCAAATACTCCCAATGCACCATGTAGAAGGCAAGAAAATGAGGAATACGGCGCGACAGCCGCTGCTACGGCTGATTGATCTCTGCCTCTCCCTCTTCGCAGCGATGGCTGCCAGCATAGCGAAACTGCAGTGGCGGGGTGGTCCTGAGAAGTTACCGCTCAGCTATCGTGCTTGGAGTGTGCGTGGGATGCTTCCGGTACCGTTTCACTATTATCACCCCGTCTTCGATCCGGAGGTATTGCCCGAATCCGTGTGGACGCGCCAGAGTTCCCTACCGGGTATAGATCTCCATGTCGAGCGGCAATTGGAGCTGATCACCGAATTCCGTTACGAGGACGAGTTGAGAGAGTTTCCGCTGGAAGGCAGTCCTCAGACCGGCTTCTATTATCTTAATCGTATGTTTGGGCCTGGTGATGCGGACGCACTATACAGCATTATCCGACACTTGAAGCCACAACGCATGATCGAGATTGGCTCCGGCTGTTCCACATTGCTCGCGAAAGCGGCCCTGCATCGCAACCGCCTTGAGGGACACGATTCCAAGCATATCTGCATCGAACCGTACCCAGAAACTTGGCTGGAAAAATTGCAACTTACTGACCTCATCCGAAAGCCGGTAGAGAGTATCGAACCAGAATTTTTTCAACAGCTTGGACCCAATGACATCCTGTTCATCGACTCGTCTCATGTGTTGCGTATCGGGGGGGACGTACAGTTCGAGTACCTTGAGGTACTGCCGCGGCTAAGGCCGGGAGTTTTTGTACATACGCACGATATCTTCCTGCCTTTTGAGTACCCACTATCATGGGTACGCGATAAGAAGTGGTTTTGGACCGAGCAGCATATCCTGCAGGCTTTTCTGGCGTTCAATTCCGCATTCGAAGTCGTGCTCGCATTAAGCTATCTGCAAGCCCACCACCGCAAAGAGTTGGAGCGGGCCACGCCGTTTTTGGCCGAACATCCCTCTACCAAGCCCGGGTCGTTCTGGATCCGACGGAAGTTAGAAGAATCGGTTGCAACGGGATCTCAGTGACCGTAAGCGCTACCCAGTGTGCGGCAGGGACCGCGCGCGTCATCGATGATCTCGGGGGGATCGAGGAAATCCGATCAGCCTGGAACTCTTGGCGAGGACATCGTGACGCGGATGTTGACGTGTATGAAACTGTTCTCGCTTCTCGAGGGGACGCTGCGAAGCCACACATCATAGTGGTTGAGCGCGAGGGGCGCCCGGACGCACTCATGGTTGGTATGACTACGATCGCAACCGTAAGCGAGCGAATTGGATACTGGACCATCCCTGTCCCGCAGGTTCGGGTTTTGAGCTTCCAATACGGCGGATTTCTCGGAAACCAATCGGACGAAAACAGCGAAGTGATACTCAATGAAATCGAGCAATCATTGCGGGGCGGTGATGCGGATGTGGCTATCCTCAGTTACCTGTGGGAAGGCACACCTCTTCACCGGGTCGCGACACGCGGTCGCTCGATCCTAATGCGTGATCACTTTCCGACCAGCCATTCACACTCTCTTATGACTCTCCCCGATCGTGTTGACGAGATTTACGGAAAGCTCTCGAGCGAACATCGCTGGAGGTTACGGAGGGACGCGAAAAGGTTCCGTGCCGCATTCGCTGACTTGAAAGTTGCCCGGTTTGACTGTCCAGAACAGTTGGAGGTACTGATCAGGGACACCGAGAAGGTTGCAGCCACGACCTATCAGCGCGGATTGGGCGTGGGCTTCTCGGATTCGCGACCCATCCGGGACTTGCTGAGTCTAGAGGCCAGAAAGAGATGGCTTCGCGGATATCTCCTCTACCTCGGTGAGAACCCGTGCGCATTCTGGATCGGCTGCGTCTACAACGGCGTATTCCTCAGCGAGTACCTCGGACACGATCCCTTCTATGCGAAGTACTCCCCGGGAACTTATCTTTTGACGCATGTAATGGAAGACCTCTGCCGCGATGGTGTCGCTGCGATAGACTTCGGGATCGGGGAGGCGCTATACAAGCAGCGTTTTGGCCACTCTACATGGCAGGAAACCGAAATCTATCTGTACGCACCAACATGGAGAGGTATGCGGGTGAAGACGATCCGCGCCGCAGCGGCCGTCACCAACAAAGTTGGCAAGCGGGTGCTTGAGCGCGTCCACGTTGCTGATTGGATCAAGAAAATGTGGCGGCGCCGCGTGGCCCATAGTCAGCCACCGGAGCGGCACTGACTAGATCCGACAACTATCTCACGAACTCAGATGCTGGAAAGGACGTTGTTGAACCCACGAACTCGCCTGTCAGTCAATATGTACGAGCACAACTAACAATGAAGATTCTCGTCGCGATAGCCAATTATGGGTACAAGAACGACGGATATTTGTCGCGCCTTCTCTCCGAATATCGGAGCATGCCCTACGAGATTGATATCGTTGTGACGACGAACGTTGGCAAAGAACTCGGCAAGGACGTCGAGCTGGTCGTGGGACTACCGAGCAAGAATCCTCATTCGCTCCCTTTCGCCCACAAGCGTATTTTCGCTGAGCGAAAGAGTACTTATGATCTTTTTGTTTACACGGAAGATGACATCCTGATCACCCAGCGCAATATCGAGGCCTTTCTGCGGGTCACGCGTATCTTACCCCGGGGGGAACTGGCCGGCTTCTTCCGCTGGGAACAATATCCCGATGGAAGAAAGTATTATCCCGATGTACACGCTTTTTATCGTTGGATACCAGATTCGGCTAAAACGGTCGGTGACCACACTTTTGCCCGATTCAGCAATGAGCATTCCGGCTGCTACGCCCTAACCCGTCCGCAGTTAGCCCACGCCATCGAATCAGGTGGATTTGTAGTTCCACCTCACGAATATAAATACGGCCTCCTGGAGTCTGCGGCGACGGACCCATACACACAGTGTGGCTTTCGAAAAGTTATCTGCGTATCGCACTTTGACGATTTCCTTGTGCCGCATTTGCCGAATAAGTATGTCGGCTCCCGACTCGGGGTAGACGCTCCTGAATTTGCGGTACAGATGGAGAGACTGCTTCAACCCCGAAAAAGCAAAAATAGCTCGTTGCTGGAGCCAGAGACCAGAGTTTTTCACTGTGAGTGGTCGAAGAATTACTACGAGCCTTGTCGCGAGGATCTAATCGGGGTCTTCCCGCCTAATACGCGCAAGGTATTGTCCATTGGTTGCGGCTGGGGAAAAACTGAAGGGGAGCTCGTGAGACACGGAATTGAAGTGACAGCGATACCTCTGGATTCCCTCATTGCCGCCTGTGCTGAGTCGCGCGGAGTGGAAATCGTGTACGGCAGTCTCGAGAGCGCGGCGGCGGAGCTTCTGGGTAGGCGGTTTGATTGCGTGCTCATGTCGGGAATTCTCCACCTGCTGCGAGAGCCGACCAAAACGCTATCCTACGCGACGACGCTTCTTACCGAGCGCGGAGTATTAGTTGCAACCGTTCCAGCATTCCGCCGTCTTCCGTTTCTGTGGCTATGGTTGCGGCACCCTTCACGTTACAAGGGATGGCAAGATTTTCAGCGCTCAGGAGTACAGCCGGTTGGAAGACGACAGTTGAGAAACTGGTTTCGCAATGCCGGACTTTCACTCGAGCCGACTCCCAGATCGATTGCCAGTCGATTGAGGGCCGTTGCGCAATGCGGGTTGGTTGAGGCACTTTGTCCTTCGGAATATACGTTCGTGGGACGACGAACCGACGATACGAAAATAACTGCGCATTTGGCAGTCGCAGGGCAGCCTGAGCCTGAACCGCTGATGACCAATGCTGACGGTGGGAACCGAATCAGATGAAAGTCTCAGCTGTCATACCAGCTTTCAATCGGCGGCCTTACATTGTTCGTGCGATTGATAGCGTAATGCACCAGACCGTCCCGGTCGACGAGGTTATTGTGATCGATGACGGTTCTACCGACGGCACACCTGAAGCGGTCGAGAAGCACTACGGTGACGCCGTCAGGGTTGTGCGACAGCCGAATAGCGGGCCGGGACCGGCACGCCGCCGCGGCATACTCGAGGCACGCGGCGAGTGGATCGCTTTTCTGGACAGCGACGATGAATGGACTCCTGACAGAAATAGCGAACTGCTCCAGGCGGCAGAGCGCGTACCTGCTGATATAGCCTGGATATTCGGGGATTTGCGAATTGTGACCGATAATGGCGGAAGCTCGTCCTTCTTCGAAGAATATGGTTTCGCACTGAAAGAATGCCCGCAGGTAATTCCCGATCCACTAAGTGTCCAATACCCGACGTTAGTAGCATATCTACAAGCGAGCCTTATTCGTCGAAGGGTCCTTCTCGAGCTGAACTGCTTCACCGAGGGTGTGCGCAGTGAAGATGATGTTCTCGCCGCACTCCAAGTCGGTTGCCGTTACAGATTCGCAGCCATTCCCCGCCCTGTCGTGAAGTACTACCGCACATCGGATCTTCTGTCGAGCTCGGTCGCTGTCAACGGGACTTCACGTCCCGACAGTTATCGTGCAAGGATGATGGCGTTCGCGGCGGTGATCAAGTCTGGAAGAAGACGGCCATGGAATTCAGAATACGCCTCGGCGGTGCGGGGATTGTGCAAGTCGCTCGACAAGAATGAGTCTTCGCCGAGAAGGCTGGCTCTAGAGCAATTTCGGTACGGCGGTTTCGGTTTCAAGGGTATCGCATTCATGTGCTTCGCCCTAGCAGGGCGGCGAGGTATTCGGTTGTGGAACACCCTTGCCGCATCTCGGAGACTGATCTCGTCTGGAGCTGGCGCAAACGGGCGCTCGACGCT
>Ga0070731_10002989_pt1 | contig 15547 bp, 17 predicted proteins | sample Coa_R1_2_FD_66448 | JGI IMG/M metagenome (GOLD analysis project Ga0070731, IMG submission 66448) | Surface soil microbial communities from Centralia Pennsylvania, which are recovering from an underground coalmine fire - Coalmine... | ecosystem: Environmental > Terrestrial > Soil > Unclassified ...
TGCCCACCGGACGGGAAGAGCACCGCGGTCTGCCGCTCCGCGGCGGGCGCCTGCGACGTCGCCGAGTACTGCGACGGGACGAGCAACGGTTGTCCGACCGACATCGTGAAGACCTCTGACATCGAGTGTCGCGCGTCGGCGGGCGTGTGCGATCCGGCGGAGCACTGCGACGGGTCGACCGCCACGTGTCCGCCGGACATGAAGAGCACCGCCGTGTGCAGGTCCTCAGCGGGCGACTGCGACCCGGCGGAATCCTGCGACGGCACGAATCCAGGCTGTCCGACGGACACGCTCCAGCCGTCCAGCGTCGTCTGCCGTACGTCCGCGGGGACGTGCGACCTCGCCGAAAACTGCACCGGGACGAGCGCGGCCTGCCCACCGGACGGGAAGAGCACCGCGGTCTGCCGCTCCTCCGCAGGTGCCTGTGACCTCGTCGAATACTGCGATGGGACGAGCAACGTCTGCCCCTCGGACGGCGTCAAGGGCAGCGGCACCGTGTGCCGTTCGTCGGCGGGCGCTTGCGACCCGGCGGAGTCCTGCGACGGCTCGAGCGCGGCCTGCCCGGCCGACGGCAAGAGCACCGCAGTCTGCCGCAGCGCCGCGGGCGTGTGCGACACGGCCGAGAGCTGCGATGGGACGCACAATTACTGCCCCCCGGACGCGAAGAGCACCGCCGTGTGCCGCTCGGCGGCGGGCGCGTGCGACCTGACCGAGACGTGTAACGGTACGAGCAACGACTGCCCCATGGACGCGTTCAAGGGGAGCTCGACGGTCTGCCGCACCGCGGCCGGCGTCTGTGACGTGGCCGAGAACTGCACCGGCTCGAGCGCCGCATGCCCCGCGAACGCGCTGAAGCCTCAGGGAACGTCCTGCCCGGCCGACGCGAACCCGTGCACGGCGGACACCTGCAACGGCGTCGATCCGACGTGCCAGCATCCGCTCGGCCGCTGCAGCATGATCACGAACTCGTCGCTCTGCACGTTCGACGAGGACACGAGCCTGACCGGCGACCAGTTCCGCCTGATTTTGACGCCGGACACGAGCCCGGCGATCTACAAGCTCAACGCCAGCAACCCGGGCCAGTTCTACTACAACGTCATCTACGTCGGCGCGGGGAGTACGACCGTCACCCTCACGATCCCCTACCCGTTCGTCACCCAGGGCGCCGTGCCGCTGCACGTCTACAGCAACGTGATGACGGCAGCGAGCGGCGGCTTCATGTGCTTCGAGCCGGGGACGGAGATCGCGAACAGCTCGACGCCGATCACGCTCAACAGCTACCCGACGCAGCAGATGGGCAGCACGACGCCGTACCCCGTCACGCTGCCAAGCCTCGCGGGCGGCATTGCCTACATTAACATTCACCTCGACTACGGTCTCAAGGGCACCGGGAATCTCTCGAACAGCAACAACAACGCGATCGACGCGACGTCGAAGGTGGTCCGCATCCCGGACAAGCAGACGTACACGTTCAGCGACACGACGCCTGGCGGCGACGTCACGCAGAGTGAGAACGTCTTCAAGAAGGACCCGGGGATCGCCGGCCTCGTCCTGCAGAGCGGGACGAACAACCCGGTCCCGAACGTGGCGGTCAAGATCTACGACGCGTCGAACAAGCTCGTCGCGAGCGTCACGACGGATCAGGACGGCTGGTACATGTGGCAGTTCAAGTACACGGGGAAGGCGTCGACCTTCACCGTGAAGCTGCCCGACTACGGGCTCATGCAGACGGTGACGCTCAAGTCGAACGGCTTCGTCAACGCGAGCTTCACGCTGCCGTGACGACCCGCGTCGTCGAGGTCAGCGCAGCCCGGCCATCCCGCGCCGGCTGATGCTGACCTCGACGCCGCGCGTGCCGAGCCAGGCGAACTCGCGGCGCAGGCGCCCAACGGCCGAGTCCGTCGCGTCGCGCGCCACGGTCACCTCGAGCCGCGCGCCGCGGCCTGCGTGCAGCGCGTCGTCGGCGATCGCCGCCGCCGTGTAGGGCGTCAGCCACTCGGCGCGCTCGAGGAACGCGCCGCCGCGACCGGGCGCGGGCACGACGCGGCTCCACACGAACGCAGCACGGCCGCTGATATCCGCTTCCATAAGAACCGCCTTCCGGTTGGGGGAGGCGGTCCTTCTAGTCGTCGTTCGGCCGGCTGTGCACCCCGTCGAGTCGTGGAATTCGACCCGATTTCGGGTGAGCCGGGCCCGGACCGAGGTCGTACCGGGCCCCTGGATCTCGTGCGCGATCCCGCGCGCGTCGCATCGCCGACGCCGCAGAGGTCACGCGCCGGGCCCGCCGACGCGTCCCCGGGCGGCTGTAGGCCCGGGCGACGCGCATCCGCGCCACCGGCCGGGAACCTTCGCGAAACCTGCTGTCCGTACGAAGTCGCGGATGGCGGCCGGGTTGCTTCTCGGTCCGGGGATGCCCCGTGCTCGGCTCGCGGCCGTGGCCGCTTCCCTCCTCGCGCTCGCCGCCGCGTCGGCGCTGGCGCTCCCGGATCTCGCGCCGGAGCTCTACGGGGTCGCGTTCGACCCGAACGAGAGCGTCAGCACCGGCGACGTGTCGGAGGGGTGTGCCGCCGCGACGGACGGGCGCCTGCTCCTCCGCTTCGGCGTCCGCTTCCACAACCTCGGCCCGGACCCGCTCGAGATCGGCGATCCCGGCTGCCCGGTCTGTGCCCTGAACCCGGGGGCGGTGTGCCAGGACCCGCGCTTCATCTGCAGCCCCGCCGACGGCCACAACCATCCGCATCTGATCGGCTTCGCCGACTACGAGTTGCTCGACTTCAAGGGCAACTCGCTGCGCGAGGGCGGAAAGAAGAGCTTCTGCGTCCGCGACAACCGCTGCGATTCGGGTACGCCCTTCTTCACATGCGACAACCAGGGCATCTCCCCGTCGTGCGTGGACGACTACGATCCCTCGCTCGGGTGTCAGTACATCGACGTGACCGACGTGCCCGACGTGACGACGCGCGCGCTCCGTCTGCGCGCGACGCTCGACCCGAACGCCGAGTTCGACGACGCGAACCGGGCCAACAACACGACCGAGATCGTGATCCCGGGCTGCGGCGACGGCGTGGTGCAACCGGGCGAGGAGTGCGATCCGGGCTCGACGCCCGTCGATCCGTGCTGCGGCGCGGACTGCCGGCTCTCGCCGCCGCCGTGCGTCGCGCCGCCGGAGCCGTGCAGCAGCGCGGGCGCGGCGTTCACCGACGGAACGCCGTGTGGACCCGGCGCGCCGCCCTGCGTCGCGCAGGTGTGCCGTTCGGGCATGTGCGTGCCGGAGGTCGGCAGCGGCGGCTGTCTCATCGGCGCGACGTGCTTCCCACCCGGCGCGCTCGACCCCGTCGACGCGTGCCAGCGCTGCGACCCGGCCCAGCGGACGGACAGCTGGACGCGCAACGTCGATCCGAACGCGGCCGGCCTCCGCTGCGAGGTGCTGCGCGTCACGCGGGCGTTCGTCACGAACGCGTGCGGGCCCGGGCTGATCGCGCGCGTCGAGCAGCGCCTGATGCACGTGCAGCAGCTCGTCGACCAGCTCGGAAGTGCGTCGACGGCGGGCACGGGAAGGCTGAACCGCCGGCTGTCGCGCGCGATCCTTCGCCTCGTGCGCGTGGAGCACGCCGGGAAGCGGCGCGGATGCAACATGGGGACGTTCCCGCAGGAGCTCGAGACGCTCGTCCGGCAGTTCGCGGACTACCGACAGTCCGTCGGCCGGTAGGCCATTCTCCTGCGGAGCGGGAGGAGGAGCGCGACCCCGAGCGGCACGCGGTCGAGCCCGGGGAGCCCGGTCTCGACTGCGCTCGCGGAGTCGTTCGGCGTGTAGCTCGCGAACGCGCGGTCCCAGAACGAGAAGATCGTCCCGTAGTTGGTGTCGCGCGCGGGACCGACCTTCGTGTGGTGCCGGCGGTGAAGCGCGGGCGTGATCAGGACACAGCCCAGCCCGCGCTCGATCCGTCGCGCGACGCCGATGTCGCCGTGCTCGACCAGATTCGCGAGCGTGAAAAGCGCCTCGAACACGAGCACGCCCGCCGCGGAGGCGCCGATCGCGACCACCGCCACGAGGCGGACCGGCAGCGACAGCACGAGCTCGCCGGGATGAAACCGGAGCCCGGTCGAGACCGTGAACGTCGGATCGGAGTGATGCACCTGGTGGAAACGCCAGAGCACCGGCACGCGATGGTTCGCACGGTGCCAGCCGTACGAGACGAGATCGAGCGCGAACACCGTGGCCGGAACCGCGGCCCAAGTCATGCCCGCCCAGTGGAACAGCCCGAGATGGCGCGCGTCGGCCCAGCGTGCCGCCGAGAACGCACAGAAGCCGCACAACGCGCCGACGATGACCGCGTCGAGCAGCCAGAGCGCGCCGTTGACCGACCAGCTGCTGCGCAGCCCCGCGTGCGGCGAGAGCCGCTGGAGGAGCAGCGCGACCGCCAGCGCGCTCGCGAAGGCGCCGGCGCGAACGAGCTGGACCGCGGTGTCGGTCATCGCGCGGCGCCGAGACCGCTAACGGGATCCGGGCGGCCGAGACGCGGGGGCTTTCGCGGTCCGTTGCTTACCCTGGCGCGACCCCAGCGCCTGCCCCGCCACATCGACGAGAGCACGCCCTGCCAGCACCACGCCCCCGAGCGCGACGAAGCCCAGCACGAGGGGAACAGCCGCGACGTTCGCGGCGACCGCGCCGAGGATCTCGCTTGCCGACCTGTTATCGTCGTCTGCCACGGCGATAGTGTGCCGAGCGGCGTGCCGACTGTCCAGCTTGCTCTCCGCCACATCGCCGGCCATATCGCGGGTTGAATGACGGTCGACCCCGCCGGCACGTTCGTGATCGGGCGCATGGGACGCATCGAGGACGTCGACGATCGCGCCTGCACGTTGCTCGGGTACTCGCTCTCCGAGCTGCGCGCGCTGCACGGCTCGCAGCTGATTCCGCCGCAGGATCGCGCAGCGGTGGCCGTGTCGCTGGATCGGATGCGCCGCGGTGAGGTGAAGCGGCGGCGGGGCTGGCTGCTGCGGAAGGACGGGTCCACGATACCCGTCGAAGTTACGGCGGACCACGGCGGTGGAGAGCAGCTCACGCTGACCATCCATCTCCTACCGTAGCCGCCGTTGCGCTCGGGCGTAGACCCGCTGCTTCGCCTTGAGCTAGAGTACCCCGCCCGTCACGCGCAGCGTGAGGCGGTGTAGAACATGACGAACGGCAAGGGCGGGAAGAGAGAGTTCGTCGCCCCGCCGGTCCACGACAAGGTTGCCAAGGTCTTCGAGGAATTGCGGAAGACTCAGCTGGGAAGGGCAACCGCGGATGCTTTCGTTCGGCATGTGCTCGCGTACATGGAGAAGCATCACGTCGCGGCCAGCGTCGCAGTCGAGACGCTACTGACGCCGGCCGTGATGCGCGAGGCGGCGCGGGGCCTGACGGGGCCGCTCTCCGACGCCGCGCTGCTCGAGTTTGCGCGCAAGGGGGTGCTGCGCGCCATCGAAGAAGCCGACTGAGGTTTGAAGAAGAACCGCCTCGAGGCTTTCAGCGACGGCGTGATCGCCATCATCATCACGGTCATGGTGCTGGAGATGAAGGTCCCGCGCGGCGCAGACCTGTCGGCGCTAACGCCGGTGCTGCCGGTATTCCTCAGCTATCTGCTGAGCTTCGTGTACGTGGGGATCTACTGGAACAACCATCACCACATGTTCCAGGTGGTCAGCGTGGTGAATGGCGCCGTGCTGTGGGCGAACCTGCATCTGTTGTTCTGGTTGTCGCTGCTGCCGTTTACCACCGGTTGGATGGGCGAGAACCACTTCGAGCGCGGGCCGACGATACTCTACGGCCTCAACCTGCTGTTCTGCGCCCTCGCCTATTTGATTCTGCAGACGTGTACCATTCGATGCCACGGGCCCGCCTCAGTCCTGGCGGAGGCGGTGGCGAGAGATTTCAAGGGCAAGATGTCCCTGGTGTTGTACGCAGCGGGCATCGTCTCCGCGTGGCAGATCCACGCCTGGATCGGCATCGTGTTCTTCGTGATCACGGCGTTGATGTGGCTAGTACCCGACCGGCGCATGGAGCGCGCCCTCGCCGCACAGACGAAATAGAGTCCCGTCTCACGGCGCCGAGCGTTCTTCTTTCACCGGCGTGAGGACGGGAGCCCCCTTGGCCTTCAGCAGCACCACGACGAACCTGGCCGGCTTCGTCTTGCTGGCGTTGCGCCCCACGACGTGAACATCGTTAGGACCCTCGTAGAACGTCTGCCCTGCCTTGAGCGTGACGGCAGGTTGGCCTTTCAACTGCATGATGATCTGGCCTTGGAGCACGTAGACGAACGCATCGGCGTCGTGTCGATGGACCACGTCTCGTGCGCCCGGCGGATACGACACCTCAATGATGCGACCCTCCTTGCCGGGGTAGTCCGCGAGATCGATCGCGAACAGTTCTTTCACGTCTGCGGCTTCGGCCGACACGGCGGCGACCATCAAGAGTGCCGCCAGGTAAGCGGGGAAGTACAAGTGGGGCTTCTTCATGTTGGTCCTTTCACCTGAATCCACTCGAGCGGGCGCGGACGGAACTCGAGCTCGCGCCCGGCTTTCTCGTTCGAAGCGCCCCTGAGCCTCGTCGCGTAATAGACCGCGTCGGGGCCCACGGCCCGAAGCGCCTCTGCTTCGCTGACGCGAGGTGGCGCAGGTGCTCCTGCAGCACGCGCAAACGTCGTCAGCCACGAGTGCTGAGGCGACGGGTTTCCGTCGACGATGTTGTATGCTCCCGGCGGGCATTCCAGCGCGGCAGCGGTCGCTCCGGCCGCATCGTCAATGTGCACGAAGCTGTAGACGCCCTGGCCCTCACCGATGATCGGAACCTGCCGTTGTCGCACCTGATCACCAATATCGCCCTCGCGCGTGTACCAGGTGCCGGGGCCGTAGAAGAATCCGTACCGTAGCGCGACGAACTCGATTCCCGGCGTCGCCGATGCGCGCGCTTCCAATTCCACGTAGGCGCGGGCGCTGGCCTCGACCCCGGGCGACGCGCTGGAGATGAACGGGACGGACTCGTCCGCCAGCCCCGCGCCGGGCGCATACCAGAATCCGGAACTTTGCAGCAGGTAGCGGCGCACGCCCGCATCGCGAAGCGCCGCAAGCAGGTTGATGTTGCCTTCGACTCGGACTTTGCGATCGCGTTCCGCCGCTGCCTTCATATCGGCGGGCGTGTAGTGCCGCGGCAGTGAGGTCAATTCGTTGATCACAGCATCGGGCCGGATCCGTTCGACGGCCGCCTTCACGGCAGCGGCATCCAGTGCGTCGGCGACGACCGCCTCCGCGCCAATTTCCTTCAACTCAGGCGCGGAATCGCGCGATCGCGTAAGTGCAAATACCTCGTGCCGGTCCGCTCTCAGGCGACGAACCGACGGCCGGCCGATCGCACCGGTCGCCCCGGCGAGCAGGATTCTCATCGAAGCAGGATCAGGCTCTCGCTCGTGAGCGGCGGAGCCATTCGTCGAGACCGACACGGCCGAGGCGCGCTTCGCCCAGCGGCACGAGCGAGCGCTCTTCGATCCGGCCGCCCCAGTATCGGGCCTCGGGGTCACGAACGACGTGACGCGGGTCGCCTACCGCCTCCAGATAGCGGGCGACGATCTGGTCGAACGGGGCTCGTTCCGGGCCGGCGATCTCGACGATACCGTTTCGCGGCGCCGCGAGCGCCACGTCGGCGACGATCGCGGCAACGTCATCCGCCGCGATCGGCTGGAAGAGGCCGGGCGAAAGCCTGACGACGTTTCCCTTCGCACTCGAATCCGCGATGGCGCCGAGGAATTCCAGAAACTGGGTCGCGCGGACGATGGTGTACGGGATGCCGGAGGCCTCGATCAGCTTCTCTTGGACGACCTTCGCGCGGAAATAGCCATTGTCGGGCGACCGGTCGGTTCCGACGATGGATAGCGCGACGTGGTGCCGCACGCCCGCTGCGGACTCCGCCGCGAGAAGGTTGCGGCCGGAGGTCTGGAAGAATTCCAGCACCGCCTTGTCTTCGAACGAGGGCGAATTGGCGAGGTCGATCACCACCTGCGTGCCGGCCATGGCCTCTTTGAGCCCCTCGCCGGTGATGGTGTCGACGCCGGTCTTGGGCGAGGCGGCGACGACCTCGTGGCCGCCCTGGCGCAGAATGGGGACGGTCTTCGAACCGATGAGCCCGGTACCGCCGATGACGACGATCTTCATCGTTACCCCCCTTGTCGATGATCGGCGCTTCAGCCCCTGGCGAGCTCCCCGTGGCGCTCGTCAAGAGCGCCGTCTGCGGTGTCGATGGTCAGGGTTCGGACGGCCAAAGAGCAGGCCGCGTGCCAGCGGCGACTCCCTGATCTAAGCGTCACTGCGAGCGCCCACAATCCTGGCCGGAGGGGACCGGATCGCGATCGACGCGGTGGTCCCCTGCCGACCAGCCGGCTCGAATGCCGGTTGGCCGACACGCGGGCCCAGAATGACCAGCGCCCAAATCCATCCGCCTGGGGCACGCGCATTGCGAGATAGGGACATCGAGACGTCGGTTGGACCCAACGACCGACGGGAAAGGAGAAACCCACATGAAGTCGTTCAAGGAGATGCTCGTCGCCGCAGCTCTCGCGCTCGCGATCACGGTCGTGGCCAGCGCCGCTCACGCCGGCATGCCGACGCCCGTCAGCAAGTGCCAGGACTTCGCTTGCCAGAACTGAACGACGCCGCGGGGTGATCGCCGCGTGAGCGATCGCCCCGCCGCTCCCACCACCCGCCGCGCCGCTAGTTTTATAGGGCCGCGCTCTGCAAGTCCGCGAGTTGGGAAGTGGGCCGCCGGAGACTTGAACTCCGGACCCGCTGATTAAGAGTCAGCTGCTCTACCGACTGAGCTAGCGGCCCAAAGGGAGGCGACTGATCTAGCGGCTGCCCCCCGTTCCACGCAAGGGGTGAGTGAAGGGATTTGAACCCTCGACCCCCGGGGCCACAACCCGGTGCTCTGCCAGCTGAGCTACACTCACCATCGTTCCGATCTTCGCTGCGACGGACGCGCGCCAGAGAGGATTCGAACCTCTGACCCACGGCTTAGAAGGCCGTCGCTCTGTCCCCTGAGCTACTGGCGCGTCCTGAGAAGTCGCGGAGTTACCACGGCCGCGATGTCTGGGCAACGGGAATCTGTGCCCCAATTACGCTTCCTGCGTCCGCTTGACGTGGTCGCGTGCGGCAGTAATACGGCGCGCGCGAGCTGGGGACGACCTTGGTGAGCGTGGGCGCCAGCCAGCAGATGACCCCTCCGCCCCGCGAAACGGGCCGACTCGCCGTACCGTTCGCGGCTACTGTCGCCGCGCTCGCTACAGCGGTCGTGTACCGTCAGGTGCTCGGCGGCTACTTCTGGAACGACGACTTTGCCTGGCTGTTCCTCCTGCACGACCGTGGACTCACCGAGTTCTTGCTCACACCCCAGGGCGGACAGTCCTTGGTCGCCCGCAATGCGCTATTCGCCGCGCTCGACAAGCTCGCCGGCCTCGACCCGCGACCGTGGTTCGCGCTCACGCTTCTCACGCACGCCGTGAACGTCGGGCTCCTCGCGCGCGTCGTCTGGCTCTTCACCAGGAGCGCGCTTCTCGCCGGCGTAGGGGCACTACTCTGGGGGACCTGTCCGGCGAACAGCGAGACCCTCGCGTGGTACTCGGTCTATGGGCAGATCGCCGCCACGACCTGCCTGCTCGCGGCGCTCGGCCGGGTCGGGGTACGTGCGCGCGCCGGCGTGGCGCTGTCGCGCAGCGATCTCGTGTTCGTCGCAGCGTGGACCGCCGTGTCGAGTCTCTTCTTCGGCACCGGGATCGCCTTCGCCTGCGCCTGGCCGATCGCCGCAGCATTGCTCGTCCCGAAGAGCGCCGCGAGCCGCCGCGGCCGTGTTCATGTGCTCGCCGTGACGATGCTCGTGCTGATCCTGTACCTCGGCCTGCAGGTGATCGCGCGCCTCGCCTACGGGACGCGCGTCTTTGGCCCGGGCGGGCTTGCCCTGGCCCTGGCACGTCCCTGGACGACCGCGGTCGCGTTCGTGCATCTGCTTCGGGTCGGCGCCGCATCCCTCGTTCTCGGGGCGTACTGGACGCCCGTCCCGTACCCCGACATCATCTCGTGGGTCGCGTTCGCGGCGGCGATGGCGATCGCGGTGATGGCGGTGGCGCGCGCGCGATCGGACGCGCGCGGCAGGATCCTCGCCTTCGGCGTGCTCTGCGTCTCCGGCTACGCCGTGATCGCCGTCGCCCGGGCGCCGCTTGCGGACGCGATCTTGCGGATGACCGCGGCCGGGATCGGCGCCACGATGCGTTATCACTACGCGCCGCTGGCGTTTCTCACGGTGGCGTTCGTGGTCGCGCTCGACGCGTCGATCAAATCGCGGCTCGCGCGCGACGTCCTGATGGTGGCGTGGACTGCGTCGCTGCTATGGGCCGAGATGTCGTACGGCGTCCCGGTGAACCTCCACGACCCGAGTCGCGTGGTGGTGCGCGACGGCCTCCGGGCGATCAATGCCGCGATCACGGCGACGCCGCACGGCGAAGTCGCCTACGTGATGAACGAGCCGCTGCCTGCATTCGGGTGGGTGCCGAACACGACCGAGCCCCCGCCCGGCCTGGCGGCGCTCTTCGTGATCACGTCGCCGGGGGACACGGTCGACGGCCGAGCTGTGCGCTTCGTCGAACCCGACCCCGTCGTACGCGAGCGCGCCGCGCGCGAGGGAGGTCGCACGAGGATGCTGTTGGTTGCGCCGTCGGCGGGTCGTCAGGAGTAGGACGAGCGTACGGAGCGCCACGAAGGACGGCCGCTCGTGGCACTCCCGTTTGGTCGGGGCGAGCCGATTTGAACGGCCGACCACCTGCTCCCAAGGCAGGTGCGCTGCCAGGCTGCGCTACGCCCCGTCAGACGCGACGTGTTCACCTAACATGGTCGCACACCGGGCTGCAATGTTGCACCCCCACGAAGCCGGTCCCCGAGGGCCCGCATCGCGCGGGCACGGTGGCTCACGCGACGCTTGTCCGCGTCGTACGCCGCGGCGAACGTCGTCCCCAGATCGTCCGAGACGAACACCGGATCGTAGCCGAACCCGCCGCTCCCCGATCGTGCAACGGCGATCCGCCCCGTGCACGCGCCTTCGGCGGTCTCGACGCGTCCCTCCGGCCAGGCGAGCGCGACCACGCAGCGGAAGCGTGCACCGCGCGAGCGCTCCGGGACGTCGCGGAGCGCCGCGAGGAGCCGCGCGATGCGCGCCGTGTCGCTCGGCGCCCAGCGGGCGGAACGGACTCCCGGCGCGCCGCCGAGGGCGTCGACCTCGAGGCCGGAGTCGTCGCCGAGGGCGGGGAGCGCCGTCGCGGTTGCGACCGCACGCGCCTTCAGGACCGCGTTCTCGACGTACGACGTGTCGTTCTCCTCGGGGCAGGCGACGCCGGGAAACGCGTCCAGCGCCAGCACCTCGACCGGCCCCCACTGCGCGACTTCGGCCCGGAGCTCTTCCACCTTCCCCGGGTTCCCGGTCGCGAGGACGAGCCGGGCCGGGATCACGCCCGCCCCGCGACGACGACGCCGGCCTCGCGCAGCGTCCCGTGCTGGAGCGCGGTCAGGGCCCGGATCGCCTCTCGTCCCGCGGCGAGCATCCGCTCGAGCTGGCCGTCGCCGAAGGGCTTCCCTTCCGCCGTGCCCTGCACCTCGATCCACCGCCCGCCGCCCGTCATGACGAGGTTCATGTCGACCTCGGCGCGGCTGTCCTCGCCGTAGGCGAGGTCGACGAGCACGCGGCCGCCGACGATGCCGACGCTCACCGCGGCGACACTGCCCGTGAGTGGCAGGGTACGCAGCGTCCCCGCGGCGCGCAGGCGTTCGAGGGCGAGCGCGAGCGCGACGTAGCCGCCCGTGATCGACGCGGTCCGCGTCCCGCCGTCCGCCTGGAGAACGTCACAGTCGATGAGGATCGAACGCTCGCCGAGTGCCGCCATGTCCATCACCGCGCGGAGGCTGCGACCGACCAGACGCTGGATCTCGTGCGTCCGGCCGCCCGGGCCGCGCCGCTCGCGCTCGATCCGCTCCCCCGAGCTGCGCGGGAGCATCGCGTACTCCGCCGTCACCCAGCCGCGGCCCTGACCGCGGAGGAACGGCGGCACCGATTCCTGGACGGTCGCCGTACAGATGACGCGCGTCGATCCCATCTCGATCAGGACCGACCCCTCGGCGGGCGGAAGGAAGCCAGGGACGAGTTGGATCGGCCGGAGATCCGCGGGCTTCCGACCGTCCGCCCGGCGGCCGGAGGCCCGGCGCTCAACCATTTCGACGTTCCAGCCGATATAGGACCCGATGATCGTCCGGCACGGCGGCCCGCATAGCACGCGCCCCGACCGGACGCCATTTTGACGGGACCCGCACGCGGCGCTGTCAATTTTTCAACGCGCCCTGCCGATAAGGATGACGTGACGACGGTGAACGGAACGGCAGAGCATCCCCCGTACCTGATCGGCGAACACCCCCTGATCCAGAAGATCGGTCTGCTGGTGAAGAAGGTCGCCGTCACCGAGGCGACGATCCTCATCATGGGCGAGAGCGGCACCGGCAAGGAGCTGGTCGCGCGCGCGATCCACACCGTGAGCTCGCGCGCAGATCGGCCATTCATCCCGGTCAACTGCGGCGCCATTCCCGCCGAGCTGCTCGAGTCGGAGATGTTCGGCCACGAGCGCGGCGCCTTCACCGGCGCGATCGGCCAGCGTGCCGGCATGTTCCAGCTCGCCAACGGCGGCACGATCTTCCTCGACGAAGTCGGGGAGATGAACCCGACCCTGCAGGTGAAGCTCCTCCGCGTCCTCCAGGATCGCGAGGTGCGCCCGGTCGGCGCCGACCGCGTGCTCAAGGTCGACGTGCGCGTCATCGCCGCGTCGAACAAGGAGCTTGCCGCCGAGGTCGAGGCAGGCAACTTCCGCGAGGACCTCTTCTACCGCCTCCAAGTCATCCCGATCGTCATGCCGCCGCTGCGCGAGCGACGCTCGGACATCCCGCTCCTCGTCCGCCACTTCCTGGAGAAGCACAACCGCAAGCGCCCCGGCCGCCCGGTCGAGATCGCGGACGAGGCGATGGTCCACCTCTGGGAGTACGACTGGCCGGGCAACGTGCGCGAGCTCGAAAACCTGCTCGAGCGCCTCGTGATCCTCTCCGAGGACGGGCACATCCAGCTCGAGCATCTGCCGCCGAGCATCCGGTCCTTCATCTCCGAGAAGAAGATCCCGCGTCCGGCGCTCGGCGACGAGGGCCTCGACCTGAACAGCGCCGTCGAGGAGTTCGAGAACCGGCTGATCGAGGAAGCGCTCCGTCGTACGAAGGGCAACAAGCAGGCGGCCGCCCGGCTCCTCGGCTTGAAGCGCACGACGCTCGTCGCGAAGCTCCGCCGCCGCCGCGGGCTCGAGCCCGGCGACGAGACCGAGACCGACACCGAGCAGGAGGTGTCCGAGTGACCGCCCCGGCCGAGCTCGCCGACGCGACGCTGCTGGTCGTCGACGACGACCGCGACACGCGCGAGATCACCGCGTACCTGCTCGAGCGCGCCGGCTACCGCTGCCGCCGTGCCGGCTCCGGCCCGGAGTGCCTGGCCATCGTCGCGGCCGAGCCGATCGACCTCATCCTGCTCGACGTGATGATGCCGGACATGGACGGCTTCGCCGTCTGCACCGCGCTCCACGAGCGCGGCTGCCGCACCCCCATCATCCTCCTCACCGCGCGCGACGATCAGGACACGCGCCTCGAGGGGATGCAGCACGGGGTGGCGGAGTTCCTCACCAAGCCGATCAACCGGGTGGAGCTCTACGCCCGGGTCCGTGCCCAGCTGCACATCCTGCAGCTCGGCCGCCAGCTCGAGCGCGTAGAAAAGAACCTCGCCGGGGCGAATGCGCCCCGCCCGACCGACGGGAGGTAGAAAACATTTACAGAGAATCGTCCGTCGGCTGTTAAGCCCCCGCGCCCCCGCTTGCCCCCAGCCCCTTACGAAGCTAAATAACTCTTCGTCGCAACGTCGCGACAGGAGGTACCTCCCCATGGCGGCCAAAGAAGACGACATTCTCATTCAGCTCGCCACCCGGATCCCGAAAGGCCTCCACCGCGAGATCAAGCTGTTCTGCGTGCACAACAGCATCTCGGTGATGGAGTTCGTCGCGGCGGCGCTGGAGGAGAAGCTCCGTAAGAGCACGTTCCGCCCCGCGCGCCGCTCCGCGAGCCGCTAGGAGGCCGCGCGCGGGAGCGCGCGTCTTGGCCGACGGGGTCTGGGGGCATCGGAAGCGCGCAGGCGCGAAGCGCCCAGCACCGGACGGGCCACCAGGTAGTTCGTCAGCGCAAGAACACCGGGCCGAGTCCGCACGCGACGAGCCGCTCGGCGATCATCGTCTTCACGGCGATCGTCCGGATGGGAAAGTGCGGCACGATCTGCTCGAGCGCGAGGTGCTTGTGGAGCGCCTCGCCCTCGAGCTCGTTCACGAGCAGCCGGCGCGCCCCGTCGATGACGCGCTCGTTCGCGGACGCGACGTAGACGTTCGTCAGCGCGACGCGGAGATCATCGTCCTGCTGCGTGCCGTGACCGAGGAGTAGCCGGGTGCGATTCACGACGCTGTCCATCGCGTAGAGGTCCATGATCATGTTGGCGAGGATCTCGAGATGCTGCTGCTTGTCCTTGAGGGAGGCGAGATCGCGCTCGATCAGCACGCGTGCGATGAACGCGATCACCCGCTTCGCGACCTCCACCGCGCGGATCTCGCGCTCGAGCGGGCCCGGGACCGCCGGTGGCCACGTCGAGACGTCGGCGACCTCGCGGTCGACCTGCTGCAGAAAGTCCGCGTAGGGCAGCCGGCCCTGCCCGATCCGCTTCACGAGCGTCGCCGGGATGATGAGCCGGTTGATCTCGTTCGTGCCCTCGAAGATGCGGTTGATGCGCGCGTCGCGGTAGTGGCGCTCGACCGGGTACTCCGCCGTGAAGCCGTACCCCCCGAGGATCTGGAGCGCCTCGTCGGCGACGAAATCGAGCGTCTCGGTCCCGAAGACCTTCAGGATTGAGGCCTCGATCGTGTACTCCTCGATCGACTCGCGCACGACCAGCTGGGTGGCATCGGCGGCGTTCGGATCGATCGCGTCCGCGGCCGCGTCCATCAGTCCCGCCGTCCGGTAGCTCATGCTGTCGGCGACGTAGATGCGCGTCGCCATGTCGGCGAGCTTCCGCTCGACCATCCCGAAGCTCGCGATCGGGCGCCCGAACTGATGCCGCTGCCGGGAATAATCGAGCGCGATCTGCAGGCACTCCTTCGCCGCGCCCACCGCCCCGGCCCCAAGCTTGAAGCGGCCGACGTTCAGGATGTTGAACGCGATCTTGTGCCCCTGGCCGATCTCGCCGAGCACGTGGTCGGCCGGCACGCGTGCGTCGTCGAGGATGAGCTGGCGCGTGGACGAGCCGCGGATGCCGAGCTTCTTCTCCTCCGGACCCGTCGACACGCCCGGCGCGGAGCGCTCGACGAGGAACGCCGTGAAGTGCTCGCCGTCGACCTTGGCGAAGACGGTGAAGAGGTCG
>Ga0070731_10002991_pt1 | contig 15540 bp, 13 predicted proteins | sample Coa_R1_2_FD_66448 | JGI IMG/M metagenome (GOLD analysis project Ga0070731, IMG submission 66448) | Surface soil microbial communities from Centralia Pennsylvania, which are recovering from an underground coalmine fire - Coalmine... | ecosystem: Environmental > Terrestrial > Soil > Unclassified ...
TGGAATGCGCCCCACACCGATTTAACCGGATTCCACGGGATAAATAGGCTCAGGACGAGGATTCGCGGGCTTTGCCGGGCGGCATAATCTAGCGGTCGGTTCGGCGCGCAACTGCTCGATGCCGGATCATGACAATGACGAGAGCTCATGGGTGGCGCCGATACTCTTCGATCCGTGTACCAAGAACATGGAGCAGTTTACCGATCTCATTTCCACCGCTTACGATGTGGCGGCCTGCCCTGGCACGATCCCGCCGCCAAACGGCGCCGGCGCGGAGCAATTCCGACCCCCCCGCCCATCCGAACTCCAGCGCGCGTCGCAGTCGCATTGCCGCCGAGGTTGCATTCCGATCGAATTCCGCAAGAATTCCGCCGTTTCGCATCGCGCGGCGAAGGAGCCAGATTAGATTCGCCCGTGCAATGGGCCGGCGTTCGAATACAACCGCCGTTGCGGAAGCAACGACCCGAGCTCCCGAGTCGATCATCCGCTTGAACAGGTCAACGTCCTCGCCGCCAGTCAGATCGAAGCAAGTTGAAAATGGCGCTTCCTTATCGGGTAGCGCCTCGCGTCGAACAAATGCGTTGCCGGTCCTCGTGAAGTACCACGGCACGATTGCACCGTCTGGTAGCGGACTGGGGTCGAACAGGCCGCAACGTCGAACGAGTTCGGATACTTCGGCGTCGAATTCGACTTCGACGCGACCGATAACAACGTCCGCAGCGGATATGTTCTGCTGCCGCTCCAGTGCGGCAACCCATTGCGGCGTCGCCCATTCGTCGTCGTCTATGAACGCCAGAAAAGGCGACCGGGAGATCGCAACAGCGCGATTGCGAGTACGCGCTATCCCGCGGACGGGCTCGACGAGATATGTCAACGGAATCTTTTCGCGATATCGAAACGCAACCGTTTGCGCCGACTTCTCCTGATCGTTATCGACGACGACGACGTCAAAGGGGGACGCCCCTTTCTGGCTCGTCAACGAAGCCAATAGCCGCTCAAGGTCAAGATGTCTTTTATGCGTTGCAATACAAACAGTGGTGTGCATAGGTTGGGCAACAATTAGTCGAACAGGGCTTCGCTTCCATTACGATGTTTGTCGAGCGGCAGGTCGCCTCAGGGACCCGAAACCTCAGTCGAAAGTCCTGACCTGGGATCGATGTTTTTGCAAAATCGCTCCACTCCTACTCGGCGGTTCCGTATCACTTCGATATCCTATGATGAAGTCTCGGCCCATGTAAGCTGAAAATCGATGATATTTGCGGCGAAATCGGACGTTGCGTTTTCCTCGACCTTGGCACAGCAGCGGGACGTAGCACTGCTCCCCGAACTCGACGCCGACAAGCCGGCCGTTGACCGCGAGGCCATTCGTCAAGCAACCGTTGCGCCGGCAGTGAAGACCTTCGACGCGACATTCCGATAAGTACCACAATGCTATGGCCCGCTTGGCGCTGGAGGCTTCCCCGTTCGCTCTTAGACGACGGTCGATACGCGCCATTTCCATCGCGGCGTGAAGGATTCAAGAGAGTCTTGTTCCTGAGTGAGCGTGACCCGATTTGCCTCGCCCAGATTTTTCCGTTTTTTCTTTTTGCGCGCGAATTCACCGATCGATATCGGATCGAAATGCGGGAACTTCCGTTACGCATTTTCCTGGAAAATCGTCATCCGTATAGCGGAGCTGTCGACGCGGTTTGTTTTCAGACCTGGTTCGATCTTGCGCCGTCGGAGATGGAGTCCTTGTGCCGGCGTATTAAATTGGAGTGGCCGGATGCAACTATTGCCTATCTGGACTGGTTCGCACCGATCGATATGCGATTCGCAGAGGTGCTGAACGGTTACATACAAGCATATGTCAAAAAACAAATTCTGCGGGACCTCAATAGTTACGGCGGCGTCACCTTGGGGGATACGAATCTGACTGACTTTTATGCCAGACGTTTTCACATTGATCTGCCCGAAAAAAGGTTTCCAGTTCCGGAGGAGTTTAAAAGGAAACTCGTAATGGGGTGGGGCTTCGAATATTCTTCCCAGATCCTTAACATCTTGAAGCAGCCATGGAGTTTCCGAGGTCGCTCGATTGACCTGCAGGCGCGCATAGCTACCGAAGGAACAGATTGGTACAGTCGCATGCGACAAGAAGCCCAGGCGAAAGCGGCAGAATTAGACGGCCGCTTCAAAGTTGCACATCGTGGTCGCCTTTCGAATCCTCAATACCTCGCGGAGCTTCGCAACTCAAAAATGTGCTTTAGCCCTTTCGGCTATGGCGAAGTGTGCTGGCGCGATTTCGAAGCGATGAGCACGGGCGCCCTTCTGATCAAACCCGATATGTCGCATTTGCGGCTCGCCAATGATTTCTTCAGAGCTTATGAGACCTATGTCCCCTTAGCCTGGGATTTGCATGATTTGGCCGAGAAGATCGATTACTACGTCCATCATCCCAAGGAAAGGAAGACAATTGCGCGAAACGCCGTCGAGCTGTTGAGCCGGCGATATCGACGAAACGCGTTTCTCAAGCACACCGTCCCGTTGTGGCAATTACTAGGACTCAATTAGCACCTGGATGCAACGGGGCTGATTGAGTGCACAAATCATGGACGAGCGTACCGCAGAAATACGACAGGAAGAACACTTGTAAACTTATCGAACACCCGTCACCACCGTCCCAGTTTGGAATTTTACTCTGTTGTTTGCGGGTTCGCGATTCGCTAAAAACTGCAAAAAAATGTGTTCAACGAGCGCAGTCAATGTTTCAATCGCACGACCGGGACACACTCCGGCGTCAGTTCCTCGGCGCCGAGCCATTTCCATTCGTCAAAATCGATAACTTTCTCGATCCGACCTTTGCCAGCGAGGTGGCCGCCGCATATCCGTCGTTCGAAGTCGCGATGGAACAGGGTAAAACTTTTGCGGCGATAAATGAGCGTCGAAAAGTTCAGATCACTGACGCGAGTATCTTTCCGGAGCCGGTCGCGCAATTAAATAAGCTTCTCGCCGCCTCGGAATTTCTCACCGATCTCTCCTATGTGACCGGGATTCCGAACCTGCTTGCGGACGAGCGACTGAGCGGAGGCGGAATGCATCTGACCGGGCCTGGAGGGCGGCTGGACGTGCACGTCGATTTCAACTTTATCCAGGACCGCAAATTACACCGCCGCCTGAACTTGCTGCTATACCTAAACCCGATTTGGCAAGATTCCTGGGGTGGGCACATCGAACTCTGGGATAGCGAGGTGAAGCAGTGTCAGCAGGCGTTTGCGCCAACGCTGAACCGTTGCGTCATATTCGAAACTAGCGACATTAGCTTTCACGGTGTGGTTCCGGTAACACCCGCAGCGCCATGCCCACGCATCTCATTTGCTACCTACTATTACACACGGGAGCCTCCTGCGAATTGGGGTGGCAAGGTCCACAGCACAATATTTAAAGCGCGACCCCACGAGCGGCTTCGCGGCTACGTCTTGATGCCGGCCGCGAAGATGCAGCGAAGTCTTGTGGCCGGGATTCGGAAGACCAAACAAGTGATGAAGCGATTGATTGCCCGCATTGGCTGACGTGTTTGCGAATGCGGTCGGACCGGCCGGAGGCCGGACGCGGATCTGCTACTTGCCTATCCAACTTGAGCCAGACGAGCACTTAGTCCGCGAGGCTTCACGACCGCTGGAACTCCCACCGCGATGGAATTGTCCGGAACATCGATCATCACCACAGCGTTCGCGCCGATGAGTACGTTGTTGCCAATTCGAATTGGCCCGAGCAACTTGGCGCCGGTCCCGATATCGACATTGTCTCCGATGGTCGGGGCACGTTTGTCCTCTACATGCCGCAAACCGACAACCACCCCATTGCGGATACGGCAGTTATCGCCGAACTTCGCGTAGCCGCTTATTATAATGCCGCCAAAATGATCGATGATGAAATTGCGACCTACCTTGACCTCACAGGGTAATTCAATTCCGGTGACAATTTGCACGACCTTATAGAGCACGTCATAGACGATGGTAAAAAGCTTGCGTACCGGCGCGGGCCGGACACGGTAGCGCCAACGACCGAATCGGTAGACGATCATGACCCAAAATCCCTGAGCGCCCCATCGGCCCTCATAGGCGCGGAGATCTTCGCGAATGTTGTCAAACATGGAAGCCGCGTCTCTCGATCATTGTGGTCCAATTGCCGCCAGTCATGGTAGCAGTGCCTCACAGAAAGCTATGCCACTTTTAGAAGTCCGGGCTGGGGCCGCACGATCCGAGCAGGGATTTGGACGCTAATTCATTTACGCCGTAGTACTTTATTGGATCGATCATCGCATCTTCAATCGGCGCCAAGCATCGCGAATGACCGAATTGATTTCACGGATTGGCCGAGTCAGTCGCCACGAAGGCGATTGCTCCATCGCGGCGATCTCGCACCGCAGCTTGCGTTCCATGATGCGCATGTGAATAAGGTCACCGACGGGGACAGCGGCAGTAAGGCCGGAGATAAACCGACGCGCGCTTTCATTAGATTCTTCCCACTCGCGTACCGATGCCGAGTCATGGCGGTGGCTCATGACCGTATTACTTCCATCCGTACGATGAATATACTCTGCAACCGGAGTGCCAATAGCCGTCCAATCGGTTGGGTCCTTTGCAATAATAGCCGCAAAGACGCAGTAGTCCTCGTTTTTTGACAAGCCTTCTTGTACGTGCAGGTCCGCAGAGATCCGGGAGCGATCGACAAGTCTGCAATTTGGCGGACAAAAGCTGCTCACGAAGAAATCGTAACGGTCCCGCCCCTGAAGCAATCTCTTAGCGAAGACAAAGTCGAACTCGTGCATCGGCGTGCAGTCGACGCGGAGCGCGGATGCGAACACGGCGGCGGCACCAGTCGATTGCAGCCTGTGGAGGAGGTAACCGTAGCCGGCCGAATAGACAATGTCGTCGAAGTCGCAAAAGCCAATATAGCGGGCGCGCGCCATGTCGAGCCCGGAATTCCAAAGCTTGGCGCGATGATCGCCCGCCGCCGCCACGGCCACATTAGTCACGATCGGACGGCGGCGCGGCCTCGACCAATCGAAGGCGTCCACGCAAGCGTTAACGGCGGCAACGCCCGCATCGTCCAGGCCTTGTAACATCAGGAGAACCTGAATCGGCTGATGCCGCTGCCCGTAAAGCGAAAACAGGCAACGCGACAGGCGCCCGATCTGTCCCGGATCGTGAAAGCGCACGATGATTTCGACGGTGTTGTCGGCGTCCGCATGACGGGAAACGCCGTGAAATGGAATTGCGTCAGGGCAATCCCAGCGCCGGCGTGCAAAATCCAAGCCATGACCAAAGTCAGCGACCGCCGATCTTAGCTTGGAAGGCGGAGATGACGGGAGCGCTTTTGGCTCCCAGCCTCCAGCGGCTATCAATCTCTCCATATTGCGCGCAAACGACCCATCCCCCCACTTTGACGCGAGATATCGTGCAGCCTCGAGGTAGGCCTGTCGTCCCACCGGATTGATCTCGGGTCGCTTAAAGGAATGATTAAACAATGCGCGTGCCGCGTGCTTTACGGCAAAGCCGGCTGCGCGCGTCCGCCACGACAAATCGACATCCTCGCAATACATGAAAATGTTTTCGTCGAAACCGCCGACAGCCGCGTAAATTGCTGCTGGAATAAGCAGACAGCATCCAGTCGCCCAAGGCGTATCAAGTGTGAGCGGATCAAATACCTTTGGCAATTCTTCTGGAAACAAGGACGCCTCGACCAGCGCCCTGCCCTCGCATCGACGCGCCACCGCAATCATCTCGATGAGCGCGTCGGGATGAAACATACCGTCGGGATTAGCCGCCACGTAGAATTCGACGCTCCCCGCAAACGCTTCAGCCATCAGGAGATTGTGCGCACGTCCAAATCCGAGATTAGTCGGGGAAGCTCTCAACCGCGCATGAGGGCCAAACGGTGCCGGATCGACCGGCGCATCGCCGTTGTTGTGTAGAAGAATGGAGACAACGGTCGTCCTTGATGGATTGGTCTGCGCTTCGCGATCGGTCAACCGCGCAACAGCCCGATGCAGCGTTCGGCCAAGGTCGGCAAGTTCGGCTGCGGTATTATTGAAGAGAACGATACCGACCGCGACTGAGAATACACTGCGCACCGGTGCGCCGTCGGTCCCAAATTGTGAGCGCAACTGCCCGGCAGACGGTGGGGGAGAAAGCCGCTGATCCATAGCGCGTTACTCGGGTCGGAAGTGGCTATACAGCCAGTCTTGCAAGTCTATTTGCTATCAGTACCTGCAACTGAGATTTATAATTTCGCCACCAATCGCTTATTTTTGCCTGAAGATTATCCAGCGCAGTCTTTTCCGAAAGCAACTCTCTGGCGAAATCGACCGATTCTTTCCAATCTCCGAACACCGGAATTGGATGGTCGCCGAACAGCTTGTAATGATAGCCCTCATGGTATTTCGAATCGGAGTAGTTTTTGATCAAAGGGATACAGCCCCACTCCAGAGCATCATACATGCGAAAACATTCCGGATTCCAATTCCCTTTTGGATTTGGAACGAACACGGCGTTTTTGTATTGGATGGTCGTGAAAGTACCGAAATATTTCGTCGTCGCCGTAAAGGAGCTTGTCTTCCGTACAATCTTGGGTCCTTGTAGCTCATCAAAGGTGCGAAGCATGGTTTCTCGCTCATTTTTCATTGTTCCGAGAAATGCAAATGAGCATTTCCTCTCCGACGATTTTGGAAAAGCGCCGGAGCCGTTCCTGAACCCACTAACGTATCCCAAGGGAATCTGTAGAACATTGTGATCGTTCGCCAAATCGAAATTGGCCGATCCGTTTCGAATCGCAAGCTCACAGTGCCCGTAAAGGTCGCGACCGACTTCAACGAATTCGTCGCTCATATGATAAAGAACTCTCGGCTTCGGAATGCGCTCCAGATATCGAATGAGATCGGATACAGCTGTTTGATTCGGACACGAAGCGCAAATTATGGAATATGGGGACGCCAGACTTAATAGCGGTTTCCCTTTGTAGTCGACTTGAACAGAGTTTATTGGAACAAGAGATGTTATCTCATTGAACCAATCTCGTTCCAGGCATAATGATAGGTCGTTAGGGTCGACCTGCCAAATGACGTTCCACTTCATATTCGTGAACCAGCAATTCGCGGGCCTCGTTGCTGCGACAGTGTTAGACGGTCATTCATACGAGTGCGTTCGCTACGCCGGCCGCATGGCATGCAACGCGAGTATGGTTGGGAGCGGTAGCGTCGTTAGTGTGTTCCACGGCGCTTGGACGATCTGACCATCCCACTCCCCCGCCACGCACCAAACGAGCAGGACCAGTGTATTTTTATCGCAAAAATCCGCCGGAACCTAGCGCTGCCGGACCGACCTGGCGGATCGCCGGTCAACAGCTCCTGCCAGATGGATGAGTTGTGCCGTGTCACAGCATAAAGATTCCATCGAAGCCGCCACCCCGCCGGGCGCCATTGCATCCTGATTATCGTGCGCGCCGTCGTCATTTCCCTCCGCGACGTGACCGTCGCCGCGCTGCAAACCGGCTTTGTGGAGGCACTGCGTCTGCGCATCGCGCAATGCCTTGTCGCCGCACAGTGGGATCAAGTCGTGCGACTGCGCCATGCTCGCGTCACGCATCTGATTTCCGGTTCGAAGCCGGCCGTTGCGTCGAGGAGGAGGCGGCGGATCGTGGGGCGGATCGCAGGACCGTATTGGATTGAGATGCCTCTCGTTCCAGGATCTATCGCTATTTTTTGCGGAAACCCGTATCGGGATAATCGATCCCAGCCATAAGCTGATTGTCGGGACCGAAGATCGGTGTTTTTTGCGTCGCGGCCGGAAGCGGCACACGCAGAATTGTTTCAAAGTCCGCGGCTGCCGGCGTATCGCACAAACGGAAATTGCTGAAGCGGACGATAAGGAGCCCGCCTGGCCTGAGGCAGCGTTTGAAATCTTCCACGGTGCGCGCGAAATCCTCGAACCGGATGAGGTGATCGCAGCGCGTGACGCCCGGCTCGCCTAGGCTGCCATGACGAAGCACCGCCATGGCGAAGATCGCGTTGTATGAGTCGCCAGCCTCGGCGTTTGTGGAGCTGGCAGTCTCGAACGAAATGGCGGTGTCCCGTGTCTTCTGCAACCGTCGTCGGCAAACCGCGATGTTAGCTGGATTGATGTCGATACCTTTGATGACGGCACGCGGAAAATAATTGCGCAGTGAAAATACCTCTTCGCCGGTGGCGCAGCCGTAGGAAAGGATTTTGACTTCGCTATCGGCGCCGAGCTGGGATTGAACGAAGCCGAATATTCGCGGATAGCGATTCGCTTTGGTATCGTTGAAGGGTTGAAAAGCGCCCTTCGGCCGCAACAGGTAAAGCCACATGAGATTGCGATAAGGCCGGTCGATGAGGAGGCGCCAAAGTTTGCGGATGACCCGCGTGGTCAAAGCGGGCCTTTTCGACACCGGCAGTGGCATGGCGTCCCGAGGGGTCATGATGCGGCAAATTGGCGATGCGATTCGCGGAAGTGGCTTACATCGGTCAACTCGGGAAGAAACATTTTCATGCCCCACGGGGCGGTCGCTGAACGCAGGACGGTCGGTGGGGACGTACGTATTACGCCCCTAGGCCCCCGAATACTAAGCGATTGAAATATATTGTGTATTGCCGGAACCACGCGTTATTCCGAACAAGCCATACATTTTGAAGAAATTTATGAACCGGCGATATTCCGTCCCCAGAATCGGGCTTGATGTGTATAGTTTCAGTGATTCGGTCTTAAGGGCATCTACATGGACGAATCGGCCCGTCATCCGCTTGAGACCCCTACCGGCTTGGAACACGTGTGCGCTGCGCAGCTCCGCAAGCCGTGGAAGACCCCGAAGGTTATCACTAGCGTGATGACTGAAGATACCGCATCCAGCGTAGGACCGGGCACCGATAACGACACTCCGTCTTAAGCGAAACGGACGCGCGGCTCGCCATAGCCTCTCTCGCTGAAATCCGACTATCATTGGCTGCGGCTTTGCCGGCTTTTGATTTTTGCGGGTTTCCCTAGCCTATTTGACGGACCAACCAGCCCATGTAGTCAACGCTTTTTGGATGTGTCACCGCAATGTATATTTGACGCCTCAAGCATCGGCTTGCGATACGAAGCAGAAACGTGTCGAGTCCGATCGGCTATTGACCGCGCAACGAATGACTCCTTGATGTGGCGATCGCAACTTCCGCATGCGATATGTAACCGCCAGTGAGCGCAATTGCCGGATATTGGCGCTTTGACGACAGACCGGAGCCGGCAGCCGATTGCGCGCGCATTCTGGCAGCACAGCAAATCTATGGCCCGCACGATATCCGTCAGTGGTCGGACGGACCGCTCGCCATGGGACGGCGGCTTTATCGCACGCTGCCGGAGGACGTGCACGACTTCCAGCCATTGCAGAGTCGCGACGGCCGACTCGCGCTGGTCGCCGATGTGCGGCTCGACAATCGCGACGAATTGAGCGGAACGCTCGGGCTAACCTTCGCCGAGGCCCAACCGCTTTGCGATGCCGCGATTTTGCTCGCTAGCTTGGAGCGCTGGGGCGAAGGCGCGCTCGATCGCCTGGTGGGCGATTTTGCCTTCGCGCTGTGGGATGCGCCTGCGCGCCGACTTGTGCTGGCGCGCGATTTTCTCGGCCGGCGGCCGTTGCACTATCATTGCGGGCGCAGCTCTTTTGCTTTCGCCTCCATGCCGAAGGGTTTGCATGCGCTGGCCGAGGTTCCCTATGCTCCCGACGAGCAGATGGCGGCACAGTTTCTGGCCTTCCTACATCAGACCGGGCCGCGAAGTTTCTTCAAGGACATCGCGCGCGTCGAGCCGGCTCACGTCGTCACCGTGACGCGCGATGGCCTATCGTCCCGGCGCTATTGGCAGCCGCAGCGTCCAAGCGGCAGCCTTCGCCAAGAGCAGGATTATATCGATGGTCTGCGCCACCATCTCGACCAGGTGGCAAAGGCTTGCCTGCGCGGCACAAACGGCGTCGTCGGCACTCATCTCAGCGCCGGTCTCGACAGTGGAGCGGTAACGGCAACCGCGGCGCGATTACTGGCGCCAAGCGGCGGCAAAGTCGTCGCTTTCACCGCCTTACCGCGCGAAGGTTACGACAGCCCTGAACGGAGGAACCGTTTCGGCGACGAAGGGCCGCTCGCCGCCGCAACCGCTGCACTGTATCCCAATATCGAGCACGTTTTGATCCGCTCGGTTCAGGCTTCCCCGCTCGATGGTCTCGACCGCAACTTCTTCATTTACGATCGCCCGCTTCTCAACCTCTGCAACAATGTTTGGATGACTGCGATCAATCAGGCGGCGCGCGACCGCAAGCTCAACATCATGCTGACCGGCCAAATGGGCAACATGACCGTCAGCTACCATGGACTCGAACTGCTGCCGGAATTGCTGCGCAGGGGGCACTTCATCAGACTCTGGCATGAAGCGGCAATGCTCGTAGGAAAGACGAATATGCGCTGGCGCGGCGCCGCTGCAAGGGTTTTCGGCCCATTCATGCCGATTTGGCTTTGGCAATGGGTCAACGAGATTTTTCTCGGCCATAAGACGTATCTGCACGCTTACAGCTCAATCAGATCTGAGCGTTTGACAGAATTCAATCTGGCAGCGATGGCGAGGCAACGCGGCTTCGATTTCTCGTATCGGCCCGGCAAGGATGGATTTGCGTTTCGCCTCTTGGGGATCAGCCTTGGCGAGCCGGGGAGCCACACTAAGGGCATATTAGGCGGTTGGGGGATCGACCAGCGGGCACCCTTTGCGGACAAGCGGCTGGTCGAATACTGCCTGAGCATACCGACCGAGCAATATCTTGCGAACGGCGTGCCGCGAACGCTGGCCAGACACGCGCTGGCCGACCGGCTGCCGCAAATCGTGTTGAACGAGCAAAGAAAGGGCTATCAGGCGGCCGATTGGCACGAAGGGCTGACGGTCGCCCGTGCGGATATCGCCGCGGAACTGGAACGCCTCGCCGCCTGCGCGCCGGCCGCCAGGGCACTCGCCATCGGAAGAATGCGAACTCTTGTCGGCAATTGGCCGACATCGGGTTGGGAGCGGGACGACGTGATTGAGCCCTATCGCCAAGCTCTCCTGCGCGGAATCTCGGTAGGCCACTTCCTGCGCAAGGCCTCGGGGGCCAATCGGTGACCGGCGCGGCCGGCGGAGCATACGGCATCCACTCAACTTGCTATTAAAAGCCGCATGACCAGCGAGGCCCTTGCGCCCGAATTTGCTCTTACGGCGGCGTGCTGCCGCTGGCCTGCAACGGCGGACCGCGACAGCGCGGTTCAAGCCACCGCCGCGGGCGTGCGCGATTGGGACGAGTTTTTGCGGCTGGTCAGGCGGCAGCGCGTGGGCGGGCTCGCGCACGAAGCCTTGTCAACGGCGAAGATCGCGCCGCCATCCGCCGTTGCCCGGGTGCTTGCCGCACGGGCGAAGCGTAGCATCGGCCGCAATTTATTGTTGGCCGCCGAGACTGTCCGCCTGCAAGGCGTGCTGGACGCAGCGGGCATTGCAACGCTCGTTCTCAAGGGCGTGGCGCTGTCCCAGCTCGCCTATGGCTCGCCGACAATAAAACAGACGCGAGACATCGACCTTCTGGTGCCGGCGGAACGGGCCGAAGCTGCGCTGCAAATACTCGAACGCGAGGGCTACGCGTTGCGGTCGCCGGCGCACCGCTTGCGCGCAACGCAGCGCCGCGCACTCATCAGATTCGGGCGAGAGGTCGAGCTCGTCCGCCGCGACGGAAAATTACCGGTGGAGCTGGAGTGGCGGGCAAGCGATAATCCGATGCTGCTACGCGGCGTCGATGCGCATTCGCGGGCCCAGACCGTGACGCTGCCCGGCGGCGGCAGCGTGCGCACGTTGGCGCTCGACGATCTGTTCGCCTATCTGTGCGTGCACGGCGCGCGGCATTCCTGGTCGCGGCTGAAATGGCTCGCTGACGTCAATGCGCTGCTCGCGGCCAACGATGCCGATATCGGCGCGCTTTACCGCCACGCCCAGCGCATCGGCGCCGGTCTTTGCGCCGGGCAGGCGCTGCTGCTTTGCCGGCAGCTATTGGCGTTGCACCTGCCGGCGGGTCTCGTCGACGAGCTGTCGTCGGATCGACGCGTGGAAAAATTGGTGGCGATCGCTCTGGCCGCGATGTGCGCCCCGCATGCGGACATGGAAGCAGATGGCGGCATCGCCGGCGTGACCCGCTACATGCATACTCAATTCCTGCTCGGGCGCGGATGGTCGTTCTATGCGACGCAATGCCGTGTCGCTTCGATCGCGCCGGTCGACGTCGTGCGCTACCCGTTGCCGCCATTCCTGCAATTTCTCTATCCGCTGTTGGGATTGCCGTTGTGGCTTTGGCGGCGCATGACCGCGGCACGCGAGGCCGGCGGCCGCGCTTAACTCCTGTTGTTGGCCCATCCGCCCGAACGGGCGGCGGAGATATCCGCCGGTCCCGGAAATAGCGCCGGCATATGCCCCGTCATCCAATCGACCAGCAGCGCGGTCCATTCGCGACCGGCTAAGTTGAGGCGCGAAATTCCGCCGAGCGGCGACGTCGGCAAAGCGACGAGATCGGCCCAGCCGCCGGTCTTCCAATCGACCGGATAAGCCTCGACCGGGAAGCCCACCCCGCGAAATATGCCGATGGCGCGCGGCATATGGAACGCGGACGTGATCAAGAGCCATCGCTCGCCCGGTTTCGGCGCAGCAATCTTTCTGGCATTGAGCGCATTCTCCAGCGTATTGCGCGACGTGCGATCGACCAGAATGTGATCGCTCGGCACGCCAAGACGTTCGAGAAATTGGACGGCTAGATCGGCCTCGGGCGCAGCCTTGAAAATGAGATTCGAGTTGCCGCCGCTGAATAGAATTCGCACCGCCGGGTAACGGCGATCGAGATCGACCGCCGCAAAAAGCCGCTCGGCCGACGAATCAAGCGACATGTCATGGCGGTGCCTGGATATATAGGTATTAAGCACGCCACCGAGGACGATGATTCCGTCCGGCGCTTTGCCCGCGGCATCCCATTGCGGGAAGCGGTCTTCCAACGGCAACAGCAGCGCGGTGCCGATCGGCGTCATTCCCGCGACCAACAGCAGGAAAACTCCGGCGACGGTCATACGCTTGCCATAGCGGGTTCGCCACGAGAGCAAACCCAATATGATGATGAGCAGAATAACGTTGGACGGCACGGCGAAAATGCCTACCGTCTTTGACAAATAAAAGTACATCGGTGTGTTGGAGTTCCTGCTGTGGGCGGAGCGCGCGGGCTCGCGGATGGCGAAAACCGCGGCTTGCGCGCGGCGTCACGCGACCGGCGCAGACATGGTCATTTCACTTGATATCGCCGCACATTGGCGTGCCCTGCCAGAATCGGGCAATAATGTTATCTTAAGCGAGCGATTCATGCTATCAGCGCGCCCGTGGGGCGGGCATTAACCTCTTACCGGGGTATCCCCTTGGTCAAGGCAAATCGCCGCCTGAGAAAGCCGTCTTCGCATACGCGGCTGTGGTCCCGCGTGGCGGTCTGGGATGTGGCGTGGGGCGGGCTGAGCGCGCTGGCGGCTTTTCTGCTGCGCGACGGCGCGATTAATTCGCCAAACGGCGTCCTCACCTATTGCGTCATCGCCTTCCTGGTCTCGCTGCTGGTCTTCCAATGGTTTCAGACCAGTTCGCCCATTTCGCGATTCTATTCGATCAGGGACGCATTCGAGCTAATCAAGGCCTGCGTGCTGATCGCCGCCCTTTCCGCTCTCGCCTCATTTCTGCTGACACGGCTTCAAGAAGCGCCGCGCTCGATTCCGATCCTGCATTTCATGTTGCTGGCCTTCGGATTGTTGGGGACCAGGATCCTGCTGCGCTTGCGCGACACGCGGCGTGAGTCGCACACCCATAATGCGGCAAGAAAAGCCGAGCATGTCATTATTATCGAGGCGTCGCGACTGGCGTGGTTTTTCTCCAAGATGGTGGAGGAGCTTGCGCCCGGAGGATATCAAATCGTCGCGGTTTTGGACGAACGGCCGAAATTGCGACATCGTTCGCTCAACGGTTATCCGATTATTGGGACGCCGACCGAGCTGGAAAAAGTCCTCGCCGACTACGAAATGCACGGGGTGCACATCGACAAGGTCGTCGTCGCGGCGAATCCCGAGGAGCTGTCGCCGGCGGCGTGGAACGAGGTGTCCCGCGTCTGTCGAACATTTCACATCGGTCTTGAGGTTCTACCGGAACGCTTGATATCGATGCATTCCGCGCACGACGACGCCACGGAGATTGCGGCCGCGGAGCAGATTTCGGCGGTCCCGGAAAGCAGCTTGCATTTATCGCTGGATCGCCCGTTCTGGCAAATCAAGCGGCTCATCGACTTCGCGGTCGCGCTCGGCATCGCGGTGGCGCTATCTCCCGTCATCCTCGTCGTTTTTGCCCTGGTGCTGCTCGACGTCGGCATCCCGACGATCTTTTGGCAGCGGCGCGTTGGACGCAATGGCGCGCCGCTGCACCTCTATAAATTTCGCACGCTGAAAACCCTGTTCGATCGCCAAACCAAGGAACGACGCGAAGCGCATGACCCCTCCGCTATCGGCAAATTCTTGCGCGCGACGCGGCTCGACGAGATACCGCAGCTTTGGAACGTGCTGTCCGGCGAAATGTCGTTGGTCGGTCCGCGCCCGCTGTTGCCGGTCGATCAGCCCAACGATTCGAAATTCCGTCTCGCGGTGCGGCCGGGAGTGACGGGGTGGGCGCAAATTTGCGGCGGCACCCTGATTTCGGCGGAGGAGAAGAACGCGCTGGACGAATGGTACATCCGGCATGCCTCGCTCCGCCTCGATATGGCGATCGTGTTGCGCACCATTTGGATGCTGCTCAATGGCGACCGCCGCAACGAGAAGGCGATCTCGCTCGCTTTGCTCGAACAGTCGCAAGACTTGCCGGAGCCGCAAGCTGAACGAACGCCGGCCTTCAAAACGTCGCCGGTGTTGCGTCAAGCCCGCAATTGAATGCGACGGCTATTCCCGATGGGTAATTGCCGGATTTCTTCGCAGCCAATTCCACGCATCGCGAATCTGCGTATCCAAGTGCGGGCGTTGCGGCATCCAGCCAAGAACCTCCCGGGCCCGATCCGATAACCCAATGAGCACTGGCGGATCGCCGGGCCGGCGCGGCGCCATTTCGACCCGAAATCTTTTGCCCGATACATTTTGCGCGGTTTTAATCACGTCCAAGACCGAATAGCCCTGCGCGTTGGCAAGATTGAGTGCGCAACTTGTCCCGCCCGTAAGAAGATAGTCGAGGGCGCGAAGATGCGCGTCGGCGATGTCCGAGACATGGATGTAGTCGCGGATGCAGGTCCCATCAGCCGTGTCGTAGTCGTCGCCATAGATCGTCACCGCGGTTCCATTGCGGGCAGCCTCCAGAACGCGGGGAATCAAATGCGGCTCGGGATCGTGCGCCTCGCCGATTTCGCCGTCCGGATCGGCGCCTGCGGCGTTGAAGTAACGCAACGAAACCGATC